>SXGU01548690.1_pt1 | contig 11446 bp, 11 predicted proteins | sample 3174531 | NCBI WGS metagenome assembly SXGU01 (sample SAMN11356863, study PRJNA531348) | freshwater metagenome | isolation source: freshwater sample F1-140 | place: China: Fuxian Lake, Yuxi | collected 2017-12-25
AACACTGATAATCAAGCCTTTGACTTGAGTATTTAAGTCTGGTCCGATGAGAACAGTCACTTCAAGTTCGTTCTCCCAGCATTTGTCAATGACGTGATAATTGGTTACAAGTGTTGTTTGATATCCCTCGGTAACGGGCTCATCGTCAAATGCAAAACCTGTTCCGCCTCCGCTATTTTCGCAAGAAATATCCACGACCGAATCACCAACTTGTTTGACTAATGCTTGCACGTCATCGGGGGCTCGAAAAAGGCTCGGTTCTGCTGTTGAACTCTGCAGATTGTCAATTCTCTGACTCATTGCGATTTGGCTCACCACAAGCCCGAAAGTTGAAATAATCAGAATGATGTTGAGAAGAGAGGCCTTGCTCAACTTTCGCTCACTTGACGCTGTTTGTGCTGGCTGCCAATCCGAGTCTTGCTGATCATTCATCGATAGCTCCTTTTTGTACCTATATATACGTATCGGATCGGTGTCGCAGGATACCCGGGTCACTCAAGCTCGTTTCTGTCTAATCCGCTATCCACGCTTCAGGTGCGACCAAAACCAGCCCGCGAACACCAACGCAAAACATAATGTAAGATGACCGCCCCGACGACCCAATAGATAATTGGAAAGATCACCACACCTGGGGTCAAGATGAAAAATAGAATCACCCGGACAATTCCCCCCACACCGCCCACGCGATTAACCAAAAAATATACTGTTTCACCCCGTCGACCATCGCAGTTAACACACCGACCGGACGCAACGAATTTTTTAAAGGATTCACCTTTTCTGCCTTCGCCGAGCTTTGCTCCGCGTTCTTGGACTTTCGCTACTTCCAATATGAAAATATCCGCAGTGTCTGCATTGATATGGGGCGTGATTTGAATCAAATCTGCTCCGCATCTTTTTGGAATCTTTCGTGGCTTTTGAGTGGAAATATTTTTTCTTTCCAGTCGCATCACAAATCTGTTTGTATGTGAAGTTCTCTAATCTGTTTTGATCCAGCATGGTTTTGCCTCCATCGTTTGATGATACGTCGTGAAGGGAGAGTTGCAATCAGAAATCGCAATCAACAAAAAACTTTTTTACTGGCTGACAAATTTGGTTGCAAATATTCGCACAGTTTTCACAACCGGATAAATAAATTATTGTAACTCAAATTAAAATTTTTATTTCAATTAAAGTTTTACGAATTTTCCTCCTGGAAACAGACCGAGCATTTACTTCGCTCAATTGAAATTATGTCCTCAAATGCCCATTGAATTTGGGCTCTCGTTCCACCGCGTTCGTCAACTTGTTGTTGGCCGTATTCGAGAGCGGGGCAGTCGTGAACTTTGTGATAATGCGAACCACCTGCGGAAAAGTGCACGACCACTCGCTTCTTAACTGGCGCATCTCTACAGACCTTGCACTTACCTCTTGTCTGTTCACCGTGCGGACAGGGGTTCTCGTCTTCTTCGGTCTGTGGCATTTGAGTTGGCGCCTTGGTACTGGGTCAGTATTGATTATGACGCAACCGAATTAACTTCACCAAGGCAGACACGGTTCCAATCTTTAAGACTGAGCCTGCCTTTGAGGGTGAGATTCTTATGCTTAACTATGTGGGTTTCATCGCCGACGTATGAGTTGTTTGATAATCCGGCTTCCTGCCATTCGTTTATCTCAACTGCGCGCCAAGACCCAGCCGGCCATCTCGCATGCGAATAGATCGGCCTCACAACGTAGTGTTTTGAAGTCTTCGCAATCACGAGCACAGGGCGCTCTTTTCCATAACCACTAGGGTCACCTGAGAAACGTACAAATGTGTTTCCGATCCGAGAGACATCGTCGTCGACTCCGGCGTCTTCGCCAAACCTTGTGATTAGTGGGTGAACCCTCTTGTTGATTACTACTGGAAGGTCAACTGGAGCGACATTGGACGATGGCTCTTCAGATTTAACTTCTTTCAAATTTTTGGTCTTATTTTTCTTTTGAAGCTTCTGTGCAGCCTTGCGCTCCAAATCGTTCTCACGTTTTTGCACTTTTTTGCTTGCCCGCAGATCACGCTCTTTGGTTCGCTTTGCCTTTCGACCCTTTTTAACCTCTGGGGAAATCGGTTCAGGGACTGCAGGAACTTTGATCTCAGTTTTGGGTAGCTGGTTCGAACTGATTGGTAAAAGACCAGTCTCGCTGAGTATCTTTGTCGCGTGATTGGCTGCAACCGCTTCGTGGTCAATACAAATTGCGTACATTAACTGAGTTCGAAAACGGCCAAACTTCTCAACTAGGCGTGGTGTCAACTCAATGAGTTGTTCTTCGGTTGGATCTTCAAAGGAGTCCTTAAGAACTTCTTTACAGAACACGAGCACTTTTAAGCTGGCCAGATCAGCAAAAATTCTGCTGTTAAATTCGGCATCTCGACGTAAAAGTTGAACTATAAATAGGTTCGCAAGCTCAACCGTCATAAAATTTGAATTATTCAAACGCAAGTTTGTCTTGCGAGAGAGAACTTTGAGCTCGCGATTTCCTAGTCCTTTTAGAATTTCTAAAATCTCTTCGGTCTTGGCACTTTTGATAACTCTGAGTGAAAAGCGTTTGGATTCTGAGTTGCTCATCTCAAAGATCACTTTTAGTTGACTTTCGCTCTGGTGCGAGGTTTCGTGAATGTTCGCTTATGAATTCTCGTGACTGCAGGCTCTGCGCCAAGCGCACCAAGCAAGCCCAAAAGTGTGCCTGCTTCTTTGGTGAACTTATCAAGAGAGTTATGAAAGTTGAACAAGTTCGAGCAGTTGACGTCACAACCAACAACGACCATTGAACGATCAATCCAGACTCGACTTGCTGTGAATGATTTATTAAATCCGTTCAATTCTTTCAAGAGCGAAGCGCTTTCGCGTGCGTCGTTTAAAACGACTGCTGTGCACCGAGCGATGGCATTCTCGTCGCTATCGCTCTTCAAAAGTGAAATGCGAGTTGCAACACCATTGATGTGTGCAGCAATCACGCCTGAGTCGCCAATCACATAGTTCACATCTTTTTTGTCAAGAATCTTCTTGATCTTTTCAAATGCGTGGTCAACGCCGACGAGCGTGCGTTTTAGGGCAACATATAAGTCATCAATAACAAACTCAATGTAGTCACCGTTTAAAGGATCAAAACGCATAGTGAACTCTGGGTCACCATCAGTGCTGATGTATGAAGTAAAAAGATTTATCAATGGCGACTTAATAGTGATCTCGCCGCGACCACTGGTTTTCGCACGACAGGTAGTTTCAACATCGTCCGAACCAAGTCGGCTCCAAATGGTCTTTACACGAAGTTGGCCTGGTTCAACAATCAATGAAGTCGTCAGTGGTGCATCTGAAGTGATCTCGTCATCACTTCCGAAGTCACATGGCAGGTCGGAGCCAGCGTCAATCGCGCGAAATAAAGCTCGGTACTTGATCCGCGCTTCAACGATCGGGAGTTGTTTCACTTTCATGAACTCGGTTGAGACCATTTCGCACTTCATCATCACCGAACCGATTCGGTTTGACCCGCGCGCTTGTCCGTCTTGGTATTTAATGTTTACGAATTCACTAAATTGAGTCAATAACTGACAGTTTTGCAAGAGTTGAGGTCCGAGATAATAGGTGCCGCCAAATGTCGCCTCACCGCCAACCACGTTAATAATCGCGTCATCGTTAGAGATCTGCCAAACTCGGTTCTTCTCGTCGCTTTTCAAAAGTGCACCAAGTTTTCGATTTTCGCCACCACGTAAATACTCAACAGCTTTACGAACTCGTTCAATTTCCGACTTACTGATGTCGCCGAAGTCGGTCGCACTGCTTGATGAAAAGTCTTTTTTCATTTTGTCACCTTGACCGCGGCTGTCTTGTAGCCGGCTGGCACTGCGTGCTGTTCGGTGAGCGTGTTCTGCAAAGACGATTTAATCTGTGTGATGTGTGCTGGCTCAGTTTGACCGGTTGGGTTCTGGACAGTCACAGTGCGGCCTTCAACTAAATCGCTTAATTGGTTTGTGATCAGACGCGCTTCGTTAAACGGAACTACTGCAATTTTCAAACCCTCCTGGGTGATTTCAATTTCGGCGGCGCCGATCAGGCGGCCCAAACCAGCGTCTTTAAGCGCTTGAACCAGCTGGCGATGAATTGCAAGACGGGATTCTGGGCTGATAAGCGCTTGAGCTTTTTGCATTCTGGACCTCCTGGTCGATTTAGGGATGGGAGCGGACTGTAAGGCAGGGGTGCGACACGGTTATCGGGGTCTCGATGACGCCCGATAACCGTTGTTTTCAGTTGCCTTTGTGACCTTTTGCGATGGCTAGTTGCTGTTGGTGAAGACATTCGCGTGCAACAATTTGCCGTCAACTACCAATGCCTGTCCGACCAATTCGGGGTCCTGAATGTGAAGTTCAATACCGCCACCCACGCCTGGTGAGGTCGTAGCCGCCGCTGTTGCTACGGCGTCAACGAACTTCATTACTTTCGCTTGACTTGCTGGGCGTTTACCATCAAAGGGAGAGTCGAGAACTGCCGATCGAATGATCGCCTCCCAGTATTGATCAAGAGCACGTGGTGACGGGAAAATCTCGAGACCTGAGATTTCGCCACCGTAACTCACAACGATGCCCGTCTGTCCATCCTCTGGACCTTTGTGCAAAAATTCGTTAATCACCTCTTGCCGATCGTATTCATTTTCAAGTTGGTAGTCAGCTTCGAGAAAGTTCGATGTCGGTGCATGGATACCTCGCGAGTGCAACTCAACGTTGATCGCATTCCAGACTTTTCCTTGATCTGAGATTTTTGAGCCGTAGCGCCGAATGTTTTCGTTTACGCTCATCTCTTTTTGAAGGCGAACCCGCTTTGATGCCATTCGGTTCGAGTCTTGAAATCGCTGAGCGCCGCCCCAGCGTCCCCGTTCAACACAACTCACCGGAATGATGACAGTTGCACCGGGGTAGACGACAATCGAGACGTTCACCGTTCGAGTTTGGCGACCCCCTGCGAGAATTTTTCCTGCTGGAATGATCACAGGCTTTTTCGTTGGGTTGTGAACAGTCAATTCCGGAACAGACGCCGAAGCAAGTTCGCCGATTTCAAGCTGGTCTGTCGCGATTTCAAAGTCCGAGCATGCGGTTGGATCTGTGAAAATCGGAAAGATCGTGGTGCCGCGCAGAGTCTTCGGTTTGCCGATCGTCGCATCGCCGATTTGTGTGATTGTCATGATTGTTCTCCTTTTTGTTTGTTTGTCATGACAAGCTTTTACTTTGGCGATGTGACTCCTGATTTTCTTTTCTTCGAAGCCTGACCGTTCACGACAGCGGCGATCATCGGAATCTTGATCAGGTCCGCGTATCGCGGCATTTCAAGGTTCAATTTCTTGAGTTCTAAGTTCACACGTTTTTGGATTTGGCGAGTTGCGACTTCGGTCTTGCCCAGGTACTTGGCGATAATCGAGTACTCAGTTCCAGTGACGCGCTCAGCGCAAATAGTTGCACCATCGTCGGTGATCAAGCCTTGATCGACGAGATATTGCAAAGCCTCGAGCAGCAACGACACAACTTGGTCGTCGAGGTTTGCAAGCATGTCAAACGGATGTTCGACCTCGACACCGCCAGTGTAGGTCGTTCCTGAAGTTCGCCCAGCCACTGACTCTTCGAGCAATTGCATTTCAAGGTCTTGTTTCTTTGACGCACCCTCTTCTGTGGTCTCATTGATATCAAGCGTCACGTGCTCAAAACCAACTACAGCCATCGTGATTTGAGAAATTTTTCGATAAGCCCATGTTGCCGGCGCCGCACCGCGCTTTGGATCCCAAGATTTTGAATTAGTGATGATCCACAAGATCGATTCCAGAACTGCGGAGTTAACGAGGTCGCTGCTCGGGCGATCGTGGTGGTAAAACTTTGAAATTGTCTGGTTTACGATCTTTGCCACAGGGGTTTCAAGATCATTCCAAAGTTCTAGCCACGCTTTGTCTTTAACTGCCTTCTTAATGTGCGGATCATTGACGACAATCAGCAGCTCTTTAAGTCGTTGCAATTTTTCTTGTTTGTTTTTGTTCATAATTTTTTAGGGTTCCTTTTTGAGTATTTTTGGGCCTTCGCGGGTTTGCGAAAGCCTCTACTAGGGGTCGCAGCGGTCGAAATATCACACAAGGGGAGATTTCCGCTATTTTTAGCCATTTCATGGCTCAATGACGCTTTCGGCGCCAACTCTCAGTTCTTAGCCTCAAGCCGCGGCCCGAAAGGGCAGTGGCGAGGTGTCTTGTGGTTAGATCATCATCAACGTCATCGTTACTTGACTTTACCCGTAATAAGCACACGCGACAACCTCACGAGCCAACACTAATAACCCGATACAACAGATGTCTGAACGTCAACCCTCAGTCAGTTTGTCACGAGCGCGGTTTAACAATCTGCTCCACCACTTAATTTTAATTTAAAAGGACTTCATGTCAGACATGCAAGATATTCGTCGAGTCAGATACATGCTCCGTCGCCGTGGGAGGAGCGAACCCACGACTGGTGAATTCAACCAAGAGAGCCCGTTGAAAGTGAAAATTGGATCGGTGACAATTTCGGCATACGTTCGGCCGCATTATGACGGGAAGATGATTCGCGAAGGTGGCACGGACTTACTCGTGATGGAAGTCCAGATCACCTATATCCCGAAATGTTTGGCTGCAATCAGTCTGGTACTAAAAAATGCCGGTCGCTATCCATATGTTGCGCTGAGCTGCCCATCTGTGCGCGCTGATGTTGATACTGACGAAGAGGTCACTGGACCAGTAATTGCATATTCAGGTCTGATCATTGATGGTTTGACTGATGAAGTTCTTGATCTTGCAATCCGCGGTCTCACACACCACTTTTTAGAGTTACCAGTCTTGTTGGCACACGACCGTGGCGTGTTGAAATTTATTGAAGATCACAAGATAAAGATGGAAAAAGAAGTTGAAGATGAGTCAGCTGATGATGAAGATGACTCGACTGAAGAAGATTCGACTGACGATGAGCCGCCGACTTTGCCCGAAGATGACGAGCCAACCCAGCTAGACAGCTGGGAGCAAGAAGAGCGAGAAGAAATCAGTCAAATTGAAGCTAACTCTAAAGATTCGACTCAAAGTGATGACGTGTCTTCGTCGGAGATACTAGGCAACAAAGCAGAGACGGCCCAGAATTCTCAAGCGGAGGATTGCGGCAAGATTAATGAGACGCTCATCGCCCAGGTTTTAAGCGATTTGGACGATCTTGTCGGAATGGATGAAGTAAAGAGCGAGGTCAAAAGCCTAGTCAAACTCTGCCGCCTAAATGCCAAGCGCGCGGCACTTGGTCTAAAGACGGAGGGCTTCGCACCCCACTTGGTTTTCAGCGGCAATCCTGGCACGGGTAAAACTACCGTTGCTCGAATCATCGGCGATCTCTACCGCGCACTTGGAATTCTGAAGAAGGGTCACATTGTTGAGTCTGATCGATCAAAGTTGATCGGTGCCTACATCGGTCAGACAGCGATCAAGACGCGCAACGTCTGCAAAAAAGCACAGAACGGAGTCTTGTTTATTGACGAAGCCTATGGTCTGAGCAATGACAAGGAGGGCTTTGGAAGCGATGCAATTGAGACGATCCTATTGGAAATGGAAAATAAACGTGGAAGTATGGCCGTCGTTGTCGCCGGTTACACCGAAAAAATGAAAGAGTTCATTGGCGCCAATCCTGGCTTGCGCAGTCGATTTGACCGAGTAATTGAATTTGCCGACTACTCGATCGACGAGCTGGTACAAATTGTCGAAGTAATCGCGCGAAAGCGTGACTACTACCTTGACGACGGCGCCAAGAACGCATTGCGTCGAGGAATTGAAAAGACAGACCGTGGTGACGGCTTTGGAAATGGACGAGAAGCACGCCGATGGGTTGATCGTGCAATCGAATTGCAAGCAAAGATGCATGATGAACACACCCAGTACTCGGATGAAGAACTCTTAATTATTTCAGTCGCGGCAATTGACGCTGTTTTCCAAGACCCGAAAGCAGAAGCGAAAGCCCAAAAAATTGGATTCTGCATTCGCTAGCCGTCTATTGTTTGGTTGTGTCGAAAATCGAGTTGAAAGATACTTGGTTCACCCAAACTGCATTCACAGCTTCATTTGATAAAGAATCAAATTCGCAGCTCAGCGAAAATAAATTTTATGGTTCCACGATGATGATTGATAAGGCGAGCATCAGTCAACAGTCGTTAGAGCGATTCAAAAATTTGCGTGCGGTAAAAGTAAATAACCAGGCTCTGTTTCCGGCGAGCCATTTTTACGATGCTGACGATTTTGGTTGGCAATTTTTGTCACACGGGGTATATCAATTTCTTCTTGATCGTCACATCGCTGAGTTGCAATCAAAGAGCTCTAAAACTTTTACATTTAGTGTGTTGGGAGAAATTCAAAATCAGTTCTACGTTGAGTCATGGCCTGAATACTTTTTTTACGATGCGGCTGAGTGGGATGTTCAAAAACGTCAAACCAAGATTGAGGAATTTCGAATTAAACGCCCGAGCATAAAAGTGTGCGACTACGTAGTTGACCAAAAAAGAAAAGTTATTCAGAAAGTATCAACGGGTAACAGAAGCCGTAATAAGGCGCGCGATCCACTTGCACAAGCTGACAATTCAAATAACGCCGCGGAGTCTTTGAGCAGTATTGAAATTGAATCTTTGTTTCAAAAATTGACTGAACTGCTGACTGAAATTACTGACAACAAACTGGCAGAAGATTTTCTAGACTTTACTAATGCACTCGGTATTTTCTTGAACTGTAGCGGTGATGCGGTCACACAGGATCGTTATCAACAGTTCATGCTTACATGGAATGATGCACCGCAACCGATCCGCGGAGCCACGTGGATTCAAGGGCTGCTCTGGAAGTGGCTTTACGTGAGATTTCCTAACGAAAGATCAAAGTACTTTCACGGCGAAAACGATTCTGATTCCGTCAAACATAAAATATCTATGGCTCGAAGTCGTCGTCTTGAAAACTTGAATGAATTTTTGAAAAGTGCTGTGATGAGGGTGAAGTCATGAATAAAGACGTAAAAACTCCGCCACCCATTTTTGCTGAGCAATTGACAGTTCACAGCGAAATCGATGATCTGCTTGAAATTGACGGCTCTACCCATGGCCCAGCAGGGATCGCCTCGCTTGATCTCGGTAGTGAGTTGCGGCGAAGCGACATTAATGGTGAAGACCGTAGCTTTGATGTCAGTATTGATTTTGCGAGGCCAAATAAACTTACGAACATCGTTATTGACTCATATTTTTTGAGTGAGTATTCAGGTATTTTTGAGGTGTTGATTGGCAGCGAACGCGCGCGCGAGGCATCAGAGTCGTTTCAGAGAAATAATAAAAATCTAGAACCTCAAATAATCTCGAAATCTGAAAGGCAGCTGTTTTGGGCTGCTGCAAATCCATTTGTAAATTATGTGTTAGCTGAGAGCCGGGCGGATGATAATCAATCGGGCAATATTCGCGAACTTTTCGCACGCATTGAGTCGTTTTCATCCTTGAACTCATTCGCTTCTTCGGTTGAGAAACAAGATAGATATCAGGCAGCACGGAATGTTCGAGAGATTCAGCGCTCAAAAGACAGAAACCTTGAGGAGTTGCTGGGGGACCTACGATTTCAAGTGCCAGAGATTGCAGCAGAAGATACAGCGCTTCTCTCGGTTTTAGAATCTCAACTTCGTCAGTTTGGACGACAAGAGATGTCTGACAATTTTCGCGTCACGAAGTTGCTGAGAAAACTCCATCTTCAGGTTAAAGAACAAGCGGATAAGTCAAGATTTTCAGGTGCATTCATGGACCAAGATAAAGAATCAAGGGGCAACGTCCGCAAAATTCGCAATCGAGGATTTTTATCAGATCTAGAGAAGTACTTCGCGAGCTCGGTTAACGAGCAACAAGCGTTCTTTGACGGAGAGGAGATCTTTCTACAAGATTTTAAGGTTGAACGAAATCTCGACACGCTTCAAGTCTTTTTTGTTTCGCCATTGTCGGTCGGCAAATGGGTCAGGGTCATCAATAAAGACAGCCGGACACCTGTCGCACTCACAGAAATTGTGCCAAACAGACGTGGGGCAATCGCAGAAATTCGCCTGCCGTTCCGAGCCGTAGAGGATGATTTTAAGTTCTTCCTCACTTCAGACCCTCTTCAGGCAAAAGATCAGACGCCACTAACGGTTCGAATCAGGGCGATTCGAGAAGGTCAAGTCGCAGCGCAAAGAGAAAGAGCCGGCGACTATATTGGCGCGTCATGGCATTGGCTACATTGCAGCAATTTGTGGGGGGTCGTTGACGAAGCGTCAAACGAGAAGAAAGCAGCAAATTGGGCAAAGAAGCTCTTTGATCGCACTAGGTCTATCGAAGAATTTGATGAGGCCGGCAGTGGATTTGCGTCTTACGCATCCGAGCCCATGAGCGATTTTTCCCCAACACACTTGTCTAAAGCTTTGCCCGATTTCAAACTGTTTGATGCCAATGATTCGAAAAAGTCAAGGAGACTCAGAAGTAGGGTCTCGGTAAGTCGCACTCCGCGAGCCGAAATCCCGTCAAAAGTTAATTTCTTGACCGACACAGCATGGTCGGTCCTCGACGATCTCGGGCTCTAGCTCAACTTTCATTTTTGTCTCCCCGGTGTGCAATTTGTCTGCTCACTTCTATCAGTCCAATGTTTATCGCATGGATAATTGGTGAAACCACCGCCTCATTTCTATTATAAATGCAGTCGTTTTTTTCAATTGATTCTTCAATCATCTCGTTCAGTAGATCTTCGTTGATCGCCACAAAGACCCTCTCAGATCCCAACCAAAATATCATCGGGTCGATTACATCGGATTTCTCAAAGACCGAAGATGGCGCAGATATGAATGTCACGATGGTGCCATTGTCGTGCTGCATTCGAATCAGAATATCGTCGTCTTCCTCATCATCAATATCTTCAATTTCAGAGTTCATTGCGAGTCGCTTTCGTTGAATTGGTAGAAAAGCGAGTTGCTGCACTAAAAACCTTTCGCAACTCGTTCAAGGATCTTTCCTAGATCGTCGCGACCGAAAATAACTTCGAGGTGCCTGACGATTAGAGGGTTCGGACGAAAGGTTCGCTGACCCCAACCGCTATCTTCCGGGTGCATTTCTGCCAGTGTTTCGAGTGCTTCGCGCGGATCAAAACCTTTTGCGATCGCAATGCCCCATGCGCACGCGGTTGATCGCGAGATACCTGCGTGACAGTGAATCAAAACAGAACCGATCTGGTTTGCACCCCATTCGACGATGCCGCGAACTTGTTCGAGGGTTGGTGCGTCGCCGTATCGGTTGTTGGTGACGTCATCAAAACTCACCACCAGGTGGTTCGGATGACCCCAATCTGCAACCTCATCTGCGTCTGGTCCTGCGGTGATTACCGCGTCAAACTCGTGACAAAGTTCCGCCGCCTCTTC
>SXGU01349876.1_pt1 | contig 11444 bp, 9 predicted proteins | sample 3174531 | NCBI WGS metagenome assembly SXGU01 (sample SAMN11356863, study PRJNA531348) | freshwater metagenome | isolation source: freshwater sample F1-140 | place: China: Fuxian Lake, Yuxi | collected 2017-12-25
CCCATCGAATTGACTGCATTACGCATAGGGGCTTTTGAGTTATTTTACTGCCCTGAAATCCCATATCGTGTGGTGCTTGATGAGTCTATCTCACTCACCAAAGAGTTTGGTTCACAGGATGGCCATCGTTATGTGAATGGGGTATTGAATAATTTAGCAAGGACAGTACGCGCTATAGAAATTAATGGCTGAGTAATTCATGGATGAGTTTTCGTTAATTGATACCTATTTTAAAGTCATCACGCACTATCGCGAGGATGTCATTTTTGGTATAGGTGATGATGCGGCTTGCCTGCACGTTCCTCCCGGTATGCAATTGCTAGTGAGCTGCGATACATTGGTTGCTGATGTGCATTTCTTGAGCACGTGGAGTGCTTATGATATCGCTTATAAAGCCGTTATGGTGAATGTAAGTGATATTGCCGCGATGGGGGGAAGCCCATGTTGGTTGACATTGGCGTTGACACTACCAACACTGGATGAAAAATGGTTGCAGCAATTTTCACAAGGTCTTCGTGATGCGTTAAATCAATACCAGATCGCCCTAATCGGAGGTGATACGACGCGTGGGCCTTTAAGTATCACCTTGACCATTCATGGATTAGTGAGTGAGGGCCGCGTCGTTAGGCGAAATGGCGCAGTACCTGGCGATAAAATTTATGTCAGTGGGGAATTAGGTGCGGCAGCGCTTGCGGTAGCGTGTGAGGCACGCCACGATATGGATGAAAGTGATAAGGCCACATTGATGGAGAAGTTACTGCACCCAACACCGCGCGTTGATTTAGGACGTGATTTACAGGCTTTTGCACATGCCGCCATTGATATCTCAGATGGTTTGAGTGCGGACTTGCATCATGTCTGTCATGAGAGTCATGTTGGGGCGTGTTTAGCACTAGATAATATTCCCATACATCCATTGGTTAAAAAATACCAAGGAAATAATGCGCTTGATTTTGCTTTGCGTGGGGGCGATGATTATGAATTATGTTTTACTGTCGCACCCAAAAATGAAGAGCAATTGTTGGCAAGCCTTGCTCATGCAGGTTTGTGTTGTTATTGCATCGGAGTGATTGAAGAGCAACCGGGATTGCGAGCAAAAACATCAGAAGGCGAGAGCATCTCGCTAAAACCACGTGGGTATAGCCATTTTTAAGGGTTGAACATGAACATGGTCAAGTTATCAAGTAAAGTGTGGCAAGATCCAATTTATTTTATTGCATTTGGTTTTGGTAGTGGGTTAATGCCCTTCGCACCGGGCACTTGGGGTACATTGGCTGCCTTTCCAGTGTACTTATTGATAGCCGGGACATCTTGGTGGACGTATTTAATACTGACTTTTGCGGCCTTTATTTTAGGTGTTGTGGTAAGTGAAAAAGTGTCATCCGATCTAGGGGTTAACGATTATTCGGGAATCGTTTGGGATGAGGTCGTTGGTTATCTGTTGACTATGTTTTTGGCGCCTATCAGCATAGCGTGGATGATGATTGGATTTCTGCTCTTTCGCATTTTTGATATTTGGAAGCCTCAGCCCATCCGCTATGTGGATAAGACGGTTCATGGCGGTCTAGGTATTATGCTTGACGATGTTCTCGCCGCAGTGCCTGCATGGGTTGTGATGCAGCTGCTGATTTGGGGCTTTGCGTGAGAAGATTCAGTTCGTTACCCGTTACGGAGTTTTATGAACGACAGCCATAAAGAATTAATTAGTATGGGGTTGACTGTTGCCATTGTGGCATTGTCTTTATTTATTATTCATCGGTTTATTCCCTCACTGGTATGGGCGGGAATTATCGTGATTGCAACATACCCATTATACTGTCGTTGGCGGCGCCTGTTTGGTAGGCGACAAAATATAGCCGCGTTCATATTTGCATTGATTTTGACCTTGATATTCATTGTCCCAATTAGCTGGTTGGTTGGTGTACTCATTAATGAATTACAATTATTTATTAATTATCTACAGATCATCAATCGAGATGGAGGACAAGCTCCAGCTTTTATTCAGGATGTTCCTGTGATTGGCAATGAATTAGTGAATTATTGGGATGCTAATATCGGTCAACCGGGTCATGTTAAGCAATTTTTATCCAATCTTCATGTGTCGCTCACTCCCACCAGTTACTATATTAAGCGCGTCGGTTTGGATTTAGCGCATCGTAGTTTTCAACTGGGATTCACTTTACTTTGTTTATTCTTTTTTTATCGTGATGGGGATAAGTTATTACTCCAAATTCACCGTATTGGCGAGTCTTGTCTTGGCAATCGATGGTTTCGTTATGCGAATGGTCTCCCATCGGCTCTACGTGCTACGGTAAATGGTACTATTGTTGTAGGCATTGGTGTTGGTGTTTTGATGGGGATCTGTTATGGATTGGTTGATTTTCCTGGCCCTACATTAATGGGGTTTGTTACGGCGTTTGCTGCAATGATCCCCTTTGTGGTTCCCATTGTTTTTACGTTTGTAGCACTTATTTTGTTGTCCACTGGCAGCACGATTGCTGCGATTATTATCGTTGTGTGGGGAACCGTTGTCATGTTCGTGGCAGATCACTTCATCAAGCCGGTATTAATTGGCGGTGCCATCCAACTACCCTTTCTTGCTGTTTTATTTGGTATTTTAGGGGGCGTTGAAACGTTAGGGCTACTAGGCCTCTTTGTTGGCCCTGTGATCATGGTTTTGTTTATCACCTTGTGGGATGAGTCACAAATTGCATAGCGAACCTGAGAAGCGACAACAGTGTAATTAAAAAAGTCACTATTTTGAAATAATATACACGCTATGAGATAATGAAAATAGGTGATACTCGATGTTCGAGAACGTCAGGAATAAAAAACTTGATCATCGAGTGGTAGCGTTGAACCAACTAAAGCAAACGTAGATATTTACTGGTCGTCAGCAGCGTATAGGGGGTATCGGTGAATAAAAATTGGCCTACAAAAGAAAAAGATCTATATATCGCACAATTGATTATGGAAGAGTACGCTGGAAAGCAAAATAGTGAGTCGTTAGGGTTATTTGAGTTGGTAGTGGATCAAGATGAGAAGCGAATGAACTTTCGTTTAGCCAGTTGGGTCATTGTCTTAGCACAACAGTTCAATTCTATGTATGGCGCAGCTCAAGGAGACTATGTTATCCGTCAAGTGATAAGTCGCTGTATGATTCAAGATCACACATTGCACTAACTCATCGTTTAAGCCCATGACGACGCCTATGATGAGCAATGTGTTCCCCGATGTTTTGCAGCCGAAAAATACCATTTTCCTAAAGCATTTTTCAGATCTTGCGCATCCTTTGACGTGGGCTGTACAGCGTCTTCTGTTGGTAAGCGATTATGCTGGTCGACAAATTAATCATTTACAAACCTTATTGCAAGAAGATGATTGCCAAATGCCCTTCGTCAAAGAGGACTATCAACGTTTCGTTGCGTCGATTTCTCTTGATACACCAACGCATCTTTTTGCTCGCGCCATTCGCCAGTTTAGGCAGCGGCATCTATTGCGCTTACTGTTGCGTGAGTTGGCAAACCTTGCTTCTACCGAGGAAACAATGACGGCATGGTCTCATTGTGCCGATGTGCTCATCCTGCGTACGCTCCTCTATTGCGAACAACAACAGCGTGCGCGTTATGGCACGCCCTACAGTGAGTCGGGTGAGCTCGCCGAGTTATATCTCATCGCCATGGGTAAATTAGGGGGGATTGAGCTTAATTTTTCATCGGATATTGATTTGATTTTTGCGTTTTCAGCCGCAGGATACACGGACGGAGAGGTCTCTATCAGTAATCAACAATATTTTAGCAAAATTGTGCAGCAAATGACCCAACTATTACAAAATAAAACCGAGGATGGGTTTGTCTTTCGCGTTGATTTGCGCCTACGTCCTAACGGTGATAGCGGACCTTTAGTTTCTACACTCGCCGCAATGGAAACGTATTATCAAGAGCAGGGGCGTGATTGGGAGCGTTATGCCATGGTCAAGGCACGTCCCATTCGTGTGGGCTGTGATGCAACGCTTTGGTTTGAGCGCTTAATTACTCCTTTTGTTTATCGCCGTTATGTCGATTTTAGTGTGATTGAGTCGTTGCGTAGTATGAAAACGATGATAGAGCGCGAAGTGCAATTAAATCCCATGCTTGATGATATTAAACGTGGGCAGGGAGGGATACGTGAGGTTGAGTTTATTATTCAATGTTTTCAATTGATTCGCGGTGGGAGATCGCCTGCGCTTCAACAACAAAATGCGCTGTTGGCACTTCATGTATTAAAAAAAGAGGGGTTGTTGGCGCATACAGCAGCGCTGAATCAAGCGTATTTGTTTTTACGTAAATTGGAAAATGCATTACAAATGCAAAATGATCAACAAACCCACTCTCTGCCTTTAGATGCTTTGCAGCAGGCGCAGTTGATGTTCGCGATGGGACAAGAGAGCTGGGATAATTTACTTACGAAATTGCACCAATTTCAACGTATCATTAACCGCTCATTCCTTGCTGTATTGAGTAAAGTGGATGCGTATCAAGATGAGAAACGTCTTCTTGCTCATCAATTGGCTAGTTTATGGCAAGGTCACATCGAAGAGACAATGGCTATTAATCTGCTGACCAGCCTTCAGTGTAGGCAGGCAGATCGTTGTTATCAGATGATCTACGCTTTTCGACATTCGCCCCGTTGTCGCCGATTATCGCAAGCCGCTCGCATGCGTCTTGATCGGTTTATGGTGTTATTGCTGAGCGAGCTTGTTCGTGTGCAAGAAACGGATGCGGTGTTGTTACAAGTGCTGCGCCTACTAGAAAATATAGTCGGACGTAGTGCTTATCTCGCTTTGCTGACGGAGAACCCGCCGGCATTACAAGAGTTATTGCATTGGTTTGCTCATAGCCCATTCATTACGTCCTTGTTGGTTAATCAACCCTTTTTGCTTGAGGTGCTCATTGATCAAGAAAGAACATGGCGACCGTTGTCACGTCAACAGTTGGTGGAGCTCTTGCGTCAGAAGTTGGCTCATTGTGATGAGCATGAATTGCAGGACGATATACTGCGTCAATTTAAATTAACGTGTTGGTTATTAGCCGCACGTGCTGAACTATATGGTCAGTGTGATGCGTTGCGTATAGGGAGATTTTTAGCGGATGTAGCGGAAGTTATTGTGGCAGACGTATTAGCGAGAGCATGCCAACAGTTAAGTCTACGCTATCCAGAGATCATACAGATAAAATCTAATTTTGCGATTATCGCTTATGGCAAATTAGGCAGTCGGGAAATGAACTATGATTCGGATGTCGATTTGGTTTTTTTGCATGCAGCAAGATCAGAAGATGAGGGGTTGGTCACACGGCTAACGCAGAAAATTTTGCACATGTTAACCATGCGCTCTCAAACAGGCCTACTTTATTCTGTTGATACTCGACTACGTCCCTCTGGATCGGCTGGACTTTTGGTGAGTCATGTGGATGCTTTTATGGAATATCAACGTTTGCAGGCTTGGACATGGGAGCATCAAGCGCTCTTACGGGCGCGGGTACTGTTTGCAAATCAACGCATGCGTTCAACGTTTGGGCAATTAAAAAAAGACATCTTGTTTAAAGCTCGAAATCGGTTGGAATTGCGTGATGAAGTACAAAGCATGCGTACAAAAATTGATAAATATGTGGATAATAATCCCATTAAACATGATGCAGGTGGTTTGTTAGATCTTGAGTTTTTGGTGCAATTTTTAGTGTTGGCTCATCCACAAACGTGCTATATACGCTCAACAAGTACGCTGACGCAATTACAACAATTGCAAGATCAAAACATAGTGAGCCGCACGCAATGTGCACAATTAAAGCGCGCTTATCGCTATTATCATCGTGCATTGCATCAGCATCTATTGCAGCCAGGTCCAGTAGACCTGCTGAAGCAACAAACTGATGTGCTAGCCATCAGCCAAGAATTAATGATTGTTAACTAAAAAATCACCATACAAGTCATAATCATCGTTGTCAGTGATCAATACCTCGGTCAACGTACCCACACGAATGTCTTTTTTCAGTGGCAGATAAACGACACCATCAATTTCTGGGGCATCGCTCATACTGCGAGCTATTATGTGCTCATCCGTCATATTATCAATGAGGACCATTTGCCGAGTTCCAATTTTATTTTCTAATTTACTACGGCTGATGTCAGCTTGTACTTGCATAAAACGGTGATACCGTTCTTCTTTGACCTTTTCAGGCACAGGATTGGCCAATTCATTCGCTTTAGCACCCGCGACAGGTGAATATTGAAAGCAGCCAACGCGATCGAGCTTGGCGTTTTGTAAGAAGGTGAGTAGTTCTTCAAATTCATCATCAGTTTCACCTGGAAAACCCACAATAAATGTTGAGCGTAGAGTGATATCTGGACAAATAGTGCGCCAATCTGATATCCGTGCCAAGGTGTTTTCACTGCTGGCAGGCCGTTTCATGGCTTTTAATACACGTGTGCTTGCATGTTGTAATGGAATATCGAGGTAAGGCAGGATAAGCTTATCACGCATCAAGGGGATGATGTCATCGACATGTGGATAGGGGTAGACATAATGCAGGCGCACCCAAATGCCTAGCTCACCTAATTGTTCACACAAATCATAAAATCGAGTGCTGATAGCCTTGCCTTGCCATTCAGCGGGTTGATAGCGTGTATCAATACCGTAGGCGCTTGTGTCTTGAGAAATAACTAATATTTCTTGTACGCCCGCGTCTTTTAAGCGCTTCGCTTCAGAAAGCACTTGTGTCATCGGGTAACTTTGCAATTTACCGCGCATGGTTGGAATAATGCAAAACGTACATTTTTGATTACAACCCTCAGATATTTTTAAATAGGCATAGTGTCTAGGGGTAAGCTTAATCCCTTGAGGCGGCACAAGTTGGGTAAACGGATCAGCCGGTGGAGGGAGGTGGCGATGCACGGCACGCACGACCTCCTCATAAGCATGCGCACCGCTAATGTGTAATACATCGGGGCATGCATCACGAATCATGTCAGCTTTAGCACCTAGGCAACCCGTGACAATAACGCGCCCATTTTCAGCCATGGCTTCACGAATAGTGTCCAATGATTCTGTAACCGCCGCATCAATAAATCCACAGGTATTAATCACCACAACGCCGGCGTCCTGGTAACTGGATACCAAATCATACCCCTGTGCACGCAATTGCGTAATGATTCGCTCTGAATCAACCAATGCCTTAGGACAACCTAAACTTACAAAACCTACTTTATGATTCATCACGATCTATCTGATAAAAAAGTGTGCGAATTATACGAGGTTTTTTGGTCTTTTGTCCATCAAAGAACACATTTAAGACATGCGCCCCTCTTGATTTTTCCTTCTATAAGGCGATAGTGTAATTTACCCATGCTGGTCATTATGCAACAGGACCATTCTATTATCATTAACAAGGAGGTTATTGTGTATAAGTCCATAATGAAGTTCTTTGTTGTTTTCTTGAGTTTATTTTTTTCCACTGCTTTTGCGCATACTTTTAGGGGGGAGTTAGACGTCCTTGTGTTTGACGATTTCAAACATAATCAATCGACAATAAAGTATAATCTGCATGAAGGTAGTACTATTTATGAATTGAGCATCCCGAAGACAATCGATAAAAGTCATTTGTTAACAGGCGATCATGTGATAGTCGAAGGTGATGCTATCTCTGGAGTAAAACAAAGTCGCATAAAAGTAGAGTCCATTTCAGTTGATAAAAACGCATTAGTCAAACCGAAACTCACCGAGAGTAGGAATGTATTGTCTTTGCTGGTTAATTTTACCGATAAACGAGCGACAGATGCCATTTCCGTTGCTGGTATAGATGATCAATTATACACAAGTACTGTTTCGGTTCGCCGCAATTATCTGCGTAGCTCGTCTAATCAATTAAAGTTCTTACGGGACGCCGATAAGGATGGTAATCCCGGTATTTACGTTGTCGATTTAGACTACGATGCTGGAGATGTGTGTAATTATTGGGTTTGGAGTGAAGATGCTAAAATAGCCGCAGAAGAAGCGGGGATTGATTTGAGTTTATATAGACACCATATGTTTATTTTACCCTCTAATGTTCACTGCCCTTGGGGTGGGCTTGGAAATATAGGATGTGGAGCAAACTGTAAGACGTGGATTGTAGCCCGTGGCGAGAATAAGGGAGTCATGGCCCATGAGTTGGGGCATAACCTGGGGTTGCATCACTCATCGACTGATTTAAACAATGATGGTAGCAGTGATAGTGAGTACGGTGACCTTGCTTGTGTAATGGGCGCTGGCTATAGACAAATTAATGCGCCACAGCGTGATCGTATGCATTGGTATGATGATAAGCCTGCTAAGATAACCACCGTGGCTGCAAATAGCCAATATCTTGTTAGGTCGTTGGATATTGTCACCGATGGTTTGCAAGTTCTGAAAGTGAACAAGCAGGATGGAACGGGTACTTACTATGTTTCATACCGCAGTAATCATGGGCCTTTCGGTATGATTGCTCCCTACAGCGGAAAAGTTAATATTCACCGAATTTCAGCAGGAGACACCCACACGTTTTTTATCAAGTCACTAGGTGCTTCAGAATCATTCGTTGATGTAGCAAACAATATTACTATTACAGCAATCGAGACTCACTTGAAGAATGCAATAGTGGACGTTAACTTTGATGCCGTCATCCCCGCCAAATAAGAAAGTCTTTTAGGCCTGGACTTTGGTCATTTTTATAAAAGTGACCAAAGTCCATTCACTAGGTAAATATAATCAATCATACTCGATGATCAAGTTTTTAAATTTGACAAATGAAAATGCCGACGCGGGACGTCGATATTCCATAAAGTCAAGAATAAAAAACTTGATCATCGAGTAATAGTATTTTTGTAGACCAAATCATGACACGACACCGACGACTGACGGGGGATAGTTAGAGCTGTATTTGTAAAATCTTTCTAATCTCCCTCTACCCAAGAGAAAGATGCTGGCGTGGGTGCTATGAGGGTGGGGCCGACTGTTCTAGGCGTGTAATGCCTGATTTAAATTATCATAAAAGGTGCTGACTGATGTTTCGCCCACTAAACGTAAGTTGTTTAACTCTTTTCCTTCTGCATCATAAAAGAGAAACGTAGGGGGAGCGACAACATGGTAGTGATGTAGCAGGGCTTTAGTGTTAGCATCATTAGCGGTGAGATCGACTTTTAATACAATGAAATCATGTAATGCTCTTCGCACGCGTTGATCTTGTAATGTTGTTTTTGCAATCACTTTGCAAGACGCACACCAATCAGCGTAAAAATAAATCATAACGGGTTTGCCTTTGGCGCGAGCAAGGGCCTGCTGAACTTCAGTAACCGTTTTAACGACAATAACGGGCTCTTCGTTTGCCAGAGCCCGCATGTTGTTTACAGGTGCAAGAGGTTGCAAGGGATTGCTCTTCCCTTGGCTCGCACCAATGAGGATCAGTAAACCATAAACCAGAAGAATAATGCCCAACCCTTGAGAAAATTTTTCTTGATTTGAGTTGGCTCGGCTCAATGCTCCCGCATAAATACCTGAAAAAATAAGCAAGCTTGCCCATAAACCCATGACAATCACTGCAGGAATAATGCGGCTCATGATGTAGATGGCAACGGCAAGCAGCATAATGCCAAAAAAGGCTTTGACTGCATTCATCCAATGGCCTGCACGCGGTAATAATTTACCCGCTGACGTGCCAATGAGTAATAAAGGTGTGCCCATGCCTAAGCTTAAGAAAAACAAAGATAAACTACCCAAGGTCACATTGCCACTCTGCGCAATGTACCCCAATGCGCCAATCAATGGAGCGGTGACACAGGGCGACAAAATTAACGTGGATAAACACCCCATCAATGCCGTGCCCAAGTAGTGTCCACCACTGTGGCTACGAGTCACACTGGCTAACCTGGCTTGCCAGGAGATGGGAAGCCTTAAGTCATAAAGGCCAAACATGGATAACGCCAGCATGACAAAAATGAGGCTAAATAGACTGAGAGCCCACGGAGATTGCATAGCAATCTGCAAATTATTACCCATGAGAGCTACAATTGCCCCGACCATAGCATAGGTAACCGACATGCTGATCACATAACTTAACGATAAGAGAAACGCCTTACGTGTAGACAAATTTTTTCCGTGGCCTACGATAATGCCTGACAAGACGGGTACCATGGGCAGCACACAGGGGGTAAATGACAATAACAAACCAAAGCCAAAAAAACTGAAAATAATAATGCCCCAGTTGTTGGTGGAAAACAGTCGGGCCAGTTTGTCACTTTGACTTGGTAATTCCTCTGCGGTTTGCGGGATGCTCTCACTGTCTTCTAGGGTGACGTTGGTGAGCGCTAATTGACTATCAATCGTTAATTTAATCTCTTGGGTTTGTGGAGGATAACAAAAGCCGTCATCCGAGCAACCTTGATAATGTACAGTGAGCAAGGCTTCGCCTGCATCAACACCAAGAATGGCTACGGGTAACGTCAAGTGGGTGCGGTATATAGAGAAACTTGTTCCTTGGTTGTTCGTTTGTGTAAGTGCTGGAGGGAAAGGAACCGTTCCCAAATGGAAGTTAGAATCCGAGTGCTCACTGAGGTGAATACGCTTTTTATATAAGAAGAATCCTTTTTTGATTTGCCAATCTAGTGTAAAGGTGTTTGGATCAACGCGTTTGGCCGTCAGCTGAAATACATCTTCTGCCGGTGGTGGGCTTGCAGGCGCGAGCAGTGAGGTGAAACTTAATATTAAAAATAAGGCACATTTTTTCATTCCAACCCTCAACCTGTGCAATTATTAGCTATTGTAAGGTGTGAAATCAAAAAAAACAAAATTTATTTTGATATAGCCCTTGAAAGTAAAATAGATGTCCCCATATGCCTGTCATCAGCGTTTTTTGCCATAAACATTGAACGCTAGTAACTTCAGAGCCACCCTCTGAAATAAATCAGGTAATAACTAAACCAGGAGAAAACGAGAATGAAGATTCGTCCTTTACACGACCGTGTTGTTGTTCGTCGTATGGAAGAAGAGCGTACCACTGCGGGTGGTATTGTGATTCCTGACAGCGCTGCAGAGAAACCAATGCGTGGCGAAATCGTCGCTATTGGTGCTGGTAAAATATTAGACAACGGTGATCTGCGTGCCTTAGCTGTAAAAGTGGGTGACGTGATATTGTTTGGTAAATACTCTGGTACAGAAGTCAAAATCAATGGTCAAGAACTCGTTGTGATGCGCGAAGATGACATCATGGGTGTGATTGAGAAGTAATTTTATCGACTAAGGAGATAACTACAATGGCTAAAGAATTACGTTTTGGTGACGATGCACGTCAACAAATGCTTGCCGGTGTAAATGCATTGGCGAATGCAGTCCAAGTGACAATGGGTCCACGTGGACGCAATGTTGTATTAGAAAAATCATATGGTGCACCAAC
>SXGU01045723.1_pt1 | contig 11443 bp, 6 predicted proteins | sample 3174531 | NCBI WGS metagenome assembly SXGU01 (sample SAMN11356863, study PRJNA531348) | freshwater metagenome | isolation source: freshwater sample F1-140 | place: China: Fuxian Lake, Yuxi | collected 2017-12-25
GAATCCGCCCAGCGGGTGCGGTTGAGGGTATACCACGCGAGCATCAGCATCACAATCGCGAGGCCGCGAACGGCTAGGAAATCACGCACGAATATACAAGTCAGCAACCCCAATACCCCAAAACCCACCATCATCAGGGTTTTGTAATTGGCGAAATCAGAAATAGTTTCGGCGTTGAGATTGTATAAAAACCACGAGGTGCCGATCGTCATCAGCACATAACCACATTTCTCGTTGCGAGGGAATCGGCGGATCCACTGAGTGAACGCCTCAGGCTTTAAGAGAATATACAATTGCAGCGCACTGACCGCCGCCCCCAAAACAATGGCTAGTTGAGAAAGTGTCATACGATGTGGGTCTAAATCATTCCTCGAGGTTCAAGATGGCAGGGTCGCCATACAGGGTGAACGAACCGGTGCGGGTAATTCTCAGATCCATCAGTTGGCCAAGATGGCGGTCTGCTCCTTCAAAAACAACAATTTTGTTGCAGCGAGTTCTGCCCGTCAGTCGATCTGGATTCCGTCGACTCGGGCCTTCCACCAACACCTGCCGCAATCGCCCGACGTGCGCTTCATAGCGTTCGGCACCAATTTGGTTGATCAACGTTAACAAACGCGTGTGACGCTCCACCTTGACCTCTTCAGGAACTTGATCCGGCATGACTGCCGCCGGAGTGTCTTTGCGAGGGGAATACTTGAAAACGTAAGCGTTATCGAACCGGATCTCACGCACTAACGCCATCGTCTCTTCAAAATCAGATTCGGTCTCGCCCGGGAACCCCACGATCACATCCGTCGTGACACCCATTTCTGGCTGCACTCGCCGCAATTGTGCCGCGAGCTCTATAAAACGGGCACTCGTGTAACCTCGATGCATCCGCTTGAGCACCCGATCGCTGCCGCTTTGCAACGGAATATGAGCACTTTCACAGAGCTTGGGCAGCCGACCATAGGCTTCCACCAAATCAGCTCCATACCCCTTGGGATGAGGCGAAGTGAACCGAATCCGCTCCAACCCTTCCACCGAGCTCACCGCCTCGAGCAACTGAACAAACGCCGACTTTCCGTCCTTCACCCCAATCTCGCGCTTGCCGTAACTATTCACAATCTGCCCAAGCAACGTGACCTCACGGGCCCCGCCATCCACCAAACGACGAACCTCCTCCACCACCTCTGCAATCGGGCGGCTTCGTTCCTGTCCGCGCGTATAAGGAACAATGCAAAACGTGCAATACTGATTGCAGCCCTGCATGATACTGACGAAACTCGTTACCGAAGAAACCGCACCACTCGGCGTCGGTAGGTGTTCCTTGATCGTGGATTCACTCCCCACCTCATCCTCGACATCCACAATCGATGTGCGCCGACCCGCCACCAACTCGTCCAGATATTCCCCTGCCCGATGGAATTTTTGTGTCCCTAGAACCAAACCGACCTGAGGCAATTGTTCGAGCAAACCTGCCCCATGACTCTGAGCCATGCACCCGAGGAAACCGAACACCGTCTTGGATTTCTTCCGTTGGGCAACCACCGTTAAGGCAGTCATTTTGCCAATCGCCTTTTGCTCCGCTAAATCGCGGACACTGCACGTGTTGAGCAACACGACATCCGCCCCCCGTTCATGAGGTGCGACCGTATAACCGCGCTCCACCAACTGAGCGGCGACGGCCTCAGAATCCCGCTCGTTCATCTGACAACCATAAGTCTTAATAAAAACACTCGGCATACCCACAGACAGCCCAGCCTAACCCAACCCACCCCCAATGCAAAGATTCGAAATCAGCCGGATTGGATCGTTCGACAATTGGGCTTCAGGGGAGTCGGCCGAGGACGGGGCGGAAGCCTAGGGCGTAGAAACGGAAGCCGGGGACGAAACAGCGGCGGTAAGCAGCTCTGCAGTCTGCTTCGTCGAAGAACCAACTGCCTCCTCGCACGACCCTCCACGAACCCTCCAACGCACCTCCCGGATTCATTGCTTCCACGATCGGATATTCATCATACCAATCCGAACACCACTCCCAGACATTACCTCCCATGTCATACAGCCCCCAAGGATTGGCTTGTTTTGTCCTGACTTCGTGGGTCTGGTTGTCGGAGTTACTAGACGTCCACGCGATGGCATCGGCCTCTCCCGGGATCGCACTCGTGGTTCCTGCTCGATACGCATACTCCCACTCCGCCTCAGTGGGCAGACGATACCCCCAACCGACTCCGAACTTTCCGGTCCCGCTTTCTTTGGCCGTCAATCGTTGGCAATACTCCGTGGCATCCGCCCAAGTCACGGTCTCCACTGGGTGGTTGGAACCTTCAAAGTAACTGGGGTTCCGCTCCATCACAGCCTCAAACTCGGCCTGCGTCGTCTCGTGGTCACTCATCCAGAATCCTGAAGTGATTCGGACCCTGTGTTGCACTTCGTCCGAATCTCGATCTGCCTCGTCGGGTGGGCTTCCCATTTCGAAAACTCCCGACGCGATCCAGACAAAACCTGCTGGGCCGACGGGCGGCTGAGCTTCGGTGGCTCGATAAAACCTCGTGGCCACCCCCGAAACCTCAAGGGCGACGACCACCCCGTTGGTGGTCATGAGGAATTCTTCCACGAGTTGCCAGCTTGCGTCAGATCCCAATCTGGGACTCCATTCCAAACGATTCCACACCCCGACAGGACCCAGAATGCGAATCTTCTGGAAGGGTTCCATCTCCAATCGGAGGTCCTCCGGTGGCAATTCGATCCACACAATCACTTCTGCGGGATAACCGCTTCCCGCATTGACCACAATGATCCTTTCGACCCGGTCACCGACCAAAGTTGCGGTGGCCGTGGCACCATCCCCTACTCCGCTGGAAAAACTCACTCCCGGAGGCGTCGAATAACCGGACCCGCCGGACGTTACTGCGATCGAGACGATCGAACCCTCCACGACGGTCGCGACCGCAGTCGCTCGGGTGCCTCCGAAACTCTGCACCCCAGAGAGTCCGAGGATTATGAGATAAAAAAGGCAGCGCCACATCATTTTCGCGTTTCACCTACCGTGAACCGTTCAACAAACCTGTCAACGTTGAAGCAATAGAATTCCCCAAAATGTTTGTGGAACCGGTTCTTAATCTTTCCACTGGGGATCAACTCTCATCTGACTATATCCACGTTCGGCAAGAAAAGCTGTGACGCCTGATGTTTGAGGGAATTCTGATTTGAATCCTTCCGCTAACTGCTTCAGCAAAGGTTTTGCGAGTTGTTTGGAGAAAGTTCCTCGAAGGCAACGATCATACCATTCCACCAATTCTGATTCGCGCACAATACCACGGACCCGACGGCCCCACCCAATTTGCTTGGCCACGGTGCTAATAACCTTGGCGTCTGAATCTCGGCATACGATCACGATAGAATCGCTCTCGACCTGATCGATGATTGAAGTTGCTAGTTCTTCGTTCAGGGTCAGGTGTTTGACTTGAACGGCTGGACCAAAATTCGCCCACATATCTAGGCCACGGTCAGCAGCATTCGTCACACCGACACGGAAAACATGAGCATCCATCTCGCTCTTCGTTTTTGCCCGACCGATTCCAAGGAGCTTGCCTGCCAAGTCTTCAAACTCACGAAGTAATTCGAAGCTCTGGTGGGGAACAGAGACTGTTACGGTTGTGCGCAGTGAAGTGACTATTGTCTCGAATAGACTGTGAGTAACAATCTCATAAGCCTTATCGATGCTGCGGCGAATTCCGGCACTTGTGACGAAAAGGTCCAGCAATGATTGAAGCTGGAACGACCTTGGGTCTGCGTTTGATACCAGCGCGATCAACCCATCAACTGTCCCCTGCCTTTGTTGAAACCGTCGATAAATGTAATGCTCCACACCGCCCTTCGTTCGATGGTTTTCCGCGTCTAAGATCGATAACACTGGCGGTGGTATCGCGGAGTCATTCCAGATGTCGTGTTGGTAGCGAGCGGAAGACGTGGGGACTTTGCCCAAAAGACGTTTTGTTACAAGGTCACGCCATTTACACGAAGGGTTGCGAAAAGATTCTATGCTAAGAATCTCGAAATCTCTTACGGTTCTTGATCGATACAATACCTCGGCGATCTGAATTGGCTTGTACAAGTCGACACGCGCTTTCTTGATTATCAAATCGAGGCGACTTTTTGCATCAACAACTGTGTTCGGCATACATACTGGCACTTTGAACGCGTTTTGAGGCGAGGTTTTATGCAAAAGCGAAGGCAGTTTGGGAAGTTCTCTTCGTTGCAAGGACTGGAGAGGTTCGCAAAGCATCAAGGGTAGCTCCAATAACGGCTGTGACGCAAGGCACTGCCACGCTGTTCCCCGCCTGTTTTCTGGTAGCACCATAGCCACAAGCGATTTTGAACGACTCGGGGAAACCCTGCAGTCGAAGCATCTCCCTCTCCGTTAGGCGACGCAAACCGTTTACAAGGAGGTAATTATACGATGCACCAGCCCGGAGAGCGCACGAAAATGGATAGGCACTCACATGGCCTCCTTTGTTTTCATGCCAAATGGTAGGTTCATCGAGTCGATGGTTGTCGGGTTTTTTCTCCAACCGATTGAGCCTGATGCGTTCTGAGGCCGAGTAAAAATCTGATACCTCTTTTTCCAATATCTCCGAGAGCGGCTTCATCGTGACACCGCCAGAAGGCCAACTGAAGGCACGGGGTTCTCGAAAACCGACCAAAAAAATCCGCTCTCTTTTTTGAGGCACGCCGAAATCTAGTGCATTCAGAACTTTAAATCGGACTTGGTATCCAAGATCCTCCAGCACTTTCAGGATTCTACTTAACGTTCTACCGCCATCGTGGGACATTAATTGTTTCACGTTTTCCAAGACAAAGGCAGCGGGACGTTTCTCATCCAGAATCCTTGCGATGTCAAAGAACAAGGTCCCTCGGATGTCTTCAAAGCCTTTTCGGTTTCCGATGATACTAAAGGCCTGACATGGAAACCCGCCTAGCAGCAGGTCATGATCTGGGATATCCTTCGCAGCGATCTGGGTGATATCGCCGAATGGTTTTTCGTTAAAATTAGTTTCGTAAGCTATCTGAGCATCTAGGTCGATATCACTGGAGAAAACGCATTCGCTCGAAACACGAAGCCTTTCACTGGCATTCTGCATCGCGATTCGAAACCCACCAATGCCGCAGAATAAATCGATGTACCGCAATGTAGATTGTGTTCCTTGACCCGAGAAAACAGGGTTGATGGGATACCATGCGCCATTCTCACAAAACGAATGATTCGGTGGGGCTCCTTCGATTTGCTTTTGGTTCACCATGAATCCCAAACCCTAAACCCGGGCCATTATAAGGTCAATTTGTTTGACGGGGTGGGTTGTGGGTGGTTCAGTTTTCGTATGCCTTTGATACCCCGCTTTACCGCTTTTGTGCCTTTTTCTGGTTTGGTGGTGTGGATGCTTTGTCTAAGTCCTTCTACGGTAATCGCCTTGGATTTGACCCGTGCGGTGGTGCAGGCTCCGGTAGGACTTTCGCGGCTTGAGAAGAAGGCGGTAACACTTTTGGTGGAAGAAGTGGAGAAGCGAGCGCAGATCCGTTGGAAGGTTCTGGCGGATTCACCGAGTGATGGGGTGCCTGTCATTACGCTGGGCCGTGCGGAGGTGTTGCAGGGTGTTAATGGGTTGACTGTGGAACGATCCGAGAACCGTGCGGCAGAAGGATTCCATTTGCGGGTCAAAACTGGGGTGACCATCGCGGGGAATGATCCGCGTGGAGTGCTTTATGGCGTAGGTTATCTGCTTCGCCAATTGCACATGGCCCCCGGTCGAATCACGGTGGCGGATGGGTTGAGTGTTTCCACCTCACCTCGGTATCCAGTGCGAGGTCACCAGTTGGGTTATCGACCGAAGACGCATTCTTATGACGCGTGGAATTTGGCGACTTGGGAGCAGTATTATCGGGATCTCATTGTTTTCGGTGCAAATGCGGTTGAACTGGTCCCACCTCGAACGGATGACGATGCGTTGAGCCCGCATTTTCCTCTGCCTCCCCTTCCGATGATGGAGGGGATGTCGCGCCTCGCTGATGATTACGGGTTGGATGTCTGGATTTGGTATCCTGCGATGGACGCCGATTATTCGGATCCTAAGACCGTCGAGTTAGCCCTCAAAGAATGGGCGGTGGTTTTCGAACGATTGCCTCGGATCGACGCGATTTTTGTACCGGGCGGTGACCCCGGCCATACGCCTCCCAAACATTTGATGGCCTTGCTCGAGAAGCAAACGGCATCGTTGCACAAGTTTCATCCCAAGGCGCAGATGTGGCTCTCTCCTCAAGGATTCACCCGCGAATGGATGGATGAATTTCTCGGGATGTTGGATAAAACACCTCCGACTTGGCTGAGCGGCTTGGTCTTCGGACCTCAGGTGCGGATGAGCCTGCCTGAGTTGCGGGCTGCAGTGCCGAAGCAATACCCAATCCGGCACTATCCCGATATTACCCACACCCGCCAATGCCAATACCCAGTGCCAGATTGGGACACTGCATTTGCGCTGACTGAAGGACGCGAATGCATCAATCCTAGGCCTATCGATGAAGCGGCGATCTTTCGTCTTATGCAGCCATACACGGTGGGATTTATTACGTATTCCGAAGGTTGTAATGATGATGTGAACAAAGCGGTGTGGAGCGCGTTGGGTTGGAATCCTGATATGTCGGTGGTCGATGTGTTGCGGGAGTTCAGCCGGTATTATATCGGTGAGCAGTATACAGAAACCTTCGCTCAGGGCTTGCTGGCTCTCGAACAGAACTGGCGCGGGCCGTTGCTGGCGAATGAAGGTGTAAACACGACGTTGCAACAATTCCAACAGTTGGAACGTGAGGCATCGCCAGCAGTGAAAGCGAATTGGCGTTTTCAACAAGCTCTTTTCCGTGCGTATTACGATGCCTATACCCGAAGCCGTTTGATCTACGAAACCGGGCTCGAAGACCGGGTCATGGAAACGTTGCGGGATGCGACGCGACTAGGTGCGCGCCAAGCCCTTGACTTAGCGGATTCAGTGCTTAATAGGGCATCAACGGAATTGGTGGCGCGGGATTTACGAGCGCGCACCTTCGAACTGGGTGACGCTCTTTTCCAGAGCATCCAAATGCAGTTAACGGTGGGGCGACATCAGGCAATCGGGGTCGATCGTGGTGCGAGCTTGGATACGATCGACTATCCGCTAAACAACAGAAAGTGGTTGCAGGAGCAGTTCCAAGCCGTCCGACAAATGAAGACCGACGCTGAACGCCTCAAGGCGATTCATTCGATCGAACAGTGGACGAATCCGGGGCCCGGAGGATTTTATGATGATACAGGCAACATGACACGGCAACCGCATGTCGTGCGAGGGCTGCCGTTTGCCCAAGATCCAGCGAGCCTCTTGTCCTCCAAAATTGGTTTTGAAGAAGGCGACGTGGTAGATGAGCCTGACGAGAAGCCGATCGGGGCTCTTCGCTATTCTTGGCTGGATCACGCCGAATCTTTAGGGGAGCAACCCTTAAAAATGCGATACACGGACCTTGATCCTGCTGCACATTACAAAATCCGTGTGACCTATGCTGGAGATGCTCCCAAACGGCCTATCCGACTGATGGCGGATGATAAAATCGAGATACACCCGTTGATCCAAAAGGCGTTTCCTTGGAAACCTGTGGAGTTTGATATTCCAGACGCCGCTGTTAAAGACGGGATCCTCGAGCTGAGTTGGTTCCGGCAAGAAGGTTTAGGCGGCAATGGTCGTGGTTGCCAAGTTTCGGAGATTTGGTTGATCAAAAAGTAACATAATCTCTGAGTCGATGAACCAACCCTCAACCGACGCTCCTTGGGAAAACCCTGTCAAAGCCCGTCTTCGTGCGGGTCTCCCTGTCATTGGCATCACGCTTACGACCAACAGTGTGGAAGCCGCCGCACAAGCCGCAAGGTTGGGGTTTGATTTCCTCTGGATCGAGATGGAGCATTCGCCGATCAGCCTTGAGACCGTGCGGAATATCGTGCTGGCGACTCGAGGGGCGAAAGCCATCCCTTTTGCGCGCATTCCTTTGAACGAACTTTGGACAGCCAAACGAGTGTTGGATGCGGGAGTATTGGGAGTCATGTTCCCCTTCACCAGCACGCCCGCATTGGCACAACAGGCGGTTGATGCATGCCGTTATCCGCCCGTGGGCAAACGCGGTTCCGGTGCTGGATTGGCCACCTTTAGTTGGCCTAGTGCCGAGGGCTATTTCGATTTTGCCGATCGGAATGTAATGGTCATCGCGATTATCGAAGAGATTTCTGCAGTCGAAAAAATCGAAGCCATCGCAGCCACTCCCGGCATCGATGTCCTCTTTGTCGGTCCCAGCGACCTTTCGTTCTCCATGGGTTTACGAGGTGATATGACTCATCCCGATGTTCATTCGGCGATGGCAAAGGTTGTCGATGCTGCTAAGCGGCATGGTAAAACTGCTGGCCGACTCACAACCGGCGGGGCGGATATCGCTCGATGTTTGGATCAAGGATTCCGCTTCCTCCAATGTGCCACCGAACTGAATTTCATGGCCGCTGGTGTTCAGAGCTTTTTGGATCTCTACGAGAACCGATCCTGATCCGGCTCGGTTATTGCTTGGACAACCCTTCAAGATAATCCAACAAAGAGGCGAGTTCCTTGATCGTCAGCGAAGCTGCGAGCCCTTCAGGCATCAAAGATTTTTCCACCTTGTTTCTTTTGGTGATGTTCTTGACGAGAATCGTCATTTCTTGAGCAAGCACGTTTCGCACGATCACCTTGTCGGCGGCTTCGAGCGTGACGAATCCTTCGATTTCGGTTCCATCCTTCAACTCGAACTGATGAGTGGCGAACCCTTGGGCGATGCTTTTATTCGGCACAAGAATCGCCTCGGTAAGCTCGGGTCGTTTGTAGATCGTTGCAATGTTTCCTAAGTAAGGTCCGCGTAACGCTTGAGCCTGATCCACCGTGTGACAGTTCACACACCCTTGCCGATTGAATACCTCTTCACCCAGTTTGCGATCACCCTTCATCGCTTGGAGTTGAGTCATGACCTCTGCCGACTTCAGGGATTCGACTTTTGGCCCTTGGTCAGCAAGGGTCTTTTTGGCACCAGCGATATCCAACCGAAGCACCCTTGCCGCCTCCGCGAACGCCGCTGCAACAACGGGATCTTGATCCGTTTCTGCCGAAAGGACTCGATCTTTTGCACCTCGGTTTTCAGACAAAGCAATCGCCCGCAAAATCTGAGCTCTCCGAGCGGGTTGCTTCCATCCGGAATCTAAGGCTTGTTGAGTGGCAGCTTTTGCAGCAGGAGTCACCGTTTTCCGTTGGGAAAGATTCAACTGAGCCGCATCCGCCCACGGGGCTGAGGCATCGAGTTTCGCGGCGGCGACCTCGAGAAGCGAGGCGTGTTGTTCGAGAGCAGAGGAGTTGAGCCAAGCATTCACGCCGGCTCGGAGATCCTTATCCGCAGGATGGGCCATTTGAAGGGTCGGAATCGCTGCAAGGATTGTGGCAAGTCCTGAAGGAGTTCCCAACTTCGCAAGGGCGGCAACTGCAAGAGATCGAGTCGCCACAGGAAGCTTGGCGTTCTGCAACGCTTGGTGCAAAAGCGGTGCTGCCGATTCCGGGACGGATGTCGCCCGAGCCAATTGACTCAACAAGGGAAGCAAGAGTGTTTCTTCGGTCGCGGCTCTCTTGATGAGGACGGCTAACGTGTCGGAGGACTGCACTTTATGGCGAGCAAGTTCGGAGGCGACGAACACGCTTTCGTCTCCTTGTGCTTGATCGAGCGAAGATTGGAGCGCAGCAGCGATTCGATCACTTTGATCCCAAGTAACAGGCTGGTAATAAGGCCCGGATGTGTCGGGACGTGTTCCCCAGCTATCTCCCTTCCAAACTCCGGCTGTAAAATGGAGTCGAGCCAGCGTGGTAATCCACCCCCTGCGACGTGCTGGATTTGTCTCTTTCTGCAACCGGTTGATCACTCCATCCACCACCTGCGCTTGATGCAACCCTTGGAGCACTTGCAATGCGCGGCGGTGCCGGGTCTCCTCGGCACCCGATTGATCAACAACCGTGAAACTCACGTCTGCGGCCTCCAATTGTTTGAGAGCTTGCACGACGGTATGGGCAACCACCGCATCCGGATCCGCAAGGAGCGGTAGGAGGGCACCGGCTTGGGGCTTTTGATTCAACCGTGCCAATGAGAAAACAGCTTCCCGTCGCACGCGAGGATTTGCATCACCTAACTGGGCGACGATGGGTGCAGCAGGAACTGTCGCCAACTCCGACAGGTTATCTGTTAAAGCGCGGAGCGCATACTCCCTCAGTGAAGGCGAGTTTAGTAGCGTGACTAGGCGTGGCGTTGCCTGTGCGTGTAACCCTTGCTTCAAAGCGAACACAGCAGCAACCCGGGTCGCAAGAGCTTTGGTTTCATCCGCCGCTAAGTCTGTGAGTTGACGTGATGTTTCCTCGTCCAATCCCCGACGGATCAATTCACGCTGCGCTTCCATCCGCCGCCGGTGACTAGGAGTTTCCAAGACTTTAACCAAGGCCGAACTCGTGAGTTTTGAAAAACTAGGCAACGGTTCCGCCTGATAACCTTTTGGGGAAACCCGGGCGAGGAACCCCACATCCTCACCTGTGAAGGTGAACGTGGCACCGCGCCAACTCGCGACATAAAGATGACTGTTTGCGTCTACATCCAAATCAGTCACCCGAGGAGCTCGAACGAATTCTGTCTGATCTACCTTAAATGTCGCCCCATCCGGAGAAGGCCGATGTCTGTAAACCCATTCACGACCCCAATCGGCCGTGTAAACTGCATCGTTATAAACGGAAGGGAAACCGGGCTCACTCAAGAAAAGAGCGCCGCAACCTGAACCGCCGCCGTAATCCGCAAGCGGTGCGATAAATTCGTCACGAAAGTTCTTATAGAGCGAGGGGTAGCCGTGTTGACTCAGGCCTCCGAAATGATGGAATCTGACATCCCATCCATCACCATCGTTGGTGTTGTCCCGGGCGAAGGCATCTAGCAACGGACTCACCGCAACTTCCAGAATATTCCGAGTTCCGTGCGACATAAGCTCCAAACCCGAACCGTCAGGACGCACACGGACCAACCCGCCACCGCGACATTGCAGTTTCCTCCCATCGGTCCCCTCAGCCCCCATAAAACCGAAGTCCCCGATCGCACAATAAATCCAACCATCGATTCCGAGTTCGATCCCATTCGAGGTATGGTCCGCCGGACGATCCTTGAATCCGAACGCGATGTTTTTAACCAACACCTTTTGTTCATCTGCAATTCCGTCGCCGTTCTTGTCGATAAAAGCACTCAGATGAGGCGGATGGAGCAGATACAAGCGATCGTGATCCCAGACCAAACCTCGTGGCGAATCGACATTGGGCACAAAGGCCTTTACTTCGTCGGCGCGACCATCTCCGTC
>SXGU01471863.1_pt1 | contig 11442 bp, 9 predicted proteins | sample 3174531 | NCBI WGS metagenome assembly SXGU01 (sample SAMN11356863, study PRJNA531348) | freshwater metagenome | isolation source: freshwater sample F1-140 | place: China: Fuxian Lake, Yuxi | collected 2017-12-25
ATAATAGAACCGATTGCCCTAATAAATGTACTAAACACATAAAATGTAATCATCAATAATGATTAGGGTCTTTTACGGTTGCTCTTGTTCAGATCTTAATTTGAACAGTACATCATGGTGAATGGTTTTGGAGAGGATGATGCCCAAACGAGTTGCGAAGTCACTGAGTAAAAATCATTATGATTTTTGTGGTGAGTTTTTAGAATTAAAGGGAGCTGAACGTTTGGAGAAATCCAAACCTATCCCTGAGGGTATTCTCGACAGAGCTTTGGCAAATAGGAAGCAGCAGATGTGGTGATTGTGGCCAGCCAGTACTAACTGGCCACGGTATGTCTTGTCGAGGCAGATTAGCAATTACCTGCAGTTAGGCCACAGATAACATTCAGCACTGAAATAAAGCGGCTATCAGGCACAGAGCTACCTTGAACTTTAGGAGCAGTGGACGTATAGCCATAGGATGTTATGCCGATGATACGATTTAAGTTAGGACTTAACCCACCGGTTTGGCCAACGGCAGCTGCCCCAAAATTTTGTACCCATGGGCCACCGCTTGAGCCTCCTCCCATATCTGAACCATATTCAACATTGTTGGGTGAAACAGAAGCACCACTGCGAGCGGTCACTTGATGCATTTTGGCACAGCTATCCAAATTACAGGGGTAACCTAATAGCGTAGCATGATTGGGCGTTAAGGCGACGGTTTGGTAACCAAAATACCCAGTAACACTGCCTATTTTTGTGGGAACCCCGGCAACATCGTTATCTACCATTTGAAACATGGCATAGTCAGCTGCGTTAGGTACTCCACCGCCCCCCGAAGCCCAGGTTGACGTGGTTTGTACATAGCTAGGATACCATGTTTGTAGGGGTGCTACTCCGTCACGGTAGGCAGGAATAAAATAGAAGTTTGTATAAAATCCAGATGTTCCATTCGACCCGCTATGGGTGCAATGGCCAGCCGTTACGACCACGCGGGGTCTAAGGACAGACGCTGAACAAACGTAATCCCCCTGGCCAGGAATGGTAAAAAACAATTTTCCAACGGCGCGATAGGGATAGGCGGTGTCGGCCGTGATGGGCACTAGGCGCGAGCTTGTAAAGTATTGATTATAGGTGCCTGCATTATTTGGAATGGGTATGTCGTCGCCATGTGGTTGACTATTTGTCCGGTTATCGTCAGCAAATAATTGCTGCGTAGTGATTTCAAGGTTCACCTCTGGTAAAGCGCCGTCTCCTGATTGACTATCCTCGGGCTTCACCTTATTTAAAGGCATTTTATTCACTGTATTGATATCGGCTGTAGGCATTGGCATCTCTTTTGCGTTTTTAACGCCGCTCAGGCGTCCAATATTCAATTAAATTATTTTGTTCAAGAGGTATACCGATACCCGTATCTTTGATGTCATTTTTCGCAAAAGCGGGCATTGGTGAGGTTAAGGTGGTTAGTAAAAGGGATAGGGGTAGTGATGTTATCAACTTCATAATGAAACTCCTTTTCATAAGCTGGATGAAAATAGTAACACAAAAATAGAAGGCTTTCTATGCGCCGGCATGCAGGGTTTACAAAAGCCGTTTTGTTTAATTTTTAACCGGATAAAATTCTTTCATAAAGGGAGTTAAATCTGGTTTTTCTTGCATTCGATATTGATACACTGCATAAAATGCGATGACATTTTTCAAGTAGTTGCGTGTTTCATGCCAAGGTAGGGTTTCAATCCAGATATCAATATCTTTCGGTGGGTGGTTTTTCAACCAGTAAGAGACTTGTTTTGGACCTGCATTGTAGGCAGCCACCATCAATATAGGGTGTTTATCAAAACGCTTAGCTAATAATTGTAAATAGGCTACGCCAATACTAATGTTTTTTTGCGATGAAAATAATTGTTTTTTATCAACATAAGCCATTTTTTTATTTTTGGAAACGGCAAGTGCAGTAGAAGGCATGACTTGCATTAATCCTTGTGCCCCAGCAGCCGATACGGCGTCATCACGAAAAGCACTCTCTTGGCGGATAATGGCATAGATTAACTCTTGTGGGATCTGGTAGTTTTTAGCATTGGTTATTATTGTATCTTGGTAAGCCAAGGGAAATCGGAGGGACAACTGATTATTCAGTTCATTGTTATTACTGAGGTAAACGGATTTCTCATGCCACTGTAGTTCACGGGATAGCCAATACGCTAAGGCACTTTTATCGTTTTTGGGGAGTTCGCTTGCAAAATCATTGAGGAGCCTTGATGCTTGTAACGTTTGCTTTGACCTATATAGCGCTTTAATTTGCTCAGTAAACGGTTGGTAGGGTTGCAGAATTTGGTTGTTCTCAACAGGACGTTCATTGTTAAAACTGAAGTTCCTTTTTAATCGCAGGCTTGCAAGGAATCCATAGTAGTTCCGTGTAGCGGCTAAGGTTCGATAAATGTCCATGGCTTTTTCTTTTTCCCCTTGCGCGTTAAGTGAACGCGCCAACCAATATTGCCAACAAGGGTTATTTTTATCCTCTACCTGGTTAATTAATTGTTCAACCTGAGGCCATTGCCGATATTTTAAGGCAAAGCGAATTTGCCAACCAAGTAATATATCGTTATAAAAAGCCGGCTCGACCTTTGCAAACCAGTGGGGGGTATCAGGGTGATTACGCATGGCTTTATACAGGGCGAGGTGTGCTAAAAAGGCTTGATGCTCTGCGTGGCTCAAAAATTGTTGGGTTTTAGCGAGTTGCCATAACGGTATTGCCTGGTCGATGCTGATGGATACCATTCGCTTGAGGCCATACAAATAAAAGGCATGATGTAACTTACTGGGTGTCAGTTGTATGATATGTTTTGGATTTTGGTGGATAGCCATGAGTATGGGTATTTCTTCTATGCGAGCTGGCTTGTATTGTTTTAATAAATAAATGGCCAAGGGTATATTATGTTTTTCAAGGGCTAGAGCAAGGCGCTTGGTAATGAGCGACTCTCCTAGCTCATTATTTTTTAACAGTTGTGTAAATAGCCCGTCACATGCTTTGGGTAGCGAGCTCCCATTGAGCCATAGTTTTTGTGCCGACTCTATGGCTTGTTGACGATGGCCTTGTTGATAGAGGGCTATTTGCTGATAGCATTGTAAATTTGTATCGGGTGAGTTCTGATAATGTCGGCTATACGTAGCCCAATCTTTGGTACGTGCTAATTCATACAGCCATTTTTCACGTAGCTTTTTTGATAGTGGCGTCGTATTGTCAACGAAGGCAAGAAATTCAGGTGTCGGTGAGATCGGTAGGTGTTGATTCCATTGATTATATTTTATGAATTTATCGAGATAATCATGGCCTGACTCGGCAAAGACCGTCATACTCAAACAGAAGCAAAAAAAAACAATAAAACGAGCTTGATACATCAAACGCCACACTCGCGTAGCATGGCAATTGTATTTGCATAATTTTTGCTGTGAAATATAGTTGAGCCGGCTATAAATTGTGTTGCTCCAGCAAATGCAAGTGCTGCAATGTTTTCTGTGGTTACACCGCCATCGACGCAAATGGGCAACTGTGGAAAGCGATGGCTGCATAATTCAATTTTTTTAATGACCTCAGTAATCAACGTTTGACCACTAAAGCCTGGGTTTACCGTCATGATGAGAACAAAATCAAGGTGATATGCGCACCATTCGAGGCAATCAAGTGAAGTCGCTGGATTGAGTACTAACCCTGCCTCGCACCCCAGACTCTTGATTAATTGTAAGCTGCGATCGAGGTGAATGGTGGCGTCTGGGTGAATACTGATGCGGGTGGCACCTGCTGTTGCAAATTGTTGTATTAATTCATCAACAGGAGTCGCCATGAGATGAACGTCAATCTTTAATTTATCAAAGCGCCGATGAATTGCTTGGCACAGCAGAGGGCCAAAGGTCAGGTTTTGGACATAATGGTTGTCCATAGCGTCGATATGGATCATATCGATTCCGGCCTGCATGACCGCACTAATTTCCTCACCAAGACAGGTTAGGTCAGCTGATAGAAGGGAAGGAAGGATGTGATATGCCATGGTTTAGCCCTGAGTAAAAAAGATGACCTGCAATGGAGTGTACACAGTTGCCGCAAACAACTCATTAACTTCTATCGAAGGATCCATTGACCGTTAAATTAATCGTAGCAATTTGTATCCGTGAATCAATTGCGCCGACAGGACCTTTCGTAGAAAAATAACGGAAATCTACACCGGCCATGGTGAAATCGTCAAGGAAGTAGCCTAAACCTAAAATCACTTGCGCGGCCGCAGTTGACCCGCTTTTAGTCACACTAGTTCCTGGGATGTAAACACTATTGTTGTAAAATTTGCTGGTTGTACTGACATTCGCATAGCCAATGCCTAACCCGACATAAGGCGAAAAATACACAGTTTGGCCTGGCGTATATAAATCATAGAAGCCATTGATCATGAAAGCACCCGTATTGGTTTGTGCTTTTACTCCTTCACTCGTGCTAAATCGGCTGACTGAGTTAAATGTGGTCGTACCCAACTGCATTACACTGATGGGATTGTTATTATAAAATATTTCCGCCTCACCGCGCAGGTGGTTACATCGATAACCAGCTTGAATGGCGATATTGCCAAAAACAGAGAAATGGGCTTCGCCATGGGTTGATATGTTTGTTTGCGGGTATGGATAAATAATATCGACACTGGGGGCGTAATTAGGACCTAATATCATGCCTGCATAGAGGCCTGGGACAGGATTCACAGCGCCAGCGGTCCAACTGGCGAGAGATAAGGTGGCCAAAAGTAGGCTGCTGTTTATTGGGTTTTTAAACAACGGGTTCATTCGCGCTCCTTACTTATAATGACGACCATCAAAACGGTAAACCACACCAAGATTAGCTAGCTGCGCTTGGACTATGCGTCCTAGATTGCTAGCGTGCTTGGTGGCGATATAACGGTAGCCCAAGTTCAGCGCATAACTTTCAGAAAAATTATAGGTTAAGCCCGCAATGCCTTGATAGGCAAAGACGCTATTTGATCCTGTAAATTGTGTTATTCCGTTGCTGGGTCCTGTGCTATTTAACCTCGCCTGCACCCAATCATAGCCAATGCCTACGCCTAAGAAAGGTTGAATGTCCATGAGCAGGTTAGGGAAGTCATAATATACATTGGCCATGGCTAAAAAGTCATCGCTATATCCGCCAACGCCTGTTTGCGGAATAGTATTAATGCGGAATGTATTTAGGTTGGCATTGATATAGGTCAATTCGCCCTCATAACGCATGGGGTTGCTTTTAAATCCGATGCTACCACCTACATCATAGCCGGCGTTATAGTTGGCATTTGAGCGGGTTAACCCCAGTTGGGTAATGTTAATGTTGTTTGGCAAATAAGCATATCCACCAAACACTCCCATATACCAACCATCAATAGGTGTTGCCGCCTGTGCAACACTCATGGCCAGCAATGCAACAGAAGTAACAGCAAGTCTCATAACATCCCTTTATTACGCAAAAGTCATTCCATGTTAACGTTTTGGTTACATTTTGCAAGTGTGCATGGCATTAAATCCGGAGGTGATTGGGTAACGCCAATCGCGCCCAAAGGCGCATTCAGTGATTTTAATGCCCGGCGCTGCTTGGCGGCGTTTGTATTCATTGACCTTAATGAGTTTAATCACCTTTAACACATCCTCTGTTTTATAACCGCGTTGAATGATTTCATCAGCACTTAAATTATCCTCCATGTAACCGGTAATGATCGCATCAAGAATGGCATAATCGGGTAAACTGTCTTGATCGGTTTGATTGGTGGCTAACTCGGCCGTTGGTGCGCGTGTAAGTACCCTCTGTGGGATGACTGGTGTTAGGCCATTGCGATAATGAGACAAGTCATACACCATTGTTTTTAGGACATCTTTTAGTACAGCAAATCCTCCTGCCATATCGCCATAAAGTGTACTATAGCCCACAGCCGTCTCACTTTTATTGCTCGTGGTGAGTACCATATGACCCGTTTTATTGGATAGTGCCATTAATAGCAAACCGCGAATCCTGGCCTGCATATTTTCTTCCGTTGTATCGGGGGGTAAATCATGAAATGAGGGTGCTAATGTGGTCAGTAAGGTTTTAAAAGCAGGCTCTATCGACAATGTTGTATGCTTGACTTGTAGGATTTCTGCTTGCTGTTTAGCATCTTCTCCACTCATATCAGCAGTGTAACGAGAGGGCATCAGGACAGCACGCACACGCGATGCTCCCAAGGCATCAACAGCAAGGCATAAGGTTAGAGCGGAATCAATGCCGCCTGATAGGCCAAGAAGTACGCCTGGGAAACCATTTTTTTCCACGTAGTCTTTTAAACCACAGACTAGCGCCTGATAAATTAACGCGTTTTTAGACAATAAGGGAGCGATATCGGCTTGTACGTGCTTGCCCTGTAATTTTACTGTGTGTAGATGCTCAGTAAATGCTGGAGAGCGGGCAGTAACATGGCCTTTGCTATCAAGGGAAATTGACTGACCATCGAAGACCAAATCATCTTGTCCTCCCACTTGATTGACATAGATAATTGTCAAACCACGTTCTGCATAGGAACGTAATAAAGACTCCCGGCGGGTGTACTTAGTATAGTCAAAAGGGGATGCATTGATACAGACCAACACATCGGTATGGGCTTCAATCAGTGCATCAACAGGGCCTGGTTGCCAAAGATCCTCGCAAATGCAAAGCCCAAATCGCTGATTTTTGATGGTGAATGTACATGGAACGGTTTTGCCAGGGCTAAAATAGCGACACTCATCAAAAACGCCATAATTGGGTAAGTGTTGTTTGTGATAAAGGGCGACGCGTTTGCCGTTGGTAATGATACTGGCCGCATTATATCGTAGTCCTGCTTCAACACAGGGATGACCCACGATAACATGGCAATCACGAGTGCTTGCCATGATCGTCTGTAGGGCCTCTGCAACCTGTTGAAAAAAATCATCGCGAAAAAGGAGATCTTCTGGCGGATATCCGGTGAGAGCTAACTCAGGAAAAATGATAACGTCATGATTGTGTTGATGAGTTTCAATGATATTAATCATTTTTGCAGCATTGGCTGCAATCGCACCAACTGTCGGATTTAACTGAGCCATGAGCAGCGATAGAGATTGAGACATTGTCTGGTCATTCTGATGAGCAAGAGATACTATATTTTATAGTATACTGCGTGTGGCCACAATTTGAGGATTTAAATGTTGCATTTTAAAGAAGCGATCTTGGCGGGTATTCCTGACACACTACCAGCACTTTTGCCCTCTGATACTTCAATTAGCCATGCTCCTAAGCGAAAAGATTGTTTGAGTCTTGATGAAAAAAAACTAGCTATTCAGAACGCATTGCGTTATTTCAAATCGGAGTTTCATTCAACTCTTGCGAGGGAATTTGCAGAAGAGCTAGAGGAGCATGGACGTATATATATGTATCGTTTTCGACCTGATTATCCTATCTATGCTCGACCCATAGAAGATTACCCGTATCACTCGAAGGCAGCGGCAGCCATTATGGTGATGTTGCAAAATAATTTGGACCCCAAGGTCGCACAGCATCCTCATGAGCTCATTACGTACGGTGGTAATGGTGCGGTGTTTCAAAATTGGGCGCAATATCGTTTGACCATGCAATATTTAGCAAGGATGACCGATGAGCAAACATTGGTGTTGTACTCTGGGCATCCATTGGGCCTTTTCCCTTCACATCAAGATGCGCCTAGAGTTGTTGTAAGCAATGGAATGATGGTGCCCAATTATTCTAAACCTGATGATTGGGAGCGTTTTAATGCGTTGGGTGTGACGCAATATGGCCAAATGACGGCAGGTTCATTTATGTATATTGGCCCGCAAGGTATCGTACATGGCACAGCGATTACTATTTTGAATGCAGGTCGAATCATAGCTCCCCACGCTTCAGGCCTTGCTGGAAAAGTGTTTGTCTCTGCAGGGCTTGGTGGGATGTCTGGTGCTCAGGCAAAGGCTGCGGTGATTGCAGGAGCCATTGCTGTCATTGCTGAAATTAACCCGTTGGCGGTCAATAAACGTTATAGCCAAGGATGGGTTGATGAGGTTTTCACGGATTTAGATGTGTTAATGCAACGCATTCAAAAAGCGCGAGATCGAAAGGAGGCTGTATCTCTTGCCTATCAGGGGAATGTGGTTGATTTATGGGAAACGTTGGTGAAAAAGCAGATCACCGTTGAGTTAGGCTCTGATCAAACGTCATTACATAATCCCTGGGCCGGTGGGTATTATCCAGTGGATATCACGTTTGAGGCATCGCAACGTGTGATGGTGGACGATCCTCACGTATTTCGGCAAGCCGTACAAAAATCTTTGATTCGTCACGTGAATGCGATTAATCAAATGGCTGCTAAAGGCATGTATTTTTTTGATTATGGCAATGCATTTTTGCTCGAGGCTGGCCGCGCTGGGGCAGATATTTTAAGGCCCGATGGGACCTTCAAATACCCATCTTATGTGCAGGACATCATGGGCCCTATGTGTTTTGATTATGGTTTTGGACCTTTCCGGTGGGTGTGTACATCGGGGCTTGAAAAAGATCTTGATCTGACGGATGAGATCGCCACCTCTGTGCTGGAGTCCATGGTAAGCAATGCCCCCCGTGAAATTCAACAGCAATTGTCAGATAACATTCGCTGGATCAAAGAGGCTCGTAAAAATAAGCTGGTTGTAGGCTCTCAGGCACGAATTCTTTATGCTGATGTCGAGGGACGGATTCATATTGCCCAAGCGTTTAATGATGCTATCAAGGCAGGTAAAATATCTGCTCCTATCGTTTTAGGTCGTGATCATCATGATGTGTCGGGCACCGATTCGCCTTATCGTGAAACATCAAATATTTATGATGGCTCGCAATTTACGGCTGATATGTCGATTCAAAATGTCATCGGGGATGCGTGCCGAGGTGCGACTTGGGTATCCATTCATAATGGCGGAGGCGTGGGCTGGGGAGAGGTCATCAATGGTGGCTTCGGCTTGATTTTAGATGGTTCACTGGATGCAGAGCGACGATTAAAATCCATGTTGTTCTGGGATGTGAATAATGGGCTGGCTCGCCGAAGCTGGGCTAGAAATTCTAACGCCATGTTTGCTATCAAAAGAGCGATGCAGGCTGAGCCACACTTATCGGTGACGCTGCCAAATCTTGTTGATAGCACCATTCTTGATGATCTGTTTTGATTTTTGATAAATCAAAATTACCCATTCATCGCATTTTTTAGTTAAAATGGTCGTTTGGGCAAAATATTTGTCGCACTATTTTTGGTACTACTCGATGATTAATTTCTTTAATTTGACAGATGAACATGTTGACGCTCCGCGGCTTGACCGCGGGGACCATGGATGTACCAGGATCGCTGGATCCTGCGGTCAAGCCGCGGGGCGTCGATGTTCCAGAACGTCAAGAATAAAAAACGTGATTATCGAGTACTACTTATGCTGAAAGCGGCGCTCAGACAGATGATTAAGGTGTTTCCAGCGGCTGTGTTAGCGCGTGGACAAGATTATCAAACCAATGGGCATGTTCTTAACGTTCGCTTGAGCGATGGCTTGCTGAAAGCAAGGGTCAAGGGTGGCTCGAGTCAAATTTATGATGTGCACATCGATTTAAAAAGGTGGCCTGAAAGCCAAGCACGGTGCAGCTGCTCTTATCGTATCAATTGCAAGCATGCTGCTGCTTGCTTGTACGAGTTTGAGGCAAGAGAGCATCGTCTAGGAGCCTCCTCGTATCCTACTCTGCCAAAAAATGAATGGCATCAAGGAAAAGGGTACCCAGTCAGTGAAGAGATTTTCGATGCTGATGATGCGGAGTGGTATTCTGAGCTTACCGAGGGCAACAATGATTTTTTCTCCTACCAACTTGGCATTCTCATTGATAATAAATCCGTCAGCATTGTGCCCTTAGTGGCTGATTTAATTAGGCGAATGGGTAGCGACACCCTGGATAGTTTACCCGATCACCAATTGATAAAACTACCTTTTGCACACGGCAAGGTGTTACACATTACGTTGGGTCGTATGAAGCCTTTGCTGCGTTTGTTGCTGCAGTACTGGCATCGAACAACAAACAAAGAAACGCATCTGAAAATCAATCGATATCAACTCGTGCTCATGCAAGAGGCGGAGTTAGCAATAGCAGCAACTGCAGCACGATGGGCTGGAACTGGGGAATTACAAGCCCAATTGCAACAATTAACATTAAGGACAACTCTGCCTATAGTCCCTGTGCCCAAGGGGTTAAAAACGGACTTACGCGAATATCAACATCAAGGTTTAAATTGGCTGCAATGTCTGCGGGCGAGCCAATTTGGTGGGGTTCTTGCTGATGATATGGGTTTAGGAAAAACCGTGCAAACGTTAGCTCATTTACAATCAGAGAAAGAACAGGGGCGTCTTTGCAAAGCGAGCCTGATTGTTGCTCCCACGAGTTTAGTGTGGAATTGGTATGATGAAGCAAAACGTTTTACGCCAGAACTGAGGGTCCTGGTTTTTCATGGTTCAGAAAGGCACAGCGATCATTTTGATGATTACGATGTGGTGATCTCCACCTATGGGCTAATTCAGCGGGATAAAGCGCGATTTTTAGCGTATTCTTTCTATTATTTAATTCTTGATGAAGCACAATCGATAAAAAATGCGCGGACTAAAACAACACAAATTGTGCAACAACTTCTTGGTCGGCATCGGCTATGCCTGACGGGGACCCCCCTTGAAAACCACTTAGGCGAACTCTGGTCCTTATTTCATTTTCTAATGCCTGGTTTGTTAGGTGATGCTAAACAGTTCCGTCAGGTTTTTAGAGTTCCGATTGAAAAGAATGCTGATGCTGAAAAACGAGCGTTATTGGTGCGACGAGTGAGCCCATTTATGTTACGCCGGACTAAAAATCAGGTAGCTAGAGAGTTGCCAGATAAAACGGAAATGACACGAATGCTCGAGCTGACAGGAGCCCAGCGGGATCTCTATGAAGCAATCCGCATGAGCATGGAGAAAAAAGTACGTGATGCTATTGCGAGCCAGGGGTTTGGGAGGAGCCATATTATTTTATTAGATGCCTTGCTCAAATTAAGGCAAGTGTGTTGTGACCCAAGGTTATTAACGTTACCAGAAGCATCTATGGCACACGGTACGTCAGTTAAACTCAGTAGTTTGATGGAGTTGCTTGATAATTTAATGGAAGAGGGTCGGCATGTTTTAGTCTTTTCGCAATTTACGTCGATGTTGAAGTTAATTGAAGAGCAATTGCTGGCAAAGAAGTACGCGTATTTAAAGTTAACTGGGCAGACACAAAACAGACAAGCTATCGTGCGTGATTTTCAAGCAGGTAAGGCGCCTATTTTTTTAATCAGCTTAAAAGCAGGTGGTACGGGATTAAATTTAACACGTGCCGATACGGTGATCCATTATGATCCATGGTGGAATCCG
>SXGU01086550.1_pt1 | contig 11441 bp, 10 predicted proteins | sample 3174531 | NCBI WGS metagenome assembly SXGU01 (sample SAMN11356863, study PRJNA531348) | freshwater metagenome | isolation source: freshwater sample F1-140 | place: China: Fuxian Lake, Yuxi | collected 2017-12-25
ACCGGTTACGAAGAGGCGGCCGCCCAGGGTTTGATTGCCGGGCTCAATGCCGCCCGAAGGGTGCAGGACCAGGAGGCCTGGTCACCGGGACGGGATCAGGCTTATATCGGGGTATTGATCGACGATCTGATTAGCCGGGGCACCAGTGAACCCTACCGCATGTTCACCAGTCGGGCCGAATACCGTTTGTCGTTACGGGAAGATAATGCCGACGCCCGCCTGACTGAGGTAGGTCATATGCTCGGACTGGTCGATGAAACCCGCTGGCGGGCGTTTTCGGAAAAGCAGGAAGCCATTGCCCGTCATCAGCACCAGTTGGCCGGTCAGTGGATCCAGCCGGATTCGGCTGCGGCCCGCGAGCTTTCCCCGTGGTTGAGCAGTCCGCTGGTGCGCGAGACCCACCTGCTGGATTTGCTGAAGCGACCGGAAATTCATATTGACATGCTGACCGGCTGCTCTGAAACCCTGGCGTCGGAAACATGCAGTGCGGTTTTGCAGCAACTGGAAATACAGGCCAAGTATGCAGGCTACATTGATCGTCAACAGCAGGAGATTGAACGTCAGCACCGCCATGAAGGCTGGCGTCTGCCGGACAATCTGGACTATCAAAACGTCAGCGGTCTATCCAGCGAAGTGCGGGAAAAACTGCAACGACAACGCCCGCAAACCGTAGGCCAGGCGGCCCGCATTCCAGGCATGACCCCGGCGGCAGTGTCGTTGTTACTGGTTCATCTGAGGAAGGCAACGGCGATGTCGCCACTCAGGCCGAGCGCAGGGCTTCAATGACATTCATGCGGGCAGCCTTGAGGGCGGGCAGCAAACCGCCCAGTAGCCCCATCAATACGGCGATCAGCAAGGCCTGCAGGGCAATTCGGGGCGTCAGGACGAAGGAAAAGGCCAATTCAGAGAAGGACTGCCAGTTCATGGTGGAGATGGTGATGAATTGCAGACCGGCAGCAAACCCGAGGCCCATAACGCCCCCGGCCATTCCCACCAGCAGCGATTCCAGCAGAAAGGCCGTCAGGATGCTGCGGGGGTCAAAGCCCAGGGCACGCAGGGTGCCGATTTCACGGGTGCGACTGGCCACCGCTCCGTAGAGGGTGATAAGGGCTCCGATCATGGCTCCCAGCGAGAAAACGCTGCTGAGTACCACCCCCAGAATGGCAAGAAACGTGGCGAGCTGTTCGGATTGTTCGGCATAGAAGCGGGTTTCGCGCTGTGCTTCCACGCTGATGCGGGGATCGCCCTCCAGTCGCTGTTTCATGGTCTCAAAGGCCGATTCACCGGGCAATCTGAACAACACGGCGGAGTAGGTGTTGCGACGAAAGGCCTGCATCAGTTGTTCAACGTCGCTCCAGATTTCAGAACTGAAGCCGGTACTGCCGGCATCGAACACCCCGACCACCTGCCAGTCACGCAGGCCAAAATGCAGGCTCTCGCCAATCCCGGCACCGGCGAAACCCTCCGCCACCCGAATGCCGGCCACGATTTCCGATGCCCCGGCCCGAAACCAGCGACCGGCCACCAGTCGGGCCTGGGGACGCAGGGCAATACCGGCGTCTGACAATCCCCGTATGATGACGTTGGACCGCTTGTGATCCTGCCGTTTATCCAGCACCATCAGTACCAGTGCCTCACTCGACACCTGCTTCTGGCCGGTACCCGCGTAGGGAATTTCCGGCAGGCTCTCGATCAGGGCCGCTTCGGCCCGGTCGATGTTGCTTTGCACCTCGGTTTCAGAACCCTGCCGTATCACCATCACGTTGTCAGGACTGCCGGTAGCCACCAGGGTTTGCCGCAGTCCCTCTGACAGCATCAGTACGCTGGCAAACACAAACACCACCAGGGCCATGCCCAGTGCCGTCAACAGTGTGGTGACCTTGCGTGCCCAGACATTGCGCCACGAATAATAAAGCGGAATGTTCATGCCGCCGGGATGTCCAGCAGCTCAATCCAATGGCACACCGGTACCGGGCTGGCAGACTGGAGGTGGGTGAGGCAGCCGATGTTGGCGGTGGCGATTCGCTCCGGTGCCGACGCGGTAAGGGCTGCCAGCTTGTCGGCCAGCAGCCGGTTCGATATGGCTGCCTGCAGCAGGGAATAGGTGCCGGCTGAGCCGCAACAGAGGTGTGCCTCGGCGACCGGCGTCAACTCAAACCCCAGACCGGTCAACAGTGTTTCCACCACCCCGCCCTGTTTCTGGCCATGCTGGAGGGTGCAGGGGGCGTGAAAGGCAATCCGGCCGGTGCGAACCGGCTGAACCGGGGTCAGGTCTTCGTCGGCCAGCAGTTCGCCTATGTCGCGCACCAGGCCAGACACCCGTTCGGCCCGGGCCGCATAATCGGGATCGTGACGCAGAGCCCAGGCGTACTCGCGGATCATGAGTCCACACCCCGATGCAGTGGAAACAATGGCCTCGGCTCCGGCCTCAATATGGGGCCACCAGGCATCAATGTTGCGCCGCATGAAGCCCCGGGCTTCGTCGGTTTGGGCCAGGTGGTGGCTCAGGGCACCGCAGCATCCTTCGCCCTCAACCTGCACGGCAGTGATGCCAAGCCGGTCAAGAACCCGGGCCGTGGCCACATTGATGGCAGGGTTCAGCACCGGTTGCACACAGCCTTCGGCAAGCAATACGGTACGGGCGTGGCGGGTGGCCGGTCGGTTACCCGGTTTGGCGGGCTCCGGAATTTTGCCACGCAGCACCGGCGGCAACAGCGGGCGCAGTATGCGTGCCAGCCTGAACAGTACGGCAAAGCGTGAACGGTAAGGCAGAATGGCCCGGATGAGGCCACGCTGACCGGCATCAAACCACGAACGTGGCGATTCCCGTTCCAGTGCCTCCCGCCCCAGATCCAGCAATTTGCCGTACTCCACCTCGGAGGGACAGGCTGTCTCACAAGCCCGGCAGGTCAGGCAGTGATCAAGCCGCAGCCGGGTTTTTTCGGTGACGGCCTGGCCTTCAAACCATTGCTTCATGAGATAAATCCGTCCCCTGGGTCCCTCCAGCTCATCGCCCAGCAGTTGATAGGTCGGACACACCCCGGTACACAGGCCGCAATGCACGCAGCGGCGCAGTATCGCATCGGCAATCTGACCGTCGGGGGTATCAAGATGACGGGGAGTCAGGCGGGTTTGCATGGGCTTGGCACTTTTATGGGCGGTTGCGGACGGCCTGGTCGCGCTGATCCTGCAACCAGGCGTACCAGGCTGACAGGCCGGTTCCCCGGGTCACTGACAGTTCGAGTACCGGAACATCCGGGTTAACCTGGCGCAAATGGCCCAGGCAGGCATCCACGTCAAATTCGAGATGGGGCAGCAGATCAATTTTGTTGAGGATCACCAATGCCGCCCGGCGGAACATGTCGGGATATTTGACCGGTTTATCCTCGCCCTCGGTGATTGAGAGAATCACGACCTTGCCCGCTTCTCCCAGATCAAACAGGGCCGGGCAAACCAGATTGCCGACATTCTCGATAAACAAAACCGAGCCATCGGGCGGTGCCAGCGTGATCAAGGCCTGGCTGATCTGGTGGGCATCCAGGTGGCAGCCCTGGCCGGTATTGACCTGCACTGCCCGGGTACCCGTTGCCCGGATGCGCTCGGCATCGCGGGCCGTTTGCTGATCCCCCTCTATGACCGTAAACGCCAGTTGGTCTCCCAGTTCGGTCAGGGTGCGCTCCAGCAGCGAGGTTTTACCGGAGCCGGGACTTGACACCAGATTGAGGGCCAGCACGCCATTGCGGGCCAGCCAGTCGCGGTTTTGCCGGGCCAGGGCATCGTTGTGTCCCAGTACGTTTTGTTCGATCCGGATCAGGCGCAGGGGGCCGGTATCGGTCAGGGGGGCGAGGCCGGTCGGCAGTCGGCCCGGTTCCGGTGCTGTTTCACCGCAACCACAGGTAGTACACATTATTCGACCTCCAGGTGTTTCAACAGCAGGCAATCCCCGCCGGTAATTTTGAGGCGGTGACTGCCGCAGTGGGGGCAGGGTTCATGCAGGCTGGTCAGTTCGATCTCCCGCTCGCAAGCCTGGCAGCGGGCCGTGCCGGTCGGGGTTTCGATGTGGATGGCCGCTCCCTCAGCCAGGGTTCTGGGGGTGGCCAGATCAAGAGCCAGCCTCAGGGCGTCGACCTCGACCCCGGCCAGACTGCCCACTTCAAGGTGTATGCCCCGGACGCGATGGAAGGATTGCTCGCGTGCGGTTTGCTCCATCATGTCGATCAGGCGTTCGACCAGGGACAACTCGTGCATGGGATCAGCGCAGGCAGCGACCGGTCAGGGCATCGTAGATGGGAGTGGGTTTACTGAGGCCGCCCAAGGCCCCCGGAACCGGCAGCAGTTCCGGACAGTGGCGGCACAGTTTGCGAATCCGGGTGACATGACGGGCCGGTGGCCTGCCGCTTTTGTTGGCACTGGTGGAAACCAGCGGCCCGGCAAAAGCCAGGCAAAGGGCCTGCACAACCGGGTGGGCCGATACCCGAACTGCCAGGCTGCGTCTGCCGCCATGCAGCCAGGCCGGTACCCAATCGGCGGCGGGTGCGACCCAGGTCACGGGTCCGGGCCAGGTGGCCTGCATCGGTTGACGCATCGCTTCATCAAGGGGGGCCAGCCAGGGTTCGATTTGCTGGTACGATGCCGCAATCACGATCAATCCCTTGGTTGCGGCCCGTCCCTTGAGAGCCAGCAGCCGGTTCACCGCTTCGGCGTTGCGGGGATCACACCCCAGACCGTAGACGCCTTCGGTCGGGTAGGCAATCAGCCCGCCCTGACGCAGATGACGGGTGATCAGGCCCAGGCGAAAGCGCGACATGAATGACATGGCGGGTTACTCTGTAGGTGTCAGGGGAGCCCCCTCATACGGGGTGGCAAAACCGCATTCCTTGCGGGGACAGACTTTCTCGGTGCCACGCCGTTTGGTGACCTTGATGGTCATGACCGGCCAGTGGCAATGCGGGCAGGCTTCGGCCAGGGGTGGATTCCAGACCGCATAGCTACAGGTCGGGTAAGTCGAACAGGAATAAAACAGCTTGCCAAAACGGGATTTGCGCTGGGTCAGGCTGCCCTTGTGGCAATCGGGACACTCCACCCCGGTGTCGCGGGGTTTTTCCAGGGGTTCGATGTGCTTGCAGTCAGGGTAGCCGCTGCATCCGAGGAATTTGCCATAGCGTCCGCTTTTCAGCAGCAGGGGCGAAGCACACTGCGGACAGTTGCGTCCTTCCACCACCACCGGTTCAGCCGCCTGGGCGTCTTCATTGAGGTTGCGGGTATATTTGCAGGCGGGGTAATTGGTGCAACCCACAAAGCGGCCATTGCGGCCCAGGCGGATGGACAGCGGACTCTGGCACTCCGGACATTGCTCATCCAGTTGTTCGTGGGTGATGTCGGCCCGTTTGAGGCTTTCGTCCTTTTCATCAATCAGCGATTTGAACGGATTCCAGAACTGCTGCATCAGGGGAATCCATTCCATTTCGCCGCGTGAAACCGCATCCAGGTCATCTTCCAGGTGGGCGGTGAAGTTGTAATCGACGTACCGGGTGAAATGCTCGGTCAGAAACTTGTTGACCACCCGCCCCACGTCGGTAGGACGGAACCGTTTGTTTTCCAGCAGGGCATACTGCCGTTGTTGCAGGGTGGAAATGATGGTGGCGTAGGTTGACGGGCGACCGATGCCGTATTCTTCCAGTGCCTTGACCAGGCTGGCTTCGGTATAGCGGGGGGGCGGTTCGGTAAAGTGCTGGGCCGGTTTGATGTCGAGCAGTTCAACCGTATCGCCACTACGCAGGGTGGGCAGAAACTTTTCATCATCATCACCCGGGGTATCATCCTGGCCTTCCAGATAAACCGCCATGAAGCCGGGGTGTACCACGGTAGAGCCGGTTGCGCGAAACAGGCCGGTCTGACCGCAATCGAGATCGACGGCCACCGTCTTGATGAGGGCGTGTACCATCTGGCTGGCCACGGTACGCTGCCAGATCAGGTTGTACAGTTTGTGCTGATCCGCACTGAGGTGGCGTTTGACCTGATCGGGCAGACGGAGGGCCGAGGTAGGACGTATGGCTTCGTGGGCTTCCTGGGCGTTTTTACTTTTGGTTTTGTACTGTGGTGGCTGTGACGGCACGTTGTCGGCACCGTAACGCCCGGTAATCAGTTGCCGGATTTCGTCCACGGCTTCCCGCGCCAGCGAGACCGAATCGGTACGCATGTAGCTGATCAGGCCCACGCTTTCTCCGCCCAGTTCAATGCCTTCATAAAGTTGCTGGGCAACCTGCATGGTACGCCGGGTGGTGAAGCCCAGTTTACGGGCGGCCTCCTGTTGCAGGGTTGAGGTGGTGAACGGAGCCGCCGGATTGCGCCTGCGTTCCTTTTCCTCAACCTTGAGGACGGTCAGGATTTTCCCGGCAGCGTCCAGCAGGCGTTCGCGTGCGGCCTGGGCGTCTTCGTCGCGGGTGATGCTGAACTGCTCCAGTTTGTTGCCATCCAGGTGGGTCAAACGGGCTTTGAAGCCCTGCTGTTCATGACGGGCATCGGCTTCGAGAGTCCAGTATTCCTGAATCTGAAACTGCTCAATCTCCTGTTCCCGCTCCACGATCATCCGCAGGGCCGGGCTTTGCACCCGCCCGGCTGACAGCCCCCGCTGGATTTTTTTCCACAATAACGGTGACAACTTGAACCCGACCAGATAGTCCAGGGCACGGCGGGCCTGCTGGGCGTGGATCAGATCGGTGGATAGCGGCATCGGGTTTTGCATGGCCTCGGTGACCGCCCGTCGGGTGATTTCATGGAACACCACCCGGTGAACCGGTTTGCCGTCAATAGCGTTCATTTCCCGGAGGATTTCATGAATGTGCCAGGAGATGGCCTCACCCTCGCGGTCCGGGTCTGTCGCCAGAAACAGGGCGTCGGCTTTTTGGGCGGCGCGGGTGATGGTTTCGACATGCTTTTCGTTGTTCGCGATCAGGGCATACTTCATGGAGAAGTCGTTGTCGGTATCCACTGCCCCGGCTTTGGGTATCAAATCCCGCACGTGGCCATAAGAGGCATGGACGACAAAATCCTTGCCGAGGTATTTTTCGATGGTCTTGGCCTTGGCCGGAGACTCGACTATCACCAGATTCTGAGTCATCGGGTCACCTGATTCAATGCAGATAGTTGGGCTGGTTGTCGTACACCAGGGTTTCCATGCGGGCAAAGGCCTGTTCCTGATCCGGCTGGCTGAACAGCACCATCAGTACAATCCATTTGAGGTTTTCCATCGAAATGACCTCCTCGTCGAAATCCAGAACCCGATCCAGCACAATTTCCCGACAGGCCGGTGTCAGTATGCCGCTTTGCTCCAGAAACAGTAACAATCCCCGACATTCCGTGTCCAGACGGTTCATTTCATAACTGGAATAAATCCGCATGGAACCGGAAGAGACGGGTCTGATGGCCTGATGCTCGGTCAGTGACTCGAGCCAGTCGAACGCCTGATTGATCTCGGGCTGGGGATAACCGGCTTCGATCAATTCATTGTAAATGGCATCGGCATCGGGTTCCTGCTCCAGTTCGGCATCCAGATATTGCTCAAACACGTATACCAGCACGTCAAATATGTTCTCTTTCATCAAATGTCTCTGTTTTGGAGGGCTACAATCCGTTCCCTGATTCCTGATTTTGTGGTCAGCGCAGGCGGCAATAGCCTCCTCCCGGCGATGAGGCGATGGATCCCTCCAGTTCCAGCAGTACCAGCATCGTCATGATGTCTTCTGCCGTGTTTCCGGTTAGTGACACCAGTTGATCCACGCTGACCGGATCATGGCCCATGCATGCCAGCAGTCGGTGATGGGGTTCGCTACCGATGCCTCCGCTGGCGGCATCAGACTGGATGGCGAGAGGCCTCTGCCGTAAAAAATCAAATTCTTCCAGAATGTCGGCAATCTCCTGAACCAGTTTGGCTCCCTCTTTTATCAAATCATGACACCCTCTGGAAAGGGGGTTGTAGATTGAGCCGGGAATGGCAAATACTTCGCGGCCTTGTTCGAGGGCCATGCGGGCGGTAATCAGCGAACCCGAGCGCGGAGCCGCTTCCACCACCAGGGTTCCCAGGGACAATCCGCTGATGATGCGGTTACGGCGGGGAAAATTGCTGGCAGCGGGGCGGACACCGGGCGGAAATTCAGTCACCAGGGCACCGTGACCGGCCTGGATGGCCTCGGCCAGGCGGCGGTTCGCCGCCGGGTAAACCTGATCCGGGCCGGTGCCACCCACTGCAATGGTTATCCCGCCGACGGTCAGTGCCCCCTGATGGCTGGCCGCATCAATCCCAAGAGCCAGACCGCTCACGATGCCCAGACCTGCCCGACTCAATGCTTCGGAAAATTCACGGGCAGTACGCAGACCGCCCGGGCTGGGGTTGCGGCTGCCCACCACGGCCAGATGCCGGTCACTGAGGCATGCGACCTTCCCCACCACGAACAACAGGGGCGGTGGATCGGCGATTTCCCGCAGCAAGGGCGGATAATCCGCGCCATCCAGCCACAGGATATGGTGATCCGGGTGTTCCTGCCAGCGCAAATCCTGATCAATCCGTTTCCAGTCAGGGCTGGACAGGTAGTCACAGGTTTGCGGTTTGAGCCCTGCCTGCCGCCATTCGACCGAACCGGCCTCGAAAAACGATTCGGGATTACCGAAATGCGCCACAATCCGCTCGATGCTGCGCGGCCCCAGCAGCGGTGCCCGTACCAGGGCAAGCCAGTAACGTAGTGCATCCATAAGTCCGGGGTGCCAGCCAAAATCGGAAATAAACGGATTACACCCCATATCGCCCGGGGGTTCAATGCCGCCCCCTGAAAAACCCACTTCAGTGGTCGGATTCAAACCGGGGGCGATTTTCGCTAGAATGCCATTCTTTCGTAAAACCTGCGGGGTTTTTACCCCAATTTTGAAGCCATGGCCATTTTAAGCATACTGGAATTTCCTGATGAACGTCTCCGCAAGAAGGCTCTGCCCGTGGCAGAAGTCGATGCGGCCATTCGGCAACTGGTGGATGACATGCTCGAAACCATGTACGCCGCTCCCGGTATCGGTCTGGCGGCCACCCAGGTGAATGTGCAGAAGCGGGTACTGGTGCTGGACATCAGCGACCAGAAAAACGCGCCGTATTGTTTCATCAATCCGGAAATCCTTGAGGAAAGCGGACGCGAACAAAGCGAGGAAGGCTGTTTGTCAGTACCGGGTATCTTTGAGAAAGTCACCCGCTCGAACAAAATTACGGTCAGGGCACTGAACCGGGAAGGTGAATTGTTTGAAATGGAGACCGAAGGCCTCCTGGCCGTCTGCATTCAGCATGAAATTGATCACCTTGAAGGCAAATTGTTCGTTGACCATCTGTCTCCGCTCAAACGGCAAATGGTGCGAAACAAACTCAAAAAAGGACAGCGCACCCGGGCCGGTGGCCAGGGCCAGACCGGTTCCAGGAGTTCTGCCTCCCTTTGAGTAGTACCCACCGCCCGCCCGACCATCCCGAACCGGACGCCTGCGCGCCGGTTTGGCCTCCCCACCGCCCCATCCCGTTCATCATGACATGAGAATCCTGTTCGCCGGCACCCCTGAATTTGCCGTCCCGCCGTTGCAGGCCCTGCTGGCCAGCCCGCATCAACTGATTGGTGTCCATACCCGTCCGGACAGCGAAGCCGGACGCGGACTGAAACTGACAGCCAGCCCGGTCAAGCAATGCGCCCTGCAACACGGGATACCGGTTTTTCAGCCGCCCCATTTCAAACAGGCCACTGACATCCAGACCGTGGCAGAGCTGGCTCCCGACCTGATGATCGTGGTGGCCTACGGCCTGATTCTGCCCCCGGCCATTCTGGCGATTCCCCGTCATGGCTGCATCAACATCCATGCCTCGCTGTTGCCACGCTGGCGGGGAGCGGCTCCCATCCAGCGTGCCCTTTATCAGGGTGATGACATAACCGGCATCACCCTGATGCAGATGGATAGCGGACTCGACACCGGGCCGATGCTGCTCCGCAAGCCATGCCCCATTCACCCGGACGATACCGGCGGCAGCCTGCATGACCGCCTGTCCAGCCTGGGGGCTGAAGCACTGCTGGAACTTCTGCCTGCCATTGAGCAGGGGCTGTTACAACCGGTGCAACAAGCCGGGGCCGATGCGGTGTATGCCGCCAAACTCTCCAGGCAGGAAGCCCCGCTTGACTGGAATCGACCCGCCCGCGAACTGGAACGCCAGGTCAGGGCTTTCAACCCCTGGCCGGTGGCGGAAACCCGCTACCGTGGCGGGATTCTCAAAATCTGGCAGGCCACCGGACTGGAAGAGCCCTGTGAGGCCCGGCCCGGCTGCATTCTGTCTGATCGCAAGACCCTGGACGTGGCCACCGGTCAGGGAATCCTGCGTTTACTCGAAGTACAACAACCCGGAGGCAAGCGTATGAGTGCCCCGGCTTTTCTGAATGCCCATTCCGTGAAGGGCGAACATCTGGGAGATATTGCGTGAATACCCGTCTGATTGCTGCGAGGGTGCTGGAGCAGGTACTGAGCCAACACAAGACATTGACCCTGGCTCTGGAGGAGGTCTTGCCCGGTCTGCACAAGGATACCGACCGCGCCTTCGTGCAGGCACTGTGTTATGGTGTGTGCCGCTGGTACTACCGGCTGGATGCCCAACTGTCGGCCCTGACCCAGAAACCCATCAAGGATACCCAGATCCGTCTGCTGGCCTTGCTGGGGATTTATCAACTGCGGTTTACCCGGGTCAAACCCCACGCCGCCGTGGCTGAAACCGTTGCAGCCGCCCAGCGCAAGGCCTGGGCCAAACCGCTGCTGAATGCCCTGTTGAGAACCTGCCAGCGTGAAATGGCTGAGGAGGAGCAAAACCCGCATGCCGTGCCACCGCTGCCGGATCCGGATCAGGCCCATCCCGACTGGCTGGCGGCGGCCATACGGGATGCCTGGCCGGAACAGGCCGAGACCATTCTTGCGGCCAACAACCAGTTGCCGCCCCTGGTACTCCGGGTGAATCTGGCCCGCCAGTCACGCGAGGCCTATCTTGGCCAGTTGCAGACCGCCGGTCTGGAGGCCGTGGCCTCGCCCTATTGCGCCAGTGCCGTTATCCTGGAACAGCCGGTTTCGGTCAGTCACCTGCCCGGATTCAACGAAGGCCAGGTTTCGGTGCAGGATACGGCAGCCCAGTTTGCTGCCGGTCTGCTTGAACTGCAACCGGGCCTGCGGGTGCTGGATGTCTGCGCGGCCCCCGGCGGCAAAACCCTGCATATCCTGGAAACCTGTCCGCAACTGGCCAGACTGGTGGCACTTGATTCCATGCCGACCCGGGCAGCCCGTATCGATCAAAACCTGAAACGGGCCGGCTACACCGCCGAAATCGTGGTGGGCGATGCCCGTCAGACCAGCGTTTGGTGGAACGGCCAGTTATTTGACCGCATCCT
>SXGU01081584.1_pt1 | contig 11439 bp, 11 predicted proteins | sample 3174531 | NCBI WGS metagenome assembly SXGU01 (sample SAMN11356863, study PRJNA531348) | freshwater metagenome | isolation source: freshwater sample F1-140 | place: China: Fuxian Lake, Yuxi | collected 2017-12-25
ACGTATGGTGCCGTGCGGTATAGCCGACATTCTCCAGATCGTTGTGCTTGCCACCCGCCCGAACGCAGCACTGAGAAGACGCCGCCCGAACGTAGGGGCGCTCTTCTCGACCAAGAAACACATCTTTGAATTGCACCATCCCCGCATTGGTAAACAGGAGGGTAGGATCGTTAGCGGGAATCAAGGGACTCGAAGCGACGGGCTTGTGCCCACACTCTTCGAAAAAACTCAAAAATAAACTCCGCAGTTCGGCGCTGGTCATGCTTCAGCCGTTATTCCATTCGTTAAAACTGACATCACTCTTCACTACCGCCTTGCCGCAACCGGCGAAAAAGGCGGTGAATCTGATCACCGGAAAAACCTCGCCACAGCAAGTAGCGCTGGCAGGCTGCCCGCTCTTTCAAAGAAGCGGGCATGCCGCCACCAAACTTTCGGGAGTAAACCTGGTCTAGCTGATGATCCCAATCCAGAGATCCCATCTCGGGAACATCCCCTGCATCAATCCCTCGCTGGCACAATTCCTGTCGAATCCTGTAAGCGCCAAAACCTTTAGCCAGGCGACTTCGGGTGAACACCTCGACAAAACGGACATCGCTTTGCAGTCCGCGATCGCGAAAGTCTTCGATCACCGCATTGACGAGTCTCTCAGGAAATCCCTTGTGTACCAGTTTCTGGCGTAATTCTTCCTGGCTATGCTCACGAAGGGCCAAATAGCTCATACAGGCCGCTTCAAGCGACGGCCTCAGTTCATCTGCTTCGTTCAGAAGCTTTCCTCTGCTCCGACTGACGCAGCCGGTTTAACCGCCGCTTCGCCCCTGGCACCAAAAGCCTTCTCCCGAATACTGGCTTCCAGAGCATGAGCAATGTCTGGATGCTCCTTCAGATAGGTGCGCACATTGTCCTTGCCCTGACCTATCCGGTCGCCGCCATAGCTGTACCAGGAACCGGCCTTTTGCACCAACTCATGGGCAACGCCCAAATCAACCAGCTCCCCTTCACGGGAAACCCCCTCTCCGTAGATAATCTCGAACTCGGCATTACGAAACGGTGGGGCCACTTTGTTCTTGACCACCTTGACTCGGGTCTCATTTCCAACCACTTCGTCACCATTTTTGATCGCACCAATGCGGCGAATATCCAGGCGAACCGAAGCATAAAATTTCAGCGCATTACCCCCCGTCGTCGTTTCAGGGCTACCAAACAAGACTCCGATCTTCATGCGCATTTGATTGATGAAAATCACCAGTGTGTTGGACCGCTTGATGTTGGCAGTCAATTTGCGCAACGCCTGCGACATCAATCGCGCCTGCAAGCCTACATGGGAGTCTCCCATCTCGCCCTCGATTTCGGCCTTGGGGGTCAACGCTGCCACCGAGTCGACAACGACGATATCAACACCGCCAGAGCGCACCAACATATCGGCGATTTCCAATGCCTGCTCGCCAGTATCGGGCTGGGAAACCAGCAACTCTCCGAGATTCACGCCAATCTTCTCCGCATAACCGGGATCAAGAGCGTGTTCAGCATCAATGAAAGCCGCCACCCCGCCGAGTTTTTGAGCCTGCGCGATAACCTCCAACGTCAACGTCGTCTTACCTGAAGATTCCGGACCATAAATCTCGACGATGCGGCCACGCGGCAACCCACCACAACCCAGAGCAATATCCAGCGTCAGGGAACCCGTTGGAATCACGTCAAGATCGCGGTTTGCCGGCGTATCACCCATGCGCATCACAGAACCCTTGCCGAATTGCTTTTCAATCTGGGAGAGCGCAGCACTCAAGGCTTTTTGCTTGTTTTCGTCCATCCGGGTGACTTTAGCTCATTAGTATTCAAAATAGCCCAAGATTATCTCACAGCACCCCATACGGGGATACCGCCAGGATATCCGACGAAAGTCGTCTCGCGGCCTACAAAATCAGAGCGGCCAAGCTCCAACCCTTGAGTAGACTGAACCTGAAACCGAGGGGCGAAACTCGACGGGATGGAATGCATTCACTTCAAACTGAACTGGTTCAGACAAATCTCCCAACGGCGACAAGATCGCAACGAATCCTGCCGGCCAAGCAATTGTTTTTTCGCCACCGCATTGGGCCGGAACGCAAAAAACACACGAAGCGGGATGTCTTCACTCACGAAAAAGATCCAGCACTCCCTGCAAGGCCACAACTACGGCCTGTCGCCGAACGGCCCGACGATCACCTGATAACACCGCACGGTGTACGGTGGCATCACGGTCAACTCTTTGCCAGGCAAACCAGACTGTGCCCACCGGTTTGTCTGGTGAACCTCCCGAGGGTCCTGCTATCCCGCTCACCGCCACGGCTACCCGTGCCCGACTCAAGCCCAAGGCTCCCGAAACCATCGCCCGAATCACGGGTTCGCTCACCGCACCGAATTCGGCAATAATTTTCGGATCCACCCCAAGCATCTCCGTCTTGGCGACATTGCTATAGGCAACAAACCCCCGATCAAACCACACCGAGCTGCCAGGGACATCGGTTACACACTGCGCAATCCATCCACCCGTGCAGGATTCAGCGGTTGCCAGCATGCTGCCTTCCGTGGTCAGTAACTGGCCTACCCTTTTAGGCAAGTCGTCCAGACCGAAACCATGGTCATCTGCCACGACTTAAATCTACGATCAAATAACAACCACACCCCACCAAAATCATTCACCTATCAGTCGAACGGATGACGGAGAACGATGGTTTCCTTGCGATCAGGGCCAGTGGACAGAATATCCACAGGCACTCCCACCAAGCTGGCGACGCGATCTATATAATTCCTGGCCGCTTCAGGCAGTTTATCTAACTCGGTGACACCGGCCGTCGACTCTGACCAGCCCGGCATCTCCTCGATAACAGGCTCACACTGAGCATAAGCCTCAGCGCCGATAGGAACGGCGTCAATTTCCATGCCCCGATAACGGTAACGAGTACAGATACCGATCGTGTCAAGCCCATCGAGCACATCGAGCTTGGTCAGACAGAGACCGGAAAGGCTGTTCAGCCTGGCCGACCGCCTCATCAAAACGGCATCGAACCAGCCACAACGCCTCGCCCTGCCGGTCGTCGCCCCAAATTCAGCCCCTTTGCTGGAAAGATGCTGACCACGATCATCGAATAGCTCAGTCGGGAACGGGCCATTACCCACGCGAGTGGAATAAGCCTTGGTAATTCCCAGCACATAATCAAACTCAAGCAGTCCCACACCCGTCCCTGACGCGGCCCCACCCGCCGTGGTATTCGAGGAAGTGACATAGGGATAAGTCCCATGATCGATATCAAGCATGGCACCCTGAGCACCCTCGAATAGCACATTGCTACCGTCTTCTTCACGAAACCGATGAAGATCGCCCGCCACATCACCTAGCATGGGTTTGATTTCCTCGCCTATCTTCACAAGCTTGGCCAACTCCACAGCGAAATCGAGCGGTTCCTCATGAAAATACTGACTGAGTACAAAATTGTGGAAATCCAGCAATTCCCTTAGGCGATCTTCCAGCAACTTGGGGTAGAAGAGGTCTCCCGCCCTAAGACCACGACGCGAAACCTTGTCCTCATAGGCGGGGCCTATACCCCGGCCTGTGGTACCGATCGCCTTGGCACCGCGAGCTTTTTCCCGTGCCAGGTCAAGCGCTACATGAATGGGAAGAATCAGCGCACAGGCTTCACTGATAGTCAGCCGCTCGCGAACAGGAATCCCAGCGCTTTCCAGCACCCCAATTTCGTTCATCAGTGCTTCGGGTGAGAGAACCACGCCGTTACCAATGTAACAACGGACGGTTTCCCGGAGAATGCCCGAAGGGATCAAGTGCAAGACGGTTTTTTTGCCATCAATCACGAGCGTATGACCGGCATTATGACCACCCTGGAAGCGAACAACCCCCTGGGCACGCTCAGTCAGGATGTCCACCAGCTTGCCCTTGCCCTCATCACCCCATTGCGTGCCGATCACTACGACATTTTTTCCCATTCTTTTTCCCGTTTTTTGTTTGTATGCAGGTGTCTTTCAGACGGCCCGCCAGTGACCATTCTCTTTCCTAAGCAGCTTGCCGCAGCCCAAGCCCTCCGCAGACTCGGCCTCCCCGCCCAAGGACTGGATGACGACCCTACCCTGGCTACGCAGCTCCGCAATCGACTGATCAAGCTGGGCATCCTGGATCGCCGGCGCAAAGATGAGGTCGTCGCGACACTCCTTGCTCCCCGGGGACAATCCAGCCAGCATCTTCAGGTCGGCACTGAAACCCACGGCTGGACGTGCGAACCCAAATGTCCGGCCAATATCATCATAGCGGCCACCACGAGCTACCTCCCTGCCTTGACCAGAGGCGAAGGCGGCAAAAACCACCCCTGTGTGGTATTGATAACCGCGCAACTCTGCCAAATCAACATTGAGCGGCAAATCAGGATGACGTGCACCTAGAATCTCGGTGATCGCCGACAATTCACCGAGCGCAGCGCCAATCGGACTCCCTGCCCCACTCAAGCGGGAATGCGCCTCCAGAATCACATCTCTGGAGCCATTTAGATCCAGCAAGGCTCTCATCATGTCGCCAGTGGTCCTTGATACACCGACGCCGCCGAGAAATGCACCGAGATCAGTCGCGTCTTTACGCTGAAGGATGTCGAAAAGAATGGATTCTTGGGGTTCCGTGAGCCCCGCCTGTCTGGCAAGCGCACGATAGATGCCCACATGCCCCAAATCCAGGTGTACGCCGGGCACAGCCGCAATCTCAAGGGTCTCCAGCATCAAGCGAATGACCTCAACAGAGGCAGCTACACTGCCATGCCCATATAGTTCCGCTCCGACCTGAATGGGATTCCGTGACTTGTCCAGATGGCCCGATAGGGCATGCACCACAGAACCGAAATAGCAAAGCCGGGATGGCAAACCCTCGACCGCAGTCCGTGCATCGATGCGTGCGACCTGAGGAGTCATATCCGCCCGCAAACCAATAAGCCTCCCACTCACCGGATCCGTCAGCTTGAGCGTCTGCAGATCGAGTTCATGGCCAGTCCCAACCAGCAGCGAGTCGAGAAAATCGACCATCGGCGGCATCACCAATCGATAGCCCCAAGTGGCAAATCGGTCGACCAAGCGGCGCCCTAACCGATCCAGCTTCTCTGCTTCGCCGGGAAAAATCTCTTCGATACCTTCAGGCAATAGCCAGCGGTCTTGCGTCAGCATGATAGCGTGTTGAGGGGTTCCAAAAGGGCGATATTACTGGATGACAGGCTCTTTCATCCAGTAATAAAGCTCCCGGTATGCCGTAGTTCGTTTCAAATGGGGAAAGCCGTAAGCATTCCAATGGCCCGTTTTATTTAGGCTTCTTGAAGTACTGAAAGAACTCCGAATCAGGCGAAACCACCATGAGACTGCGATCATCCTTAAACGCCTGCCGATAGGCGATCAGGCTACGATTGAACTGGAAGAATTCCTTGTTCCTGCCATAAGCCTGCGCATAGATGTCAGATGCGGCGGCATCGCCCTGACCACGACGAATTTCTGCGTCTCTCTGCGCCTCGGCGACCAGAACATCGCGTTGACGATCCGCTTCGGCCCGGATTTTTTCCGCCGCCTCAGCACCGCGCGAACGGAATTCGCGAGCCACTCGGGCTCTTTCAGCCTCCATTCTTCGGTAAACGGATGAGCTGACCTCTTCCGGAAGATCAACCCGCATGACTCTGATATCGGTGACTTCCACGCCCAAACCGGCGACGGCAGGAGCCACCATCTTGGTGAGCGAATCCTGGATGCGTCCGCGATCAGAAGAAACCAACTCACGAATGGTGCGCTTGCTGAACTCATTCCGCATGGCGTCCTTGGTGATCTGATCTAGCCGGATATTCGCCTGAGACTTGTCGCCAGCAACCGAGGTGTAGAACTTCGTCACATCATTGATGCGCCACTTCACGAACCAGTCCACGATGACGTTTTTCTTTTCCGAAGTCAGGAACCGCTCCGGTTTTGACTCCAACGCAAGAATCCGATCATCAAACTTTTTGACCTGGCGATACGGCAGCTTGAAGTGAAGCCCGGGGGCGTAGTCGTTACCTACGATCTTCTTGAACTCCAACAAAACCGCTTTCTCGGTCTCCGATACGGTAAACGTCATGGTGAAGAGCAGGAAAATCCCGACCAGTCCAAGCCCGGCAATCAAGTTGTTTTTATTCACGGCTGCTGCCCCCTAATTTCACGGCCACGCGAGGAGGCAGACCTCGCTGACTTCGCGCCAGTTTCATGAACTTCATGCACTACCGCAGCAGGCAACTCTGATTCGTTGGCCACCCCTGAAGTAGCACCAAAGCGTTGCAGTTTGTCGACTGGGAGATAGAGCATGTTATTGGAGTCCTTCACATCGACTATGATCGCGCCGGTTTGCCCCAATACGTCCTGCATCGCATCCAGGTACATCCGTTCTCGAGTGACATCCGAAGACTTTTCATATTCCGCGAGCAGTTGCAGGAAGCGTGAAGACTCCCCCTCAGCTCGGGCAATAGCCTTCTGCTTATAGGCTTCCGACTCTTCGAGCAGGCGGGCCGCCGCGCCACGCGCCTTGGGCACCACCTCATTGGCATAGGCCTCGGCCTCATTTTTCAGCCGCTGCTCGTCCTCCCGGGCTTTGATGGCGTCCTCGAAGGCATTCTGCACTTCGTCAGGGGGCTGAGCATCCACCAGATTGACGTTACTGACACTGATGCCAGTCTTGTATTCGTCAAGTGTCTGCTGTATTTCCGCTTTGATTTCGTCAGCAATATTACTCCGGCCTTCGGTTAGCACGAAGTCCATGGTGCTCTTGCCTATCACTGCTCGCTGTGCACTTTCAATCACCTGTTTAAGGGTGAGATCAGGATCAGCTACATTGAAAAGATAAGCCTGCGCATCCTTGATCTGATATTGAACAGCCAATCGTATGTCGATGATATTTTCATCCTGGGTCAACATCATGGCTTCTTTTGGCACCGAACCCTGGGATTGCTGACGCCCACCCGAACGATAACCGATCTCCAGGAACCGCTGCTGCTCAATGTTCACCACCTCTACCTTCTCGACAGGGGCAGGAAAATGCCAATGAAGACCGGGCAAGGTGGTATCGGCATAGGCTCCGAAACGCGTCACCACTCCGCGACTTCCCTCATCGACCAGATAGATGCCAGTCAGCGCCCAGAGACCCAAAGCAACCGCAGTGACCAGCCCCACCAACTGAGCCGGCGCCTGATGCCCACCCGATCCACCAGAGGAACCACCGCCAAAAATACGGCTCAACTTGTCCTGTAACCCCTTGAGCACCTCATCCAGATCAGGGGGAACAGGCGGCTGTTCACGACCACTCCATGGGTCTTTCTTATTTCCACCCGGCTCATTCCAGGACATTGCATTTCTCTCCAGCGTGTAGTCTGAGACTACGTAGTTAGTGTTTATTACTCTTTCCCAGAGACCAGGCACCGTCAGCGCCGAGCCACTCATCAGGAGACGCTCCACCTTTCAGGCAGCATGCACCCCGGCATCCTGAGCCGCTTCACGGACATCGAGCATGGAACCAAAGCGGACATCCAAAAAGCGAAGGCTTTCGGGTGGCCCCTCTACCCGCATTGACCAGCCACCTTGCTCATCTTTCTCATCACGAAGGATGGTGGCAACCCGATAAAGTGAAGCACGTATCTCACCGTCCGTGGGCCCCAATTGTAAGTCACGCACGATGGTGGAACCGCAAAATCGATCACGCAAACAGTCCGTCAGAAGCCCCAGTCCCAGCTTCGCCTGCGAGGACAACCACACCTGGCTGATGTGACCGCTTTCATTTTTCTCGACATGCGGGAACACATCTTCCAGCCGGTCTATTTTGTTCATCACACGGATTTGCGGCACTTCATCTGCACCGATTTCCTCAATTACCCGGTCAACTTCGTCTATCGTCTCCGCCATCTGCTCATCGCTTGCATCAACGACATGCAGCAGCAGATCCGCCTCGACCGTCTCCTGCAGGGTAGAGCGAAAAGCCGCCACCAGCTCGTGTGGCAAGTCCCTGACAAAGCCGACCGTATCCGCCAGTACCACCGGCTGATGAGGTCCAATCATGCAACGCTTGAGCGTGGGATCCAGTGTCGCGAAAAGTTGGTCAGCCGCGTAAACGTTCGCCCCCGTCAACGCATTGATTAGGGTCGACTTACCTGCATTGGTGTACCCGACCAATCCCACGACGGGAATTTCGGATCTACGCCGCGCTCTGCGGCCTTGACCACGCTGTTTATCAACTTTTTCCAGACGTTTCTGAATTTGGCTGATCCGCTTACCGATCAACCGTTTATCCGTTTCCAACTGAGTTTCGCCGGGCCCCCGGAGACCGATACCCCCCTTCTGGCGCTCAAGGTGCGTCCACCCCCGCACGAGCCGAGTGGATAAATGCTTGAGTTGTGCCAGCTCCACCTGCAGCTTGCCCTCATAGCTTTGGGCTCGCTGAGCAAATATATCGAGAATCAGACCGGTTCGGTCCAGTACCCGTACATTGAGCTCCTTCTCGAGATTGCGCTCCTGGCTGGGGGAAAGCGGGTTATTGAAGATCACCAGCTCCGCCTCGTGAGCCGCGACCATGGCGGCCAACTCGCCCAGCTTGCCCTTGCCGATAAAAAAGCGGGGATCAGGAGCTTCGCGCTTGCTGACCAGGATGTCCACCGGGGATGCGCCAGCCGATATGGCAAGCTCCCGGAGCTCCTGAACGGCATGTTCGCTCTGCCCCGCTCCCCCATAGACCAGCACAGCGCGCTCGCCTGATTTGGGGCGATCAAACAAGAGAGGCCTTCAGGAAGTCAAACAAGGGAAGGAGCCTCTGCGTATCGGCATCGACCAGGATCAAACCTCTTCCTCGGCTTCATCCTGCCCCTGCAACAGCCTCACCTGTCGAGCAGGGACTATCGTGGAGATAGCATGCTTGTAGACCATCTGACTCACCGCGTTTTTGAGGATAATCACATACTGATCAAAAGAATCGACCTTCCCTTGGAGCTTGATCCCATTGACCAGATAGATTGATACCGGAACATGCTCCTTCCGTAGCGCATTCAGGAATGGATCCTGTAAGTTTTGACCCTTAGACATTCCATTTCTCCATTATTGTTTTAGATTTTAAATCTAATGACATTCATATTCCGGGGATTATTTAATCAAATTTTACCGTAAGCTGCCATGCGACTTTCGGCAATCAGTCGACAACCATGCAGGCGGGGAGGTCAGTGCCCCAGAATATCGGTCACTGCAGCGGCAAGCTTACCGGCAAGACTTCTCACCTTCTCACCATCAACTCCTTCCACCATGACCCGAACCAGAGGTTCGGTTCCGGAAGACCTCAACAAGACCCTCCCCCGGCCCGCCAGCTCCCGCTCCACCTCAAGTTTCAGGCTTTGCACGGCATCGAACTGATCCAAATCCACCCGCTCCCGGACCTTAACATTGACCAGACATTGCGGATATTTATCCATCGCCTGCACCAACTCGGCAAGACTTTTTCCGGTTGACCGCATAGCTTCCATGACCTGCAATGCCGCCACAATGCCATCACCCGTCGGTATTCGATCACGGCAGATAATGTGACCTGAACTCTCACCACCGAGAGTACTCTGGTGGGCCATCATCATCTCCATGACGTAGCGATCACCCACAGCCGCCCGCTTAAGGCCGACACCCAGCTTTGACAAGGCATGTTCCAGCCCCAGGTTGGTCATCAGTGTTCCAATCACGGGACCGAACAATTCACCCCGGGCCTGCCTGGCTGAAGCGATGACGAAGAGCAACTCATCTCCATCCACGATGTTGCCCGCGTGATCGACCATGATCAGGCGATCACCATCACCGTCCAGCGCCAAGCCAAAGTCAGCGCCCTCTTCGAGTACTCTGCCCGCCAAAGATTCAGGCTTGGTCGCACCCACCCCCTCATTGATATTGAAACCATTGGGATGGTCACCCATGGTGATTACGGTGGCGCCTAATTCGGAAAACACGAACGGCGCAACATGGTAGGTCGAACCATGCGCACAATCGACCACCAGCTTGACCCCATCAAAGTCCATGCCAGTGGCTATCGTACTCTTGCAGAATTCTATATACCGGCCCGCCGCATCCTTGAGGCGTGTGGCTTTACCAATGCGAGAAGAATCAACCGTGGTCATCGGCTGATCGATTTCGCTCTCTATCAATCTTTCTATGTCGTCCGACAGCTTTAGACCATCGGGACCAAAAAACTTGATGCCATTATCGTAGTAAGGATTGTGTGACGCGCTGATGACAATTCCAGCTTCCGCACGAAAAGTCCGCGTCAAATAAGAGATGGCCGGCGTCGGCATGGGCCCCATCAGCTGCGTGTTGACCCCAGCTGCAGAAAGCCCGGCCTCCAGCGCCGACTCGAACATATACCCCGAAATTCGGGTGTCCTTGCCAATCAGCACCGTCGGATCCTTCCGATCACGCGCAAAAACCCGCCCGGCGGCCCAGCCCAGCTTCAGGACGAAATCAGCGGTAATCGGGTAAGTTCCGACCTTGCCGCGAATACCATCCGTTCCAAAATATGCCCGACTCATGCTTTACTCCATCACCAATTCGGCGCTAACCCAAGCGCTTAAATTATCCTGTCAAAAAACCAAGTCCCTGCCTGAGCAGGGGCTCAAGTCACGTTAGATTGAGTACAGAAAAATTTAATGCTGCTCTGCCGCCTTACCCAGCTTATCGGTGGCTTCTTTTTCAGCTTCGGGCGGCTTGGCAGCTGATCCATCGGCAGGAGGAGCTTCATCCCAATTCTGCGGAGGGCGCGGCACCTTACCCTCCATGATGTCATCAATCTGGAAATGATCGATGGTCTCGTACTTCATGAGCGCATCAGCCATCAGATTAACCTTGTCCAGGTTCTCCTTCAGAATCCGCTCGCTGCGGTCGTAATTCCGGTCGATGAAGGATCGAATCTCCTCGTCGATGAGGTGCGCCGTCTCCTCCGAGACCATTTTATGCTTGGTAACGGATCGACCCAAGAAGACTTCACCCTCCTCCTCGCTATAGGCCAGCGGTCCCAAACGTTCCGACAAGCCCCAACGAGTGACCATGTTCCTCGCCAAATTAGTGGCCCGCTCGATGTCGTTTTGGGCTCCTGTCGTCACTTTTTTACGGCCAAAAACAATCTCCTCGGCTATGCGGCCACCAAAGAGACTGGAAATCTGGCTCTCCAGTTTTTCCAGGCTGGCGCTATATTGATCCCGCTCCGGCAAGAACATGGTGATTCCAAGTGCCCGCCCACGCGGCATGATGCTGACCTTGTAAACCGGATCATGGTCGGGCACCAGGCGGCCAACAATGGCATGCCCCGCTTCATGAACAGCGGTGAGGCGTTTTTCTTCCTCACTCATCACCATGGACTTACGCTCGGCACCCATCATGATCTTGTCCTTGGCC
>SXGU01220790.1_pt1 | contig 11438 bp, 4 predicted proteins | sample 3174531 | NCBI WGS metagenome assembly SXGU01 (sample SAMN11356863, study PRJNA531348) | freshwater metagenome | isolation source: freshwater sample F1-140 | place: China: Fuxian Lake, Yuxi | collected 2017-12-25
ATCTCCAATGCCGAAGTTGCAAGGGTCGAACGTTTGCTCAACGCAAGGCCTCGAAAATCCCTCGGCTTCCGTTCACCGCAAGAAGTTTTTGACTCCCTCGCCAGCTCCTAAATCTCTATGCACTGGCGAGTTGAATCCGCGGGGAGATTGGAATGCCAGCACGCGCACGTTCAAAATCCAAGTTGGGACCTGTTTCGGTTCCAAAACGCATCATGATTGACTTTGAAGCGGCCGCACCTGGATGCGCCGCGCGCGGCTGGACGGACGGTCGCGATAGTAGCCGTCGCCGCGTCCTGTAAGGTGGATCAAATCCTCGGGGTCGACCTGCACGTTGGGTGCGTTCTTCTTGGCCTCGCGCACATCCATGGGCTTCAGAACCAACCAGGTCGCCGCATTGGCGCGAACCTCCTCGCTGAAATGCTCGCTCATCTGCGACGCCAGGATCATGCCGAGGCCGAACTTGCGGGCCTCAGTGATGAGTTCGTTTAGGATGTTGTCGGCGCGGTCTCTCTCGCCGCCGCCAAGCGAGAGGATCTTGGCCTCATCGATCAAAACGAACAGCCGGAAGCGCTGCCGGTCATCAGCGGGCTGGACCGGGATCGGGCCGCGAAGCCGAAGAATCCGGAAGAGCTTGCGGAGCAGCGTCTCGGTCGCGACGAAACGGATCTGGTCGGGCAGCTTACTTAGATCGAGTCGGATGGAACTTGTGAGCATCTCCTCGACAGAGACGTGCTTGGCCCGCTGGAAGATCGGATGATCAAAGAGTTCCTGCACGGCCGCGATGCATCCTTCGATGGCCGAGCGCTGGCTGCGGCGCTGGTCATCCTGCGCCCAGTCATCCAGTATTTCCTGAACATCGCGGAACGTCGGCGGCGAGTTAGTCCATGTGCGGACATCGTTGTCGCGAATTCCGGCGCGCTGATAGGCCTCATCGAAGGCGTCACGCAGAATGCTGGACTGGCGGTGACCTAAGGCCGGTACGGCGTTTTGGATCATGTTGCGCAGCGCCGCCCGCTGGTCGTAGAGACCACTTTCCTCGGCGCTGGTGGTGTCGAGTTCCATCGGATTGAGGCCGAGCGTGCTCGCAGAGCCCGAGGAGAGCAGCACCGATGGGACACCCGGCAGGATGACGTCGCCATGGAAGTCGAACACGAGCACCGGAATACCTGCCTCAGCAATCGGGGTGCCGATTACTTTCAATGTCTCGGTCTTACCCGAGCCCGAGGCCCCAAGGATGAGAAAGAAACCGTTGCTCTGCTGTCCAGGCTTCCAGGTGACGACGGTACTGGCGGCATGTTCCGTACCGATAGGCACCGTTAGGGTGAGGCGCTCGACGGGAGTGGCAGTCCCTGGGAAAGTTGCCACTTCTGCCGTTTGCATCGGCGTCACATCGACGTGACGATTGTCGACGGGGTCGGCGGAGGTAGGCCAACTCGTCTCGATGCCATCGGCCAGGTCCAGATCGCGCCGCTGTTCTGGGCTTTGTTCACCAGTATCCTCGGCCGGACGGGTGGCGCTGAGACTCTTGAACACCGCTGCGGGCTCGACACGGTCGTCGACGGCAATACCGGGTGGTGATGACGAACCGGAGGGAGAACTCCGGCCGGGCCGCCGGTCGGGTCTGAGGGTAAGGCCGACAGCCTCAGCGGACAGGGTCTCCACGGTGATGGGGATTCCCTGCGCGGTGAGGTAGGTCGCGGTCTCTTTGGCTGCGACTGAGGCCAACTGCACATGGACGATGCGGCCCGAGAGCTTCACCGGCAATTTGCCATCGAAGACATCGGTGAGAAGCGTGTGCCAGCGCTCAATGTAGTCTGGGTCCCTATCCCGCAGCAGGGCCGTGTAGAGGTGCTCGCGCAGCACCTCACGCCGGGGACGAGAGAGAGGGGAGACCTCCCCGGGGGCAAAGACCTCCGCTAGGGCCTGCAGAGTAGCGAGCAACTGGCCCACGGCACGTCCTTCGATGATCCCATCCTTGACTACATAGGGCGCAGCCTCGTCATGGGCCTTGACCTCAAGGACGTCAATGACAAGAGCCTCGCCCTCATCGCGCAACCCAAGAAGATCCGCTTTTTCGCTTGAGTGATGACCTGCAACGAGCCAACGGCGCGCATTCTCGGTATCGAGACTGACGGCAAGGCCGCTCGGCTGCTGCATCCGGTACCAGCGCACGGCGATGATCTTGCCAAGCGAGCCCTTGACCTGACGTTCGTGGTTGGAGGTGGCAAGCCCGAGGATGCCGTTGGGCTCCATGGCGACGAGATCGCGCGCGAGGTCGTACAAGGTATCCGGCTGGGCGACAAAGTGTGTCCGACGGAGTTGCTGGTCGAGACGGCGAACAAACGGGGCGAGGTCCGCCGCGAAGCAGGTAATCTGACGGCTCTTCTCAATACGGCGGTCGATCGTCTCGGCATCACCGAGGCGTGGGATCGGGACGCGGTGCGGGTCGGCAACAACGGTCCAGATCGCGTTAGCGGCGATGCGGTCCAAATGCTCCTTCATCTTCTGAACCTGCGGCAGATGAGTCGGGGTCTGCTTCTGCAGGACGGTGTGGATGAGGCCCGCGGCGGCTAGGTAGCTGCCGAAAACGTGCTCCTCCGCGACGGGGATAACCTGTATTTCCTTCCTGATCCGGTTAAACCGATACTCGCAGGCGGGCATCCAGGGGCTGAGATTGAAGTGCGCCGCTCGCGCGACCTGCGTCGAGCGAACCTCGAAGGGGTCCATTACGACGGCTAGATGGGCGGGATTGGCCTTCAGCTCGGCATCAAGTTTGTCCCAGCCGATAACCTCCGGCTGAATCGAGATGGAGATGAGTCCGCGCTCTTCGCCGGCCGAGATGGCATCACGTAGCGCGTCTTCGAGTTCCTCGAACTCAGCCGCCCAGCCCCGTGTGTCGGGATGAGTGTAGCGGATGCGGAGATGCACACCCCAGTAGGTATCATCGGCCAGAGTGTTCTCGAGGTCCAGGTGATCGAGGATTGCAGCCACGAACGCCTTGGGATGCGGTGGATTGACGAGCATGACTTGAAGTCCCGAGCGCACGAAGGGGCGCAATTGCGCCATGCTGCGAGCCAAATGAGCGATGGTATCGATGCCGTCGGTCTCGAGAAGCCCTCGCGGGGCCTCACGGAAGAGGGGTAGCCGGCCGATGAATCCGGCATGGCCGAGCATGGCTGGCTGGTCAAGCCCCGTGGCCGAAGGTGGAAGCAGGAGGACCTGCAGGAACTGGGCGTTCTCCGTACTGGCGTGGGCGACGGTCTCGACCTCATGCGGCGCAAGGTTTAGTGCCAGGCCTCGGATCTCCCGCACCAGCGCGACGCTGCGCCAGAGTGCAAGAGGATGTAGCGGCGACATGATCGCATCGAATTTACCGTCGCGCCGAAAGACGTAGGTCTCCAGCGCAAGCAACTGCGAGATGGCGGCTTCCGCCTCAGTATCGGCGGCGCCGTGCATGTCGTGGTAGCGGGCGTGGAGTTGCCGAAGGACTTGCTCATAGGCCTTGAGGTAGTTCTCACAGACGGTGAGGAGGTCCAGGTCACCAGCAAGCAGCGCAATCGGAGAGATCGCAAGTTCGCCGACTACGGGAACAAGTTTGGCGCGCAAGGCGACGAGGCCGTCGAGCACCTCGATGAGGCTATTGGGAGCAAGATTCTCGGCCACGAAACGCTGCAATGTCTCGCGGATCGGAGCAATTTGAAAAGGCGTCCAGGCCTTAAAGGCGGAGACTTCGGTTAGGGCGCCAGGCTTGTCCGAAGCCACGTCGATCGTGCCGCCCCATTCAAGTTCGGTCGAGCGGGAGCGGACGAGATTGAGTAGGCTTCGGTCGACGTCGACTAGAGCCGCGGTATCGGGCGTGCTGGCGTGCTGAACCGTCACCTGACTTGGCGGGTCGTCGTCCTCGAGGGTCGCCTGGACTATCTGGCGGATTTCCTCACTGATGTCGGCAAGGCGTCCGTCATCCTCATGCATGAGATGGGTTGCGACGATGTGCTCGACGGGGACGCGTTCGGCGCCGCCACCACCGCCGCCGCCGCCCTTGGAGCCGGCAGACTTGCCCTTCCAGAGCGCCAGGACCGCGGTGAAGTCGAGACCCTCAAGGTTCTCCCCATCAGGAACCTTCTTTAGGCCCTTAAGGAGACGGTTCGCCTCCGTCTTCACTTTGCCGGTCAGAGACCGGATGAAACCGCGGATGCGGTTCCAGTCCTCGGGTGCAGCGCGCATGACTGCCTGAACGAGTTCGCGATTGATCTGCAGTCGGCGCAGAATGCGGCCCTCGGTAGTTTCGTCGGCGAGGTGGCTGTCGGGGAAGAGCCCTAGCAAGTGAAGATGGCGGGGCGCCTGCGCAGATCGCTCCGTCGCCGGCAGGGCCTCGAGACCGACTTCAAGTGCAACGATGCTGGCAAGCCCAATCTTGAGCGTTCGGGCGTTGCTGAGTGCATCCCAGAGCGTGCGAAGCCAAGTCACCGGCGCCGCATCGCGCCGTTCGCCGCAGAAGCGGCGAACGAGGTCGCGCTCTCCGATAGTGCGGAACTCGCGCAGGGAGGCCGCCTTGGCGAGGGGGCGGCTGGCAATTACGGCTATGGTCTTTAGGTGCTTGTTGCGCCAGACGACCGCGGTTTCTTCCTTGTGCGAGAGCAGATTCCTCAGAAAGGGGTGCCGCTCGATGGCGCTTGAGACGGCCAGCTCTTCATCAACGAGAACGATGCGCAGGCGCCCCTTCTTGGAGTACTTAGGAAGGGCGAGCGCTTCCGTGAGGACCTCGGGGTCGATCGGATGAATATCCTGGACGAGGAGACCAAACTCCTCGCGCTCGACGGCGTGTCCGATCTCGGCTGCAAGCACGCCGGCGATGCGGGTGGCAATCGTCTCGGAGCCAGCATCCCGGCTAGTGCCGAGCATTTTCACCCTCCATCATTCCGACGACGGCCACGCTATCGGCCAGTTTGCGCGCGAGGCCCAGCATCTCAAGTCGGCTCAAGAGGCGATCCGCATTCTCGGTCAGATCGGCGGTCGGGACCGGGATGCCGGCATCAGCGAGAATTAAGGCGTCCTCGAGACGGCCGCCGGTGACGATATGCCAGCGCTCATAGAATCGGTCGAGGAAGTCGCGGTACTCCATCGGCCGTTGTGTCACGTCAATGGTCGATGCTACCAGCACCTCCAGCGTTCGGTCGCTCGGGATGAGGCGCTTCATGGGATTTTTCTGCTGTGGATAGAGAAGTCCGGCGCGGATACCTAGCAAGCGCAGATAGCCGTCGAGGCCACGGCTCGCATTGTCGATGGTGTCCATAAGGCGGTCGGGAAGAACCTCTCGGATATTCGCGCCTTCCTCTCGCAGTTCCTCCGCGATCTCGGAAACGTTCTTGAGCGACGGCATCTTCGTCTTCTTGAGGTGGGATTCGAACAACTTCGCTAAGGTCTCGGCGGGGCAGTCGGGCCAGTCAGGATCCTGCTCGTCGAGCAACTGGGTCAGAACCAGCGCCATGTAGCGGCGGCCGTCGTCGAGCAGCCTCTTGACTGTTTGCTCACTGGCCGACGCGACCCCCGAATGACGGTTACTCCCAACGGTATCGAGAAGAAGCGGACGCCGTGGTAGGCCCGCCCAGACATGCCCACGTGACGCGGCAAAAGTGAACAAAGAGACGGACGCCAGAACGATGATGCGCTGGAGGGTGGCGATTGGATTGGGGCGGAGGTCTTCCTCGTAGCGAGAGAGGTCAGCCGCTGCAGCACGCAAGGCTTGGTCGATCTCGGTGAAGGGCCGGTTAGCCAGGTCCTCGCCGAGAAAGTTCGATGGGTTGTAGTCTGTCGGGTCCTCGGCCAAGGGGGCGAGCACCGCGGTGAGATCGTCAAGATTGGCGAGGTCCTGCTTTGGGTCGGTGAGGCGGTGAAGGAGGACCAGGATCGGCAGGCGATCCTCAGGCGTATTGCCGTTCCATAACCTGTGAATGACGGCGCCGGCGTGGTCGTCGGAGGGATCGCGAGTCACCGTCAAAGCGGAGGGCGAGGAGAAAGACGACATTTCGGGTGTCGCGCCGAAGGCCGCTCCGTCTGTGCCGAGGATTGTGCGCAGGAGGGGCAGCACCTTCGTCATAAGTACGGATTTCTTGAGATCCGGCTCGTCGGCCAGGCGCCCCCAGCGCTCGCGCGAACGCTCGACAAGGCGGCGGGCGGCCTCCTGCTGGCGTTCGGGAGTCTCCTTAGCAGCGGTTGCCGTCATGAGATGCTTAAGATCGGCCATGCGCCCAACCACGCGGTGTTCTTCGCGCATTAGGGCATTGGCGATGTGCACCGGCTTGATTTTACTTTCCATCAGACCTATGCCGTGGCGGCGTCTCAATTCCCCGCCGATCAACTCGCGCAATTGGGTTTCCATGGGGGCGTACTCGCGTTGCGGCTGCGGCTACTGTGCGCTGTCGTAACGGCGCTGGCTAAGGTCGACGCGGATGCAAACCTCAAGATCCGAGGCCGGATCAACAAGTTCAATGGTGCGTACATGCGATCCAGCGTCCGCATGGCGGGCGAGTGCATCGTTGAACTGGGTGAGTTGACGCTCGATGGCACGCTCGTCATCGCTCAGTCCGTGGGAGAGGAGCACTTCGATCAGTCGCCGGTCCACTGTGAGGCTTGCGAAGCGCAGATTGTTAGGCGGACCGAAGAGCAGATGATCGGTAATAGTTTCGCCAAACGCTGCCTGGAGCACCGGCGCAAAAATCGGCTTGAAGAGATGGAGTTTGAGCCCCTGGACCTCCCGACCTGAGACCATCGCGCGGCCCTGCGCACGTGGAGAATAAGCCAGGCGCGTCCAAAGGCGGAGTCGGTCCTCTTGACGCGAATCCTTTCGGTTCCACCAACCATTAATGAACGCGATGAGCCGTCCGACCCGCAGTTGCGGTGTCTTGGTCTGGTCTTGCAGATACGCGAATACGGTGTCCGCCTGAGAGAGCAGACCGAGTTTGCCGTCGAGGTGCTCGAAGTACCAGCGACGTTTGAGGGCGATGAAGCCTGCGAGCGCGGCCCCAGCCTCGTGCTCGTCAATAGCATCGAAGCTCCGCTGCGCAAGCGGCAGGTAAGCATGGCCGAGGAATGTATCCGGCGCGAGCCGGCCGTTCCAAAGATCGTCATCCGTCTTGGGCGCGGTCTGTCGCATAGGGTCAAGCCCGCGTACCAGGGACTCAAAGATAGCGCCCTGTCCTTCGAATGCGTTCCAGTAGTATCTGGTCTGCTCCGAATTGGCGTCGGCAAGAAGTGCAGTACAACTCCGGCCACCAAAGATGAGGAAGGAGCTGAAGCCAAGCATCTGCCGGAACGTCGCGCGCACGCCGCGTTCGGCAACGCGGCTCAACAAGTCGATGAGGCGCGTGATCACGCGCTCCTCTCGCAGCATGCGACGATTGTAGGTGACCGGGCAGGTAGCGAGACCGGGGCAACTCGCACAGCCCGTGTACCACGTATCGTCGGTGAGTTTGGTCAATACACGACGCAGAAGATCCCGGGAGAGAGTCCGCCTAAGGCTAAGGTCGATCACGATCGTCTTGCCGGGCTCCGGCCGGAAGGCTTCTTCCTGTTCTTGCTCGACGGGCACGTAGCGGACGAGGCTGAGAAGGTCTCGCTGCAATTCGTCAAGCCAGGGATGGTCAGCCTTGTGAGCGCGGATGAGGTCTATGAGTGGACCCTCATTGATGGCGATGCAGAAAGGGCGGTCTTCGGCACGCGCCTCGTTCCAGGCAGCAAGCACCTCGTCATGCGTGAACTCGCTAGCGTCGACAACAACCTTGGCGTTGGCATCCCTTAGCGCGGTCTCGAGAAGGCGGATTGTATGCGTCTTGCCGTCGCCGGCATTACCAGTGATCACAATCGAGCCACCGGCACGAACGACCTTGCGAATAACCTCGTCGAGCGGAGTCTTGACATTGAGCTCACGCAGGCGAGCCAAGCGAACATCATCGCTGTAGGCGCTCTCGTTGCGGTAGAGATTGCGCAGGAAGGTAATCTTCTCATCGTCCTTAGCAGGCTCTGGCATGCGGCGCTCCTTGGGCGAAACTGGCGCATCGAATAGGTCAACCTGTGGCCCATGAGGGGCAGACGGCATGAGGCGCGAGACGCGTGTTGATAGTGGCGATGCCTGGCCAAGAGTCGCAAGCGCCGGCGCGTAGTCGAGACGGCTCGCCAGCCAGCGTCTGCGCCAGAAATCTGCGATCGCGTCATCGGCGCCGAGCGCATCAGGAAGTGCATAGACCGGCGTATCGTCGATCCCAAGCAGGAAACGGGCACAATTCGTGGCGAGGGGCGCCCCGTAAATGATTCGGCTTGCCGCGTGATGCAGGATGTTGGCGCGTTGAAGGCCGAGAGCATCGAAACTTTCGCGTAGCCGTCGCATCTTGGGGCTTTGGCCCTCACCGAAGACAAAATTCACATTGCGGTAGCAACGAATGTGCTCGCTGAGGCGCTCGAGGGCGGCTTCGGTCTCGGCGGAGAGATTGGGTGAGCCGTAACCCTGCGAGATGCCGAGTTCGGTGTAGGCGAGCTCGGCCACTTGGCCGGGCAAACTGCCAACGGGGATACGGACACGGTTATACTGTGACGAACGCTGGGTATAGAGGCTGGAGGTGCCCATGAATACTAGCGCCGGCGCCTTGACGATGGGACGACCCGCCATCTGGCTGGCGATGATGCTGGCTTCGTCGGCGTAGCGGCTGGCATAGTCCTGAGCCACCCGCGGAGAGAGCATCATTAGGCAGGCGAGTTTGCCGGCGAGAAGATGCGTATATGGGGGCACGCCGCCGCAGACCGTGATCTCCATCATCGCTGTGGCGGAGAACTGCTTCTTCAACTGTCGGATGACCTGCTGAACAGCCCAGGTCCCTTCCTCGGTGGCGAGCAGTTCTTCGACCGTTTTGGCACCGCGGAGAGCCCGCAGTGCTCGGAGGATTTCGCGTACAGCGCGCGCGCGCTTAGCGCGGAACAGCGGCGAACGGGCAAGCCCTTCAAGATCGGCCGTCTCTGGACGTTCTACGCGCGTAGAGATCGCCTCGTCGTCACCACTGTCTCGCAGACGCTGAGTGCGCAACTCCGTGGACTGTTCCTCGATGATCCGCAGCTGGTCGAGAATCTCCGGCGAAATGTGCTGGGGCAAGGACCGGCCGACCGGCAGATCTTCCGTGAAAATCTGCTCGTAATCCTCTCTAAGGCGGCGCTGGAAGGCGTCAATGACGTCATTATCGGCAAGAACGCCTTGTGCGATAAGTTCTCTTAGCCCATCAAGCGTCCAGCCGAGGAGGTGATCGCGCCGGGTAAGCTGCATGACAGCATTGCCGAGTGCTGTGATGGCCATGACGGGGTGGGCAGGTTGGGCGGCATCCCGGATTAGGTAGAAGAGGTTTCGACCCGGCGAGGACCTGTAGCGCGTTGCCCAGGAGTGTCTGAAGTAACGCCAGATGTCCATTAGGCGCAGGCCGGTATGGGTGTCGTTCGTCTCCGCATCGACGAGTTGAAGATAGGGCTGGCAGATGGCAGCCAGAGCCGCGGCACGCTGCTCGCGAGGCAGGGAGGAGGCTGGCGCCAGTTGGCCGGCAAGCCGACGGCCGTCGGCGATCAGGTCAGTGACGGGGCGAAGGCTGGAAGAGCGGGCCGGACGTTCGAGTCCAATGATGAATCGGCGGGTGGCGGGTTCTCGTAGTTGGTCGTTTCGGCCGAATTCGAGTTGTCTCCGGATGGTCTGCTTGGGGTCCTCCGCAGTGCCTATAGGCGGGCGAACCTCGATGTAGTGACGTGCGACACGTGCATCCCAGCCCATGGCGACGAGATCGTGCAGCAAAAGGGCGGCAGCCCGCATCCGCAACGCGTCGAGACTGTCACCGGCCTCTGCGGCGCGGCGCGCTATGAGTTGGAGATTCTCACAGGCGGAACTAGCCGTCGAAATGGCGCGAGCCAGATCGCCGTAGGCTTTGCCGCTATCGTCGAGTGTGGGGGCGAACACGCGCCAGTCAAACTCTGGCGCAGGGCTGGGATAGTCCGGATCAACCTTGCGGCGGCCAGTGCTTGGCGCGGCCAGGACGAGCCCGCGACCGTCGGCAACGTGATTGGGCCTAGCGCTTGGTTTACTGCTCACGCGCGGACCTCCGGTGCACACGCCGGCAACCATGAGGGCCTTGTGCGCTATCTAATGCTTGCGCGAGCGGAACTTCGACACAATTGCCGCCAATTGTTAGCAGCATAGCTTACTCCAGCTGTGGCTTGTTGGCTCCATGCTATCGGCGGATTTCTCGCTTGGGAGGGCCCAGTTAGTTCAATAGGAGAGAGTTTGGGCTCAGCCAGCAACGTTGCGCGGGCCAGTTCGTCTGCGCCGGGGGACAGGGGCCGTGGCGCCCTGACGGGTGCAGATTGCATTCGGGGTCAGAATGGAGCCGCCGATATCGCGCGTGATGCGTCCAATAATCTGTGCGTCGCCTGTGCTGTAGCGTGCCTCGACTCGGAAGATGCCCGAGGCGAGCAAGAGCGTTGCGGTTAGGCGACGGGGTCTTTGCCGAGGAGTCGCGCGGGGAAGTTCTGTGAGGGCTAAGAATGCAGGCCCCGGAGCAGCGCCTTGGCTTCTCCCCGCAAGTTCAACGTCCTTGCGCATCACAGCGCTGTCGAGGGCGGAGAGCGGCCCTTCGAACGTGGGTAGACCAGTAGGATCAGTGCGGCGGGTCAGCGTCCCGACATAAGCTTGACCTGAGGGGGAGACAGGAACGGTAATGTCTGCGCGCCATGTTGCGGAGAAGGGGTTCTTGTAAACTCGAAAACGCGACGGAGGTTTTCTATTTCGATAGCGAGAGGAAGTTGATGCAGACATTCTATTCATCATTTAGATCAATTATTAGTATTTTAGATTCTATCGAAAATAAAAGCAAGATATTGTTTCTGCAATAACATATAAATGAGAACATTAACCCTCTAAACAATTCAGAATCTATTTTAACTATTTCGCTTTAATTATCCTATACTTCGGTCTTCTCTTCAAATATTCTGTGATCTCTCCAAATGATGTTGTGTCGGTGAAATTTTCGTTGATTCCTGGACTAGGCACCGTTGTTGATGTTGCCGGCAGAGCGCTCGATATCGGCTGGCAATCACGAGGTCGCAGCAGATTTGAGGCCCGTTCGCAGGTCCTCGGCGACGACCTCACAGTGCTCAATGATCAAACGGATCGGCGGAACAGCTTCAAGCAACACCTCGCCCTTGGCCCTAACCGATTTCTGCTGCCCTTTTGGGTGAATCTATCAATCTGATTGCCGACATGCCCGCGCCTGTTCTCTGACCCAACTTCTGCAGTTTTGATTAGAGCCTCTCTGTAGATCAATGGCCTAGCGGCCATTCCGAGTTTTAGGCACCACAGGTTTGCGGACGATCAACGGCCGGGCGGGACCTCCTGGAAGACCGGTGGCAGGGAGATG
>SXGU01048772.1_pt1 | contig 11437 bp, 8 predicted proteins | sample 3174531 | NCBI WGS metagenome assembly SXGU01 (sample SAMN11356863, study PRJNA531348) | freshwater metagenome | isolation source: freshwater sample F1-140 | place: China: Fuxian Lake, Yuxi | collected 2017-12-25
GACACCCAATAGTCAGCGACTTGCAAAATCATTCGCCGATCTTGACTTTATGGTCAGCGTTGATTTGTATCTGAACGAAACTTCGAAGTTTGCAGATGTAATTCTGCCGCCACCTTCGCAGTTGCAACGCAGTCACTACGATTTGGCTCTTTTGACTTTTGCCGTGCGTAATGTCGCCAACTACAGCGAGTCGGTGTTACCGCGCTCGCCAGATATGCCCGACGAATGGGAAATTCTCGCAAAGCTTTCGGCGATCGCCGCAGGTCTAGGGGTTGACGCGGAAGTTTCGGGTGTGGATGACCTCGCCCTCGCTGGGGTGGTCAACAGCGCGACTGCAGATTCGGCGTCCAATGTTTACGGTCGAAATTCTCAGCAGCTGATCGACGAACTCTCGCAATCTGGTCGTCGAGGACCTGATCGGATACTGGATTTTTTGTTGCGCACCGGCCCATATGGCGACGGCTTTGGTTCGGTGCCTGGTGGCATCACGCTCGACAAGTTGATTGCCTCGCCGCACGGCATTGATTTTGGCGCGCTTGAACCACGACTTCCCGAAATTCTTCGCACTCCATCTGGCAAGGTAGAACTTGCACCGCCGCAACTGGTTGATGACCTTGCTCGACTCGCCAAACTTTTGGCGACAAAAGTTGAGCCCGATCAGTTGACTCTTGTTGGTCGTCGACATTTGCGTTCGAACAATTCGTGGATGCACAATATCCAAGTGCTCGTCAAGGGCAAAGAACGCTGCACATTACAGATGCATCCCGATGATGCTTTGCGACTTGGTGTTTTAGGCGATTCGAAAGTGCGTGTGACGAGTCGTGTCGGCAGTGTCGACGCACCAGTTGAAATCACAGATTTGATTCGCAGCGGTGTTGTGAGTTTGCCGCACGGTTGGGGACACTCGATGCCCGGAACGAACACGCGCGTGGCGACATCGCGGGCAGGCGTAAATTCGAATATTTTGACCGACGAAAAAGAGATTGATCCGCTGTCCGGAAACAGCGTTCTCAACGGGATCCCCGTGAAAGTTACACGAATTTCATAACCGGCCGGTTGCACACAGGTAATCCACAGAAGATTCCCGCAATTCACATGGCTATCCACTTCCAATCCACAAGACCCCTTGCGTAGGCTTCAGGCTGGTTTTCAAAGCCGTGAAAGGGCGCCGAATATAAGGCTTCTAAATGATTGACAAAGGCAAATAACAGTGCTGTAATCTGAATCTACCAGTTGTGGGCAAATCTGCAGTGGGGGGCAGTTGAGCACAACATCTTGTGGTCTCGTCAGAGACCACGATGGGGCGTCAACGGCACCCAATTGCAAACGGGCAAACAATAATTTCAATAAAAATCAACAAGCAACTTTACAAATAGAAAGCAAGGTAAAAGAATATGTCACTCGCACCAGAGCGTTTGTCAATCGGAATCCGCCGTCACTTTACGGCCGCTGGTGTGCACCCTTACGACCAGGTGGTCTGGGAGCGTCGCGATGCGCAAATTAAAAACTGGAAAGATGGCAGCGTCGCCTTCGAACAACTCGGTGTCGAGTTTCCTGTCTCTTGGTCGCTGAATTCGACGAACATCGTCGCCCAAAAATATTTTCGTGGTACACCCGGCACATCAGAGCGCGAAGATTCGATGCGTCAAGTTGTTGACCGTGTCGCAGACACGATCACGAAGTGGGGCACCGAGTGCGGTTATTTCATCGATCAAGACGAGGCAGAATCTTTTTGCGGTGAACTCAAATTTATTTTGATCACCCAGCGCGCAGCGTTCAACTCGCCAGTGTGGTTCAACATCGGTGTGAGCGGCGTGCCGCAGCAGGCCAGCGCATGTTTCATTTTGGCGGTCGATGACACGATGGATGCAATTTTGAATTGGTACAAAGAAGAAGGAACGATCTTCAAGGGCGGTTCGGGTGCGGGCATCAACTTGTCGAACATTCGCAGCAGCGCAGAAAATCTTAAAGGTGGTGGCACGGCTTCTGGTCCAGTAAGTTTCATGCGCGGCGCAGATGCATCAGCGGGCACAATCAAGTCGGGCGGTAAAACTCGCCGTGCGGCGAAGATGGTCATTCTTAACGCAAGTCACCCGGACATCGAAGAGTTCATCTGGTGCAAGTCGCGTGAAGAAAAGAAGGCTCGTGCGTTGCGCGATGCCGGCTTCGACATGGACCTTGACGGCGCAGACTCGTTCTAGGTGCAAAACCACAACGCCAACAACTCGGTGAGTGTCACCGACGAGTTCATGCAGGCAGTCAAAGACGACGCCGACTGGAATTTGACTGCGGTCAAAGATGGCCGCGTCGTGCGCACGATTCGCGCACGCGATTTGTGGCGCCAGATTGCCACTGCCTCATGGGAGTGTGCCGACCCAGGTTTGCAATTCGACACGACGATCAACAAGTGGCACACGGCCCATGCCGCCGGCCGCATCAATGGATCAAACCCATGCAGCGAGTACATGCATATTGACAACTCGGCGTGCAACTTGGCGTCGATCAACTTGTTGAAGTACCTGAACGACGACGACACGTTCGACGTCGAGTCGTACATGCACACGATCGAAGTGATGTTCACCGCGCAAGAAATTCTTGTCGGCAACGCAGATTATCCAACAGAAAAGATTGCCGAGAACAGTCGTTTGTTCCGTCAACTTGGTCTTGGCTACGCCAACTTGGGTGCATTGTTGATGGCTCTCGGCATGCCTTACGACTCAACTGGTGGTCGTGCGTGGGCAGCGGCCTTGACTTCGTTGATGACTGGTCATGCGTATGCAACAAGTGCGCGCACCGCAAGTCGCATGGGACCATTCGCTGGCTTCTCGGCAAACGAGCGATACATGCTCAATGTTCTGCGTTTGCATCGCGACGCCAACCTTGAGATCGACAACATTGATGTTGTGCAACCGAGTTTGGTCGACGCGGCGACGGCAGCGTGGGAGTCGGCAGTTCGTGACGGCGAAGAATACGGCGTGCGCAACAGTCAAGCAACCGTGTTGGCGCCGACGGGCACGATCGGTCTGATGATGGACTGCGACACAACCGGCATCGAGCCAGATCTTGGTTTGGTGAAATTCAAAAAACTCGTCGGTGGTGGCAACATGACGATCGTCAACCAAACGGTGCCGAGGGCTTTAAATCAACTCGGCTACGAAGCACCCGTGGTTGATCGCATCGTGGCCTACATTGACGAAAATAAAACCATCGTTGGTTCGCCAGATCTCAAATCCGAGCACCTTCCAGTTTTCGCCTGCTCAATGGGCGACAACACGATTCACTACGAAGGCCACGTGCGCATGATGGGTGCAACACAGCCGTTCTTATCGGGAGCGATCTCGAAGACGGTCAACATGCCCCAAGAAGCATCGATTGAAGACATCGAAGAATTGCACATGTTGTCATGGGAGTTGGGCGTCAAGGCAGTCGCTGTTTATCGCGACAACTGCAAGGTCGGTCAGCCTCTTTCGACAATGAAGAAAGACGGTGAGCAAGGTTCGTCGTCAGGTGGTGATGCATCGGGTGCGGCACCACAAGTTGTCGAGCGCGTCGTCGAGCGCGTCGTCCACCAGCCGGTGCGCCAAAAACTTCCGCGTTCACGCCGTGGTCGCACGTTCGAGTTCAGGGTGGCCGACTGCAAGGGTTTCGCAACCATCGGCGAATACTCAGATGGTCGTCCAGGTGAAGTGTTCTTGACAGTGTCGAAGCAAGGCTCGACTCTTGCCGGCATCATGGACGCTTTCGCCAAGAGCATCTCGTATGGTTTGCAATACGGCGTGCCGATGCGGGCGTTCATTGAGGCATTCGTCAACACCAGATTCGAGCCGGCAGGCATGACCGACGACCCGGATATTCGCATGGCTTCGTCGATCGTCGACTATCTGTTTCGTCGATTGGCCGTTGAGTATCTAACCACCGACGAGCGTGCAGAGTTGGGTATTTACACTCGCGAAGAGCGTCTGCAGCCAACTCTGCCCGGCGTCGAAGAGTCGATCACCCACACGATGCAGGGCACCGATGTGTTCGCCGATCCAAAAACAATTCCGTCGGCGAGTGACCTCGTGGCACAGATCGACGCCGGCACATATTCGGCGCCACCAAGTCACGGTGTCAAAAAAGCTGCTGGTACGGGCATGATTTGTTCAGCATGCGGTTCGGCAAATATGCAACGCGCTGGTGCGTGTTATGTTTGCGGCGACTGCGGTTCGTCGAGCGGTTGCTCGTAAGAAAACGGTCAACGGTTACTGGCTATATTTAGCGCGTGACCAATAAATCGGTTGAGTTGGCTTGGTTCGCCGCGTTATGCGACGACGACTATGAATTCTTGGGCATAGCCGACCAAGATCTTCAGTCTTCGTGGCTGCACTGCAGCGACATAGTTCGACGCGCCGAGTTAAACGGCTTTGACAATGTGTTGTTGCCATCCGGCTACAGCCTTGGCATCGATGCGACCGCGTTTTCGGCGGGGATCGCGACTTTGACCAACGAAATCAAATTGCTGCTCGCGGTGCGACTCGGTGAACTCGTTGTACCGCAACTTGCACGACAAATCGCCACATTGCAGCAAATCTCGAATTCACGACTGGTTATCAATGCGATTTCATCCGAGATGCCAGGTGAACATCTGTCGAGCGAGTCTCGATACCGGCGCACGACAGAATATTTGTTTGCGCTGGGCGAGTTGCTCGACGGCAAAACTGTGAATCTTGAAGGCGAGTTCCTGCAGTTGCATATTGATCCACCAAGAATTACGGCCTCAGGTACAGGTTGCCCACCGATTTATTTTGGCGGATTATCGGAGGCTGCGCGCGATTGTGCCGCGGCGAGTGCGGATGTCTATTTGATGTGGCCCGACACGACCACGAAGATATCTTCGATCGTCCTCGACATGACTCAGCGGGCTCAGCGGCACGGGCGACCAATGAGTTTTGGTTGGCGCAGTCATGTAGTCGTGCGTGAAACCGAGCGTGAAGCGCGCGAGGCGGCGCGGCGATTGTTGTCGCGACTCGATCCGGTCACCGGTGACGCCATTCGCGCCAAGTCGCTTGACTCGACCTCGACCGGGGTCAATCGTCAGAGCGAGTTGCGTACCGCGGCCGATGACGAGGGCTACATCGAGCAAAATCTTTGGACGGGTGTGGGTCGCGCGCGCAGCGGGGCAGGCATCGCAATTGTTGGCGACCCAGACCAGGTGACCAGCAAGTTGAACGAACTCATTGATGCGGGAGTTTCGGCATTCATTTTGTCGGGTTATCCGCATCTAAAAGAGTGTGACCTATTCGCAAAATATGTTTTGCCAAAAGTCAATCACGGTTCACTTTCGTTGGCCCACACACCAGCCACCCTCGACTAACTAGTCAAGGCGACAGTTGACGCGTTTGATGCCGTTGATGAAACTGCTCTGCAGATAGGCGGGTTCGCCCGTGATCCGTAGGTTCGGCACGCGACGGCGAATCTCGTCGAACATCACGGCGATTTCGCGTCGTGCCAGGTTCGCGCCCAGGCAAAAGTGCGGTCCACCGGCGCCAAAACCAATTTGGGTGGGTTGCGGTGCGCGGGTCACGTCAAACTTGAACGGGTTGGCAAAAACGCGTTCGTCGCGGTTGCCAGAATTGTAGAACAGCACCACTTTTTGACCAGCGTTGACTTTGAATCCGTTGATGTCAGTGTCTGCAGTCGCGGTGCGACGGAAGTGAATCACCGGTGTTGCCCAGCGCACGATTTCTTCGACGGCGGTTTTCGTATGTAGGTCAAAGTTTTCAAACCAAATCTTGCGCTGATCTGGGTTCTCGGTCAGAGCCAGCATGCCGTGGGTAATCGCATTTCGAGTCGTTTCGTTGCCAGCCACCACGAGCAAAATAAAGAAACTGCCGAATTCTTGGCTGGTGAGCCGTTCACCGTCCACGACGGCGTGCATCATCACGCTCGTCAAATCTTGGGTCGGGTTGGCGAGTCGTGTTTCGCCCAACGCCTTGGCGTAAGAAAACATGCCGATCGCGGCCTCCATCAGCCGTTCGATGGTCCCACCAAAATCGGGGTCGCCTGCACCCAGAATCGTGTTCGTCCATTCAAATATTTGTCGTTCGTCTTGTTCGGGTATGCCCATCATCTCGCAGATTATTTGCAACGGAAACTTGGCGGCGACTGCGTCAACGAAGTCGAATTCGCTGTCGGCATATTTATCCAACACTGAATCGATGATCGTACGCGCCTTGACTTTTACGTATTCTTCGATGCGCACAATTTCGCGTGGTGTAAAACCTTTCGAGACAATCGATCGCAGTCGAAAATGTTTCGGGTCGTCCATGCTGATCATCGAACCGAAGAACTCGTTCAGTTCTTGGGACAGATCGATGATGTTCGAACCCTTGCCACTGCAGAAAAGTTGCGGATTACGACTCACATGCCAAATGTCGTCGTGGCGGGTGAGAGCGATATAGCCGGGTCCCTTCGGGGCGATCGCCAATTCCATTTCTTCGTAAAATCGGTACGGGTCTTCGTCGCGCAGTTTGGCAAACGCAGACTCGCGAAAGTCGCGCGGAGCCTGCCAAAACTCGGGGGCCGAAAGGTCGATGTCTTCAAGTCGTACATCAAACAACTGCATGCCCCAAGAATAGAACTCTGCCATGCCAAACTCTGAATCAGACAGCTTGACTTCGCAGTCTGTTGCGCAAACGGCTAGGGTTTTGCAGAGTTAAGTCGCGAGTTCTTAAGGAGCAAGAGTCATGCCTGAAGCAGTTATTGTCGCCACAGCCCGAAGCCCAATTGGTCGCGCGAACAAGGGCACACTCACCGAATTGCGTCCCGATGACATGTCGGCGCAAATCGTGCGCGCGCTGATGGCCAAGGTGCCACAGCTCAAGGCCGACGATGTCGAAGATTTGATGCTCGGATGCGGCCAGCCTGCGGGTGAGGGCGGTTTCAACATCGCTCGCGTCGTGGCCGTGCTCGCCGGGCTCGACAATGTGCCCGGTGTAACTGTGAATCGTTATTGCTCGTCGAGTTTGCAGACGATTCGCATGGCTGCCCACGCAATCAAGTCGGGTGAAGGCGATTGCTTCATCGCAGCCGGTGTCGAGACCGTGAGCCGTTATGCATCTGGTGCCAGCGACACCGCACCGAATGCAATTTTCAAACCATCAGGTGAGCGCACCAAGGCACGCGCCTTAGGCGGTCAAGGTGTTTGGTCGCCAGCAGGTGGTTTGGCCGACATGTATATCGCGATGGGTCAGACCGCTGAAAATGTTCGCGAACTCGAAGGCGTAACGCGCCGCGAGATGGACGAGTTCGGTGCACGCAGTCAGCAACGCGCGGTTGCCAACCAAGAAAATGGTTTCTTCGATCGCGAGATCACACCTCTTACTTTGCCGAACGGCACCGTCGTCGCAAAAGATGATGGCCCACGTGCCGGTACAACCGTTGAAGCACTCGCAGGTCTCAAACCGGTGTTTCGCCCCGACGGTGAAATCACCGCTGGCAACGCGTGTCCATTAAATGATGGCGCTGCGGCGGTCGTCGTGATGAGCGACACCAAAGCCAAACAACTCGGCATTAAACCTCTGGCGCGAATCGTTTCGTCTGGTGTCTCGGGTTTGAATCCAGAAATCATGGGACTCGGACCAATCGAGGCTTGCCGTCAAGCACTCAGGCGTGCGGGCATGACGATCGATCAAATTGATTTGGTCGAGATCAACGAGGCGTTCGCCGCCCAAGTTATTCCGTCGGCGAAACATTTGGGTATTCCAATGGACAAACTGAACGTTCATGGTGGCGCAATCGCGCTCGGTCATCCATTCGGCATGACTGGTGCTCGCATCATGACGACACTTATCAACGGTTTGCAGCACACCGACAAGCGATTCGGTCTCGAGTCGATGTGCGTTGGCGGCGGCCAAGGCATGGCGATGATCATCGAGCGTTTGAAATAAATTGGCTTGCGTTAACGCAAACTTCTGACGTTTCTCTGGTGCAAGATGCCGGCGATGCCGGCGATGGTCGCAATGCCGACTGCAACGACAAAAAAAGTTGTGAACGCACCATACGCGCCATAAATAGACGGCGCAATAAATGCAGTGATCATTTGCCCAAGAACGGTGACAGCACCCGACAAGCCTTGTGCCGCCGAGGCTCGACCAAGTGGGGCCGCCTTGGCGATCGCCGACAACGCCGCAGGGATCATCGTTGCCTGCAAGATTCCCTCGATAAGTCCGATACCCAGAATCACCCATGGTTGTTTGACCAGGCCATAAGAAATCGTCAGCAAACTTATTGGAATAACCAGCCATAGCACCACGGCGATTGGCGAGCGTTTGTCGATCAACTTGCCAGCCCGCGCCGAAAAGAGAATGAACGGCAAACCATAAACCGCAAAGGTCAAACCCGTCATCGCGTTGTTGCCGCCAAGGTCGTCCAAGAATCGATCCCACAGCGCGTCAAACATCCCGGTCGGAAAAGTAATCGCAAGCATCAAAATCAACGCCACCCTGATGTCGCGAATTCGCAGCAAGTCGAAACTTAGTCGCTGAGATTCTGTGGTTGACATGAGTTCAGGAAACTTGCGTGGGCTGATAACAAAGAGTGCGAAAACGGCCAGGGCACCGAACAATAAAAAGGTTGCATCCAGTCCGAAACGCCCGATGATTAGCGAGCCAATTAGCGGGCCACAAACAAAACCACCGATCTCCATTCCTGAAACTGCACCAAGTCGCTCGGCACTGCGAGATTCGTCTAGATGTGCCGCCAAAGCACGAACGGCCGGAAATGTGAAGCCAATCGAAGCACCAACAATGCCACGACCGACGATGAATACGGCAAGCGAATCGCCGAGGGCAAAAATTATCGAGCCAAGCGCCGCCAACCCAAGACCAGCCTGAATCAATTTTTTGCCGTGCCCGCGGTCGGCCAACGGAGCAACAGACAACTGCACGAGTAGCCCCATCGCGAAACCTGTGCCAGCGATCAAACCCAGCGCCGAATCGGCATATTTGTATTGCTCTTGCAACTCGGACATGGATGCAAATACGACACTGTTGGCAGCGGCAGTCGAAAAAACGCTGAACAACAACAGCGGCAAATCAGCCCGTTGTTTTTGTTTCATCTCAAATCAATTCGACAACTCATCGAGCGCAGCGTCAAAAAATATCGGCCAGTGGTGCAACGCCCAAGATTCAAACTCTACTTCGCAGAGTCCGACGCACGAGATATTCGCGGCAGGGTCGTGCCAAACAAAAGAACCAGTGCCACCGAAATGCCCGAACGTCGATGCACTGTTGCGTGATCCCATCCAATGCGGATGTTTTGTGCCGTGAATTTCCGGTCCGTAACCCCAATTGCACGGATCAAATCTGCCCACGCCGGGCACGACACCTTCGAGTTCGGCAAATTGTGTTGCAGTTGCAGCACTTGCGGTGTGACTTGAAATCAAACTCGGGTTGCGCATCTCAAGAGCAAACTCGACCAAGTCATCGACACATGAGACGACATCGTGTGCCGCTGAGCCGTTCAAAAAACTTTTCGCCATTCCTAGTGGTTCAAAAATCGCATCGCACAGATATTCGCTGAAGCTGATTTCGGTTGCTCGCTCGACATGACCGGCAATCAACTCGTAGCCTGTGTTCGAATAGATTCGTTTGCGCCCGGGGGCGACGATTGGCACCGCGCCATCGAAGCTGTATCCACCGGCGTGCGTCATCAGGTGGGCGAGCGTGCAATCTTGCTGGCCAACTTGTGCGTCTAGCGTTGTCGAGCCCTCTTCGATTGCGATAAGTACTGCCCATGCGGTCAGCAACTTTGAGACAGAAGCAACTCGCGAAGTTCGCGATGTGTCACCAAACGGGTGAGCGACGCCGTGACGGTCAATTACGCAAACTGAAGTGTTGCTCGCGGGCCATTCGCGGACGAGATCGAATGCCCGCATCGGGGCTATTTTGCCGCGCGAACTAATTCGGCGACGCGAAATGCAAGATCAAGCGATTGTCGGGCATTCAGTCGGGGATCACAAACCGTCTCGTAGCGCGTGTCAAGATCTTCTTGGCTTACCGACTCGGCGCCACCCAAGCACTCGGTCACATTGTCGCCTGTCAACTCGATATGAATGCCGCCTGGCCACGTTTTTTCGGCATGATGCGCCAAAACGAAACCTGTGATTTCGCGGATGATGTCGTCGAAGTGGCGGGTCTTGCGATTATTGGACGCGGTGAACGTGTTCGCGTGCATCGGGTCGCATGCCCAAACAACAGGGTGCCCGGCGTCGCGAACCGCACGAATCAACGGACGCAGACCCTGCTCAACTTTGTCGGCGCCCATTCGCGAAATCAAGGTCAAACGACCCGGCACTCGCGAGGGATTAAGAGTTTCGCACAACGACAGAACGAAATCAGTTGTCGTCTCGGGACCGATCTTGCAACCAACAGGGTTACCGACGCCTCGCAAAAACTCGACGTGCGCGCCATCAAGTTGACGTGTGCGCTCACCAATCCACAACATGTGCGCCGAGCAGTCGTACCAGTTGCCCGTGAGCGAGTCTTGCCTCGTGAGCGCTTCTTCATATCCCAGCAACAGGGCCTCGTGACTCGTATAAAAATCGACCTGATGCAGCGCGCTGTGGATCTCGGTGTCAACACCGCACGCTCGCATGAACGCGAGTGCGCGCTCGACTTCACCTGCAACTTGTTCGTAGCGCAACCCTTCGGCACTTGTCGTGACGAACTCTTGGTTCCAGGCGTGCACACGGTTGAGGTCGGCGAAGCCACCCTTGGTGAAGGCGCGCAACAGGTTTAGTGTGCTGGCTGACTGGTGATACGCCTGCACGAGACGTTGCGGGTTCGGCACGCGCGATTCGTCGTGTGGTGCCGGGTCGTTGACCATGTGGCCACGAAATGACGGCAACTCGACGCCACCGATCGTCTCGGTGTCGCTCGAACGCGGTTTGGCAAACTGTCCGGCGATGCGACCAACCTTGACAACCGGAACACCCGTCGAATATGTCAGCACGAGTGCCATCTGCAAAATCACGCGAAGTTTTTCGCGAATGTTTACGGCAGTGAACTCTTCGAAACTTTCGGCACAGTCGCCGGCCTGCAACAAAAATGCATTGCCACTCGCAACTTGCCCAAGTGCCGCCAAGAGCGATCGGGCTTCACCGGCAAAAACAAGCGGGGGATACGAAGCGATCTGCTTTAGCGAGTGCTCGAGTTCGTTTTGATCGGGCCATTTTGGCTGTTGAGCAGCCACACTGTTCTGCCAAGAAGATGGTGTCCAGCGGGCATTCATGATGACAACCCTATTACCGCAAAGTGCGTTAGACGGTGAGGATTTCTCCGGCGTCGTCGCGAAGCGTATCTACGGCTCGGCTTACGAGGCGGCGGGCTGCTTCTGCGGTAACACCGAGTTCTTCGCCGACCTGACGGAAGCTCTTGCGCTCGCCGTCATGCAGGCC
>SXGU01423778.1_pt1 | contig 11435 bp, 8 predicted proteins | sample 3174531 | NCBI WGS metagenome assembly SXGU01 (sample SAMN11356863, study PRJNA531348) | freshwater metagenome | isolation source: freshwater sample F1-140 | place: China: Fuxian Lake, Yuxi | collected 2017-12-25
ACGGGATCGTGCTGATAGTGGATCGGGCTCGCCGGGCAGGCCAGGTTGAAGATGCGATCGACTTCGACGTAAAGCGGGAAGGTCACGTCGTGGCGCATCAGTTCGAAATACGGATGGTCCAGCAGATGCGCGACGTTGCGTTTCGAGCCGGTAAAGAAGTTGTCGACGCAAAGCACGTCGTCGCCGCGCTCGATCAGGCGGTCGCAGAGGTGGGAGCCGAGAAAACCGGCGCCGCCGGTGACCAGAACTTTGTTCATCGCCACGCCTCGCCGGTTCTGTGTTCTCGGAGCATCATGTTTCGTTGAGGCGGGAACTTGCGCAGCACCAACCCGTGTTTTTCCATGGTGAATTCACGCATTTTTCGAGAAGTCGCGTGTGCCGAAGATATATGAATAGTGCACCAGAACCCGTCAGCGGCGAGCCTTTGGCGGAACTTGCGGATAAACTCGGTGCGCCTTCGCCACATCGGGTGCACCAGGGGACGCCGGCGACGATCAGATTGGGCCGTCATGGTAGCAGAGGGGGATCAGGGTCGCAAACATCGCGGCTGTCGCGCGCCGCCTGCACTGCAAGCTTGAGTCGTTGCCAAGAGATTGTCGGACCGTCGGAGCGGAAAAGCGCCAGATACACCAATCCGGCCCAGAATAGAAGGCCGTTCAGGCCATAGGTGAGCTGGCTGGTCGCGCGCCCACGGTTGAAGCGCAACGCGTTACGAATGTCGTAGTAGATTCTGAAATCCTCGGTGGTCGCCGAGAACGCCGGGTGGCTCCTGCCGGTCGCGGCATGCCAGTTGATCTCGATGTCGGAGATACTGGCGTGGTAGCAGAGGTAGATCGATGCGCCCGAACGCGTGAGGCGATCGGTGAACTCGATGTCGTCGTAGTAGCAGAAATAGTCTGCATTGGGCATGCCGACTTTCGCCACCAGATCGCGGTGCAGGAGCAGGCCGCCGTAGCAGGCGACCGGAATGCGGGCGAGCGGGAAGTCGGGCCGGCTGTTTGCGGCGGGTCGCCGCTCGGCCGCGGTCCCGCGCCGCAATATTGGGCCGAGGTTCGCGACGTGAAACCAGCCATAGGTGTTCGGCCGGGCCAGAATCTGCCTTCCCTCGAACAGCCGCGTGCGATGCCATTCGATCCCCGGGCGATAAGCCTGGAGGCAGATGCTCGGGTCGTTGCTCAGCATCGCCATTGACCGGCCGAGGGCTTCGAGGGCATCCGCTTCGGGCAGGTTGTCGTCGTCCAGCAGCAGTATCCAGGCCGCACCCAGGCTCATGGCGCGTTCCATCCCGGCGGCGTAACCGGCCGCGCTGCCACGGTTCTCGTCGAGTGCGACAGTAGTGACGGCGGAATGGGTGGGAGCGAGCGCCGAATCGAAATTGCCGTTATACACAATGACTACGGAATTCGGACGCGATGCCAGGACCCGTTCCACCACCTGCGCTACCAGGGCGTGGCGGTTGCCGTAAGTGAGCAGCACAATGCTGAGCTGATCGACGAAAGAGCGCTCCGGGTCGGCTTTGCACCGCGCGCCGTCGCTCTGGCAGCTCAAGTCAGCCACGGCTTTGCGATCCTGGGCGTGCGAGCCGGAATCGGCCACGGCGAGTCGAGCGAGAGATTGGGATTGTGTGCCGGATCATGCTCGATGAGATGTTTCCAGCGACGCTTCATGTACTCCGTTTCGCGATGGAATCGCGCTGCCGATTCGGCGCTGAGATTCTCCGGGCCGCGGGAGGCGGATTCGTGGTGATAGAGCTCGGCGAAGGGAGTCCAGGAATTCCGGTAGCCCTTTTCCACGAGCCTCAGGCAGAAGTCGACATCGTTGAAGGCGACCGCTAGGTCCTGCTCGTTGAGCCCTCCCACATCCTCGTAAACGACGCGCCGGACGACGAGGCAGGCGGCGGTGACCGCCGTCAGGTTCTGCACCAGGGCGGCACGCTTCATGTATCCCGTCGTGCCCCGGTTGGCCAGGCGATACAGGTGCCCGGCGACGCCTCCCAGGCCGACCAGCGTGCCGGCGTGCTGTATCGAGTCATCGGGGTAGTACAGCATGGCGCCGACGGCGCCGGTCCCGGGCCGGCAGGCGAGTGACACCATTTCCTCCAGCCAGTCCGACGAGATGACTTCGATGTCGTTGTTCAGCAGGCAGAGAACTTCGCCGCGCGCCTGCGCGACGGCGGCATTGTTGATCGCCGAATAGTTGAAGGCGCCGTGATGCGGGAGCACGCGAATGGCCCCGGAGTCGCGTCGTTGCGCCAGCAGATCGAGCGTCGCCGGGTCGTCCGAATCGTTGTCGACCACCAGGATCTCGTAGTCGGGATAGGTCGTCAGGCGCCTCACGGAATCGATGCAGCGGCGCAGCAGGTCGGCACGGTTGCGCGTCGGCACGATGATGCTGACGCGTGGCACTGGTGCCGGCAGCGCGAAGCGGACGCGCATGTGGCCGCCCTTGACGACGCTGACCGTCGCCGGTCGTCCTGTCCGCGCCAGGTGCTCGCGCACAGCGCGCGCGCCGGCTTCGTAGGCATAGGGTTTGGCCGTCTCGTTGCCGGCGGTCGATGCCCGCGTCGCGCGCCAGTGGTAGAGCACATGCGGGATGTGCACGATGGACGCGGCGGGAATGCGTTCCAGCGCGCGCAGCGCCAGGTCCCAGTCCTGCACGCCGTCGAATTCGGGGCGAAAGCCGCCGAGTTCGTCGAGCAGGGACTTGCGCAGCACCATCAGGTGGCAGAAGTAGTTCTGGCCGAGGATGAGGTCGGGGTTCCAGTCCGGCTTGAAATAGGGCTGGAAGCGCCGGCCGCCGGCACCGATCTTGTCCTCGTCGCTGTAGAGCAGGCAGGCGTCCGGGTGGCGCGCTAGCCACTCGGCGACGATGTACAGGGCGTCTTCGGCCAGTTCGTCGTCGTGGTCGAGGAAGGTGACGAAGCCGCCCTCGGCCAGCGCCAGGGCCGAGTTGGAGGCGGCGGAAATATGCCCGTTGCTGTCGCGGAAGACGTACCTGATCCTTGGCTCTTCAGCGGCGTGTCGGGCTATCAGCTCGCGTACCTTCGCAGAGGGCGAGGCATCGTCGGCGATGCAGAGTTGCCAGTGCGGATACAGTTGTCGGCGAACCGATTCGATGGCCCGGTTCAGGAGGTCCGGTGGCGTGCCATAGACCGGCATGACGATGCTGATCAGCGGCGGAGCGTCCAGTGCGGCAATTCCGGCGCGGACCCGTTCCCGCTGGTCCGGCGGGATCTGGCCGTGGCTCGCCAGCCAATAGTCGTAGGAAACCCCCTCGGTGTCGCGGTAGCGCGTGACTGCCTGCTGGATTCCGCCGAAGCCATCGCGCCTGAGCACCTGGAAGGCGGCACGCAGCAGTTCGGCCCGGTCGCGACGCACCACGAACTGGCCCGCGGCCCAGAGGATGGCGACGAGCTGCCGGTAGTAATCGCTGGGGGATGCCATTCGCGGGTGTGCTTTCAGTGCGGCAGCGGGTTGGCCTGCGCGGGGCTGCGCTGAGCGGCCGCGGCGATCGAGCGACGACGCCGCTCCTGCATGGAACCGGGACGTCGTGCGCGGGGCGTCATGGCGTGTCGGTCCAAGCTTAGCGATCGGACGAGCCGGTCATCTCGCGCAGCCAGCGCAACGGACGCGTCAGCTTCCAGGACCAGGAGGCCAGCGTCCGGTCGAGTTCGCGCTCGAGTTCCTCGATGCGCTGCGCCGAAAGCGTGTGGCCGGTTGTCCGCAGCGGGCTGGTGACGTAGCTGGCAAAGCGCGAAGCGGGCGGCCGTGCGTGGACCGCAGCCTGGAAGCTATCCTCCAAGGCGCCGACCTCGGCCAGGAACTGCGCGTCAATTTGCCTTGCGCCGTGTACGCGGAGGATTTCGTTGGCGACGTCGACCACCGTCAGCTGTGCCAGCGGGCCCGTCACCGGGCCGCTCCAGACCAGGGCGTTGACGAGCCCGCGCAGCACCACCCACTGGATGGGAATCGCGGCATGCCATATCCATTCCCGGTCGAAGGCGACGAGGCTGCCATCGGCTTGGCGGATGATGTTCGACGGCGTGGTATCCAGGTGAGCGCCGGAAACCAGGTCGCTGCCGAGCAGGCCGCCGGGATCCGATCCGAGCAGGCGTAGCCAGGGAGCCGCCCAGTCGGCGACGTAGCTCGCGTCGCAGCCGCGCGCCAGTGCGCGCTGCAGCTCGACCACCAGCAGTTCTCCGGCGACGTAGGGCGAGCTTTCGCTGGCGGCGTGGCGGAACGGCAGGTCGGGGTGGGGCGGGGCGACGCCGGGGGCCTTCGACAGCGGTTGTCGGCATACCGAAAGCCTGCCGTCTCCGTCGTCGCGAATCTCGGTGCAGGTGGCGAAATCCGGCGCCCGCTCCGCAGCGTAGCTTCGCGCCAGCCAGGCGGGTTCGGCAGCGGCTGTCGCGTCGGGCGAGGCCGTGACCAGGAAGGAATTGGCGAGGTCGGCGAGCAGTTCATTGCGCACGATCGGGCGCCAAGCGAGGTTCTCGGCGATGCTGGGAAAGAAGGCGCTCGTCGGGCAGCGGCTGACGCTTCTGTGCAACAGGTCGTCGCAGCGCAGCGTCGGATGCGCCGGCGCCGCCTCGCCGAGCATCATGGTCGGCAATTTGTAATCCGGGAAGGGGAACATGAACTGCTGGTGCACGAGGCCGGCGCGGGCGAGCAGCGAGGCAAGCTCGCGGCGTCCGAAGGTGACGGGCGTGCCGCGGGTATAGAGGTCATGCACGCCGTAACCGGCGATGCCGAGGTGGTCCTCCGGATGTCCGGCGAGGTATTTCAGGCCGAGCTGGTTCTCGATCGCCAGGATCAGCCGGCCCCCGTCGGCGAGGAACTTCGCGGCCGCGGCGAGGTACTTCTGCACGCAGTCCTCGTCCCGCAGCAGCATCGGGGCGTACTCGAGCACGCCGATCAGGAGCACCGTGTCGAAGCGCTCGGGGAACTCGAACTCGGCGACGTTATCGCAATAGACGCTTACGTTGGGCAGGTCCCTGCAGCGTTCGGCGGCGATCTCGGCGCGGCGCAGGCTGCCCTCGACGGCAATCACCCTGGCGCCGGCCTCCCCCAGGAATCGCGTCATCGCGCCGCAGCCGCAGCCCAGTTCGAGCACGGTCGCCCCCGGACGGAATTCGAGGTGGCGGATCAGGTTGTGGCGCAACGGGCTCAGGTGATAGCGGCTCGGCCAATCGCGGATCAGCGAGAGCAGTTCTGCCGAGCCGCTGGATACGTCGCGGCAGGCCTTCAGGGCGCCCAGCAGGCCGGCCTCGATGTCGGCGCCATCGGAATAGGGCAGGGATTCCCCGGCGGGCCGACGCCAGATTCCCCGTTCCGGATCGCGGACGAAACGGTCTGTCACCATGTCCTCCGTCGCCGGTGGGGACGCATCGCGTGCGTCATCGCGGGTGGCCGCTGTTGCCGGCGCGTTTGGGGTTCGATCAACGGAAGTTGCGAAGCCATGAGCGTACCCTGGAGGCCAGTGAGTGCATGGAGGGAGCCAGAGGCGCCAGCGGGATCGGCCGGCCGCCGACGCAGGCGTCGATGATGTCCATGATTGCCATCGCGCTGCCGCCCAGCCTGGAGAAATGATGGTCGCGCTTGGCCGCCAGCGACTCGCGCAGGCCGGGTAGGTTGCCAAGCGCATGTTCCGCCGTCGCCCGCAGTTGCTCGCGCCTGGTGCGGATCACGAAATCGAAGGGAATGCAGGCTGGACGGGGCGGCTCGGCATCCGGGATCAGCCAGTCCTCCACGGCGATTCCGGGAACGCCGAGCAGCAGGGCTTCGACCAGCACGCTCGATTCATCCGAGACCATCAGGTCGGCCAGCGCCAGGCAATGGATGATGCCGACCTCGGGGGCGATGATATGCACGTCGGGACTGCAATTGCGGTGCAGCGCATTCATTTCGCGGATGCTCGCCAGCACCTGCGGATAGTCCTGCGACCAGGGCGCCTGCTTGAGCAGCAGATTGACCGGGAGGCCGGTCAGGGCGCGGACGAAATCGTCCTGCTTGCCGTGGTTCTCCCAGGAGGGCGCATACAGGATGCTGCGCTCATGCCGCAGGCCGAGGGAGCGACGCAGGTCGGCCGCCTCTTGGCGGAAGCTTGCGCCGTCGCTGTACAGGGCATCGGCCTTGGGCCAGCCGACTTCGAACACGCCCAGGCGCGGCCAGCTCTCGGGTTGCTGGCGGGCGAGGTGCCAGCGCTGACTCCAGCTTGACCCGGGGAGAAAGCCGAGATCGAATTCATTCCACGGCTCAGCCTGCCAGAAGTCGGGCCAGGCATCGTGGCGCTGCGCCAGGTCGTGCAGCATGATTGCCGAGAAGCGGCTGCGGCGCGGAGATGGACGATGCGAGCAATAGAAGCCGATCTCCGCGGGCGCGCCTATCTGGTCGCTGAAGCGGACGGCGTACCCGCGGCGCGCCGCCTCATTGGCCACCGCCTGGCTGGTCTGCCGCTCGACGGCATCGGTATGGAAGAAGGTGATGTCGCGTTTCACGGCTTGGCGCGGCGGCGCATCAGGCAGTTGAAGCGATAGGGGTTCTGCGCATAGCCGGCGATCTCCTGGGAGGATAGCTCGGCATCGAAGCCGTTTCGGTCGGCGACGGTCCGGAACAGGTCCCGCTCGAAATACTGGTGGTGGAGCCCGGCGTACTTTGCTTCATAGTCGCGCAGCGGCATCATGCCGCGGCGCAACCCCTCGGCCGCATCGCGGGATGCCGCGTCGGGGACCTCGAGCACGGCGACCCCGCGATCGGCCGCGGCCAGCATCGCCTCCAGCACGCGGACTGCGTAACCCGTATCGGTGAAGTAGTGGAACACGCTGTTGGCCACGACGAAATCCTGGCTCCTCGGCGGCGCCGCGAAGCTGCCCGCGTCGGCTTCGCGGAAGTCGCCGGCCGGCATGGCCGCCCGTGCCGCGGCAACCAGGCTGGCCGACCAGTCGATGCCCGACACGACCATGCCCGACTCATGCAATGGCAACAGGAATGCGCCCGCGCCGCAGCCGATCTCGAAGACCGACTGCCCGGGCTGCATGCCGAGATCCCGGGCGATGCGCTGGACATAACTGCGCCAGGCCGGCTCTTCGATGCGGCCGGCTCCGCCATCGAAACCGTCGAGGTCGATCAGCGCCTGCAGCGCCGAGGAGGCCTCGCCGCGCTGGCGCCGGGCCCAGACCCTGCGCCAGTCGTTCGCGGTGTCAGTTGGCGATGCCATCGCGCCTCACGATTGCCGGGTAGATGCTCCGCGTCGCCCGCTCCAGGTGGCTGGCGTCGTCGATCTCGGCCCAGAGCAGGTCGCTCACGACATGGCAGCGCACCGGTACGTGCCGTCCGGCGGCGACCAGGCTTTGCTCGTACTCCATGTGCAGGGAGCGGCGGAAATGCTCGTCGGCGGCGGCGAGCATGGCGCGAAACAGGTCGGGAGAAATGCGGCTGATGCCGACCAGCTCGCCGACGACGCCGGCTCCGAGTTCGTCGCGCCGCTTGGAGAGCGCCACCAGCCGATCGGCGTTGGCCTCGACGTACACTTCGTCGCCCGAGCCGGTCGGGCCGGAACACAGGATGACCCCCGGCGCGTCGCCGGCAAGCACTTCCTGCAGCGCCCGCTGCTCGTAGATGATGTCGGATTCGAGCAGCAGGAAGTCGCGTTCTCCCACCAGCTCGCGCGCGCACTGCATCGAATAGGCGCTGCCGGACTCGGCAAAGGACGGATTGTGCACCAGAAAGACATCGCCCCCCAGCCGCGCTGCCAGCTCTCGGTAGCAGGCTTCGCGGTGGCCGGTGACGATCACGATCCGCGACACGCCGGCGCGGCGCAGGCTCTGCACGGACTCCTCGACGATGGGCAGGCTGCCGAGGCGGATGAAGCCCTTGGGCTTGTCCTCGCCGAAGGTGAGGAGGCGCCTGCCGAGTCCGCCGGCAAGGATGAGGGCGGTGTCTGTCACGACGTCGCCGGCCGGGTCGCGAAGACCGCGCGGCAACTATCCAGCAGCCGCTCGAGGTCGGGGTCGGATAGTGCGCCCATGGTCGCGATGCGGAAAATTTGCGGCGCAAGGTGGCCCTGGCCCGCGTAGATGGTGAAGCCGCGGCGCTTGAGCTCGTCGTGCAGGCCCGCATAGCCGACCCCGGGTGGCAGGCGGAAGGACGTCAGCATCGAGGCATAGTCGTCCGGCGGCAGCAGCAAGGTGGCGCCGGCCGCCGGAAGCTCGCGCCGCAAGAGCGACGAAAGCTGGACGTAGCGCGCGCGTCGCGCCGCCTGGCCGCCGGCCTCTTCGAACTCGCAGAGCGCCTCGTGCAGGGCGAAGAAGGCTTGCACGGCCTGGGTCAAGGGCGACCAGCCGGCCTGCTGCTCGCGGTACAGCAGGCCGAGGTCGAGATACAGCGAGTCGGCGTGCCGGCTGCAGTCCGCGAGGACATCGCGTCGCGCGAGCACGAAGGCGACGCCCGGTACGCCATGCAGGCATTTGTTCGCCGCGGCGGCGGCGGCGACCAGGTTCCACTCGTCGAAGCGAATTTCCTCGGCGCCGAAACTGCTGACGGCATCGAGCAACAGTCCCAGACCGCGACGGCGGCAGAGGGCGCCCAGGGTGGCGATGTCGTTGAGGCGTCCGGTGGTGGTTTCGTGATGCACGCTGGCGACATGCGCGATCGTCGGATCGGCGTCGAGCGCCGCCTCGACCAGGCGGCAGTCGATGGCTTCTGTCCAGTCGAGCCTGAGCACATGGTGCGGTCGTCGATGGCGGGCGAGGATGGTGGCCATCCTTTCCCCGTAGACGCCGTTGGCGACCACCAAGGTCTTGCCGTCGGCGGGCAACAAGCTCGAAAGCATGGCTTCGACAGCCGCGGAACCGGAACCGGTCAGCAGCACGGCGGCATGCGCGGGCTGCGCGTCGGGGTAGATGCGTTCGATGCGTGCGCGGATGTCCAGGGTCAGGTCGGCGAACTCCTGTTCCCTGTGGCACAGGTCTTCGCGCGCGAGCGCCTGGCGGACGCGGGCGGAGAGGGTGACGGGGCCGGGATTGAGCAGGATCATTTTGTTTCCAGTAGGTTCTTCAGGCGCATCGCGACTTCGGGCGGCGTTACGAGTGGCCGTGGCAGGTCGGGCAGCGCGCCGGCCACGACCGGGACATGCAGCAGGCAGGGGCCGGGCGATGGCTCAGCGAATGCGGCGTCGAGATCGGCCGGATCGGCGACGAAGCACGCGCGGCGATAGCCCAGCGCGACGGCGACCGCGGGAAAGTTCGCTGACTGGGAGGCGACCGCCTGGCCGCCGGTGGATTCATGGGCGCCGTTGGCGAAGACGATATGGACCAGGTTGGGCGGCGCCACCTGGCCGATCGCCGCCAGGGCGCCCAGCCGCATCAGCGCCGCACCGTCGCCGTCGAGGACCAGCACGCGGCGGTCCGGACGGGCCAGCGCCAGGCCAAGGGCAAAGCTCGAGGCGCAGCCCATCGAGCCGACCATGTAGAACTGGTTGGGCCTGTCCGCGAGCGCATACAGCTCCCGGCCGGTGTACCCTGTGGTGGCGACGACAAGATCGCGCTCCGTCGCCAGGCCCTGGATGCGGCGCAGGAACTCGTGGCGGCGAAAGGCGGCCGGCGGTGGCGCATCGATCGTCGCGGGTGGCGCGGCAGTCGCGGCCGGCAGCGCCGGCGCCGGCCAGTCGGCCACGGCGCCACGCCGCATCACCAGTGCATAGCAGTTGCCGCTGGCGGCCATGTGGGCGCGGGCGCGTTCCAGGCAGGGTTCGATCGCCGCCACATCCGTGGGAAAGTGCTCCCAGGCGATGTCCATGGTCTCGAGCAGGCGGGTCGTGATCCTGCCCATCAACGCGTGCTGCGGCTCGTCCGCAGCATCGTCGGGCGCGCCACGCTGGCTGACGATCAGCAGCACCGGCAGGCGAAAGATGACGTTCAGCGAGGTCAGCGGGCTGACCGCATTGCCGAGGCCCGAGTTCTGCAGCATGACGATGGCGCCCATGCCGCCGAGCTCGGCGCCGGTGGCGATGGCCACCGCGTCACCCTCGTTGGCGGCGGAGACGTAGCGCAGCTGCGGGCTGCCGATGACGAAATTGATGAAGGACTTCAGGTAGGAGCACGGTACGCCCGTCCACAGCGCATAGCCGTGGCGGGTTGCGGCGGCGACGAAGTCTTTCGCTTCGATCATGGTTCGGCCCGTCCGGGTTCAGAAGCCGCCGGCATTGACGAGGTCCTCGATGCTGTCGACGTCGAGCCAGTGACCGGTGGTGTAGACGGCCCTCACTGCTTGGCCGCGAGCGATGAGGGCATGCAGCAAGGCCGGCACCTTGGCGTTGCGGTCGGCGGCCAGGATTTCGGCGATGATCTCCCGCACGGCCGGCAGCAACGCGGCATCTATCTTCAGCAGTCCGGTCCATTCGCCGTGGATCGAATCCTCGGCCATCGCCGGATCGATCGCCAGCAGCCGCACTTCGCAGCCATAGGCGGCACGCGAATAGGGCTGCGTGCAGCGGGCGTAGTCGGCGATGCGATTGCGGTTGGCGCTTTCGCGCCAGTTGGTGTCGATGGCCACGGCAAGCGGCGCGTCCGCGTCGCGCAACAGCTCGACGATGTACTTCTTGAACCGGACGTCGCCGTAGGTGACGATTACCTGGTCATCGCCGTCGAGCGCATCGAGGGCCAGGGCCAGCGAATGGAGTTCCCCGCTGTCGGCGTAGGCCGGGTTGTCGACGAAGGCGAGGCCGGGCAGCGCCACGGCCTCCTTGCGGTAGCCGCGCACGACGTGGATCCGCTGGATGCCCAAACCGCGGAAGGCGTCGGCGATGTGTGCGAGCAGCGGCTTGTGGCCGATCGGCAGCATGACCTTGGGCAGCGTCTCGGTCAGGGCGCCGAATTCCTCGCCGCGGGCGGCGGCGAGCACGATCGCCACCGGCGCATGGCGATCCCGCGGCAGGTAGCGGTCCTCGGCTTCCTGCAGGGCGCCGGCCCCCTGCAGCCGGAAGACTTCACGCACGGGCACGATTAGGTCCTCGACCGCTACCGGGCTCTGGTTCGCGTACAGGGCGCCGGCGGCTTTCTGCATCGCGTGGATCCCGGCGCGCAGGATGTGGTTGGCCCAGATCGCCATGGCGAAGCCGTGCGTGCGGAACACCTCCGTCGGGGTCGCGTAATAGGTCGTGGGGACGATGACGACCGGGCAGCGTTCGCCCCATTCGCGCTTGAAGGCCAGTACCTCGTCCGCCACGCTCAGGGCGCTGTGGATCAGGATGGCATCGGCGCCGGCGGCACGGTAGGCCTCGGCGCGCCTGAGCGCTTCTTCAAGGCCCCAGCCGGCAATGAACGCCTCCACCCTCGCGACGATGGAGAACTTGTCGTCGCTCTGCGCATCCTTGCCGGCCTTGATCTTGCCGCAGAATTCGCCGCAGTCGGCCAGCGGCTGCCGGTTGCCGGCGATGAA
>SXGU01480133.1_pt1 | contig 11435 bp, 12 predicted proteins | sample 3174531 | NCBI WGS metagenome assembly SXGU01 (sample SAMN11356863, study PRJNA531348) | freshwater metagenome | isolation source: freshwater sample F1-140 | place: China: Fuxian Lake, Yuxi | collected 2017-12-25
ATCGCCCAGCACCTGCGCGCACCACGGCCCCGCCAGGACCCGGGACAGGTCGAGGACGCGGATTCCCTCGAGTGGACCCGGCATGGTGGCGCCTCCAAGTTCTGATTGATGTGACGGTGACACTACGGGAAGATTTCTTAGACGTCAACTATTAATGGCTAAAATAAACTCTAGCCGAGCCTTTTGGGGGACTCGAAGGCCGTCAGCAGCTTCCTGAGCAGCACTCTGAGTTCGTCTAGCTCGTGGACATCGAGGGCCGCGGAGAGCGCGTCGTTCTCGCGGTGGACCACATCGGCGAGCACCGAGTCGATCAACTGGGCGCCGACCGGGGTGAGCTGGACGAGAACCCGTCGGCGGTCGTCGGTGTCGACGTCACGCACAACCAGCCCGGCCTTCTCGAGCTTCTCCAAGCGCTGCGACACTCCCCCACTGGTGATGAGTGCGTGCTCGCTGAGGTCACCCGCCGAGCGGATGTAGGGCGCTCCGGAGCGCCGCAGCATCCCGAGGATGTCGACAACGGCGCGATCGGCTCCCCACTCGGCGAGCAGGGCGTTGCGCTCCCGCTCGAGGTGCCGGCCGACGCGCCAGATGCGCGTGACGATGCCGATCGAGCTCACGTCGACATCAGGTCGCTCGCGACTCCATTCGGACTCGATCTGGTCGACGCCGTCGGGTCCATCTCCGACCTCGGGCGGGTTGGTCATGGTGGCCACGTGCGGTCCCTCTCCTCACGTCAAGCAGCTGAGTGCCGTCCGGCTGGCCGGTCCTTGCCGTGTCCTCCGACCGGCCAGCCGTGCGGGTCAGATGCCGAAGCGGTCGCGGACTCGGTCGGCGTACGCCACCAGGTTCGGCTTGGTCAGCAGGTACGCACGGCCCTCGCTCTGCCAGGGCGCGTCGGTGATGTGGCGGATCGTGGAGTAGATGGTGGCGTCGTACGACGACGGGTCCTGGCCGAGGAAGTAGTCCTTGGTGTCGAGGAAGTCGCTGAGCGCGTCGATGTCCGCCTTCAGGTTGTCGAGCACGTCCTGGTCGGTCCGCAGGCCCATGCCGTGCCCAGCAGCGGCACTCCAGATCTTCTCGCGGTACGCGGCCATCGCCTCGAGGAACGCGGGCTCGGGCTCGACGCCCGGCGGCACGAAGCTGGGGAGGTAGAGGGAGAAGACCTCCATGTTCCGCCAGCGAACCCAGATGATCCCGGACCAGTAGACGTTCTCCTCGACCAGCCGCTGGAAGGCGAGACCGACGGCCTTGTCCTGGGCGCTGAGCGTGCTGTCCAGCTTGTCGCCGTACTTCTCCTTGAGGTGCTCGATGATGGTCGTCGAGTCGTTGATCTGCTCGCCCTCGTCGACGATGTAAGGCAGCTTGGCGGTCGGCGAGGTGGCGGCGAGTGTGTCGAGCGGCTGGATCTTGTACTCGAACGGGACGCCGGCCATCGTCGCGTAGTTGACGACCTTGGTGACGAAGGGGCTGATGTCAGGCAGTCCCCACGAGGGTGTGAACCCGTAGATCTCGATCATTGTCGTGCTCCTTTGTCTCTTCTGGTCGTGCTGTAGGTGAAACGCGCAGAGGCGATGCCCTCTGCGTGACGGTCGGTCAGGCCCGGACCGCCAGGTCCGGTGAGTGGTAGCGGCTCCCGTGGAACAGCAGCGGCGCACCACCCTTGTCCCCGCACGAGAGCACGCGGGCGACGAAGACGGTGTGGTCGTGGATGTCGAAGCGCTGGATGACCTCGCACTCGAACCACGCGTGGCAGTCGACGAGCGTGGGGACGCGGTCGCGGACAACGAAGGTGGGCGGGTCGACGTACTGCTTGCCGGCGAAGTAGTCCGAGCAGCCTTGCTGCTCCGCGTGCAGCACACTGGCGCCGAAGTGGCCACCCGCGGTGATGAACTGGTGAGCGCGTCCGGCCATGAGCGACACCATGACCGTCGGCGGGTGGAGGCTCACCGAGGTGAAGCTGTTGACCGTGGCACCGTGGACGACATGGCCCAAGTCGGTGCAGTCAGTTTCCGGGTCCACGCAGCTGAGCACCGCGACGCCCGTTGCGAACAGGCCGACAGTGCGCCGGAACTCCATCTTCTGCGCCTCAGTGACGATCACGGGACCTCCTCAACCCACCAGCAGAGCGCTGTCGGTCATCGATGGCAACGTCGCCGGGTGTCGGGCGACCCAGGCAGCCATGCGCTCCGGTGTTGCCAAGCGGTCCCATTGCAGCTCGGGATAGTTGAAGCCGTCGGTGAACTCGTCGGCCAGGGATCGCCGCTCGGCCATCGCTCCGAGGAGCTCGCCGAACTCCGCCGGCATCTGCTCGAGGGCGGACAGCATGAAGTTGGTCCACCGACTGGCAGCGAGCACTCGGTCCTGCCGACGACGCTCGAGGTGCTCGGCGAAGCGGACGTCGTAGTGCTCCTGCGCGACGATCTCCTCGCCCAGCACCCACGCTGAGTACGAGGCGACGTTCGCGCCCTGGCCCAGCACCGGATCCACGGTTGCGTGCACGTCTCCGAGCGACACAGCCAGCGTGCCGTCGTCCAGCACCATGTGGGACCGGCGGACGGCCGGGGTGACGCCTCCCTGCAAGATGTCGAGCGGGTTGTTGGCGACGTCGAAGTCGCCCACGTCGGTGCGCTCGAACGTCATCGGGTAATGCGTGCGGAGGGCGTCGAGCATCACCTTGCGGAACGCCGCAGGGTCGTCCTCGTACTTGGTGTGGGCCAGCACCTCCAGGTCACCACCGACGTGGTTCTCGAAGACCAGGGCGGTCGCCATGCCGCCAAAGGTGAGGAACGGGATCTCGATCAGCTCGCCCTGCTTCGGAGCGGCCTGCCAGACCACCGCGCGCTCTGGGAGCTGCTCGATGCCCTTGAAGACTCCCACGCACAGCTGGCGCTGTGGGCGCTCGTGCGGCGAGTGCGTCGCCACGCGGCCGAACATCTGGCCGAAGGGGCCCTTGCCGGTACACACGACGAGCAGGTCGAAACGGGCGGCCAGGTCGGGTACGTCGTCGTGCTGGACGGGACCGACCACGAGCTCTCCGCCGGCGCGCACGTAGTCCTCGATCAGCCGCGGGTGGTAGACGCGGTAGTCGACTGCGCGGCTCGGCTCGACGTAGTCGCCGTAGAAGGAAAGGGGCGGCCGGCCACCGACGTAGTAGTGGTGCCCGTAGTAGCCGAACTTGTCCGTCGGCCAGTGGTCGACTCCGAGATCACGCTCGCGGTTGATGGTGACCGCGTGGTGGGCGACGGTGTTGGGGAGCCGCGACGCGGCGTAGTCCTCAGGGCTGCGGTCGGTGTAGATGGTGGATGACACACCCTGCAGCTGCAGGTAGATGCCCAGCTGGAGGCCCGCCGTTCCGGCGCCGATGATGCCGATCTTCTTGCTCATGCTGACCTCCTTGCTGGATCCGTCGATGGGATGGCTGGTGATCCAGTCCCCGGCCGGCCGTGCAGGTGCGGCCGGGGACCGGAGATCAGGCGGGAACGCCGACGAGCTGCTCCGAGCGGTCGCGGCTCAGCCAGGCCCCGATGCGGTCCGGGTGGGCGAATACGTCCCACTGACGCTCGGGGTAGTTGAAGTTGTCGGTGAACTCGTCGGCGAGTGCGCGGCTCTGACCGACCGCACCGAGTGCTCCCACGAACTCCGGCGGCAGGGTGTCGAGCGCGCCGAGCATGAAGTTCGTCCACCGGGTGGCGGCCAGGACGCGGTCGTTGCGTCGAGCGTCAACGACCTCCACGAAGCGGTGGTCGAACACGTCGTTGCGAACGATCTCCTCGCCGAGGACCCAGGCCGCGTGCGACGCCATGTTGCCGCCCTGACCCAGCACGGGGTCCACGGTCGCGTGCACGTCGCCGAGGGCGATGGCGAAGGTGCCGTCGTCGAGAACCGCTGAGGTCTCCCGGACGGTCGGGACGACACCACCTTGGAGCACGTCGAGCGGGCTGTTGGCGACGTCGAACTCGCTGGCGTCCGTGCGCTCGAAGGTCATCGGGTAGTGCGTCCGCAGCTTGTCCAGCATGAGGTTGCGGAACGCGGCCGGGTCGTCCTCGTACTTGGTGTGGGCGAGCACCTCGAGGTCCCCACCGATGTGGTTCTCGAAGACCAGGGCGGTCGCCATGCCACCGAACGTGAGGTACGGGATCTCGATCATCTCGCCGTTGAAGGGTGACGCCTGCCAGACCACGGCCCGCGTGGGCAGCTGCTCGATGCCCTTGAAGACGCCGACGCACAGCTGGCGCTGGGGCCGCTCGTGCGGCGAGTGGCGCGGGTCGCGGCCGAAGAGCTTTCCGAAGGTGCCCTTGCCGGTACAGACGACCAACAGGTCGTAGGCGGCGGAGAGCCGTGCGACGTCGTCCTCGGACAGGTCGCCGTACTCGATCGTGCCGCCCCGGCTGGTGAAGTCCTCCATCAGCTGCGGGTGGTAGATGCGGTAGTCCACGGCGCGGCTCGGTGCGTGGTAGTCGCCGTAGAACTTCAGCGGCTCCGGACCGTTCACGAAGTAGTGGTGGCCGAAGTAGCCGTAGTCGTCGGTCGACCAGTGGTCGACGCCGAGAGCGCGCTCACGCTCCACGGTGACGGCGTGGTGGGCGACAGTGTTCGGCAGCCGGCCGGCCGCGATCTCCTCGCCGGTGCGGTCGGTGTAGATCGTCGCGTCGACGCCGTGCTGCTGCAGGTACAGACCCAGCTGCAGACCAGCCGTTCCCGCCCCGATGATCCCGATCTTCTTGCTCATGGACTCTCCTGGTTCGGTGTCCGAACGGAGCTCGAAGGTGCTCCGCCGCTTGTCGCGCCGTGTGACCGTCGTCATATAGAGCGCGACTCAGAGACTAAGAGCGGAATATCTGGCGAGTCAATAGTTCAGTAGTGAGAAGTTTTGATTGATTCTCAAACTAGAGCGCATCGGCAAGACGGCGGGCAGCCAGTTGGACGACTTCCCACACGGTCGCGAACGGCGGCGCGTAGGCGAGGTCCATCTCCGCCAAGTCGTCGACGGAGCTGTGAGACCACAAGGCCGCGGCCACCGTATCGATGCGCTTGCCTGACGCAGGTCCGCCCACGATCTGGGCTCCCAACAGTTGCCGGGTGTACGGATCCGCGAGGATCTTGACCGCGGCTGGCGAAGCCTCGGGCATGTAGCCGCTGGCGGTCCGTCCCTCGGTGACCAAGCTCTGCACGTCTCGGCCGGCCATCTCGGCCTCGAGAGTGCTCAGCCCGGTCCGCGAGATCTCGAGGCGAGTGGCGTCGTGGACGAACCGCGTGATCGCTGTCCCGAGAACGCCGCCGAACTGCCGGGCGCCCGGTGTGATCACGTTCGTTCCCACCACCCGACCCTGCTTGTTCGCGTGGGTGCCGAGGGGCACGAAGACCCACTCCCCCGTCGTCCGGTGCCGGGCCTCGCAACAGTCGCCGGCTGCCCAGACGGCGTCGGTCACCGTGCCGTCAGGTTGAGCGAGAAGGCCACCCGAGCGGCCCGTCGGCAGGCCCGCCGACGCCGCGAACTCCGTGGCCGGCCGCACGCCTAGTGCCAGGACGAGCAGGTCGCAGGGCCAGGTGTTGCCGTCGTCGGCGACCACGCCCGTGACGCGTCCGCCGTCCGACGTCAGGCCGATAACGTCACACGACGTCACGACATGGATGCCTGCGTCGGTCAGCGCCTTCTCGATGCGGTCGCCCATGTCTGGGTCCAGGCTCGCCATCACGGTGGAGCGCGTCAGCAGAGAGACGTCATAGCCCCTGCGCCTCGCCGCCTCGGCCATCTCGACACCGATGTAGCCACCGCCGGCCACCACCACCCGCGTCGTCGGGCCTGCGTCCTGCGAAGTCAGGAGGTCGATCCAGCCCTGGCCGTCCGTGAGCGTCTTGACCGGCATGACGCCGGAGACAAGGTCTCCGGCCTCGGTCCGCGCCCAGTCGGGAACGATCGCCGACGCGCCCGTGGCGATCACCAGTGAGTCGTAACCCAAACGCGCTTCCGAGCCGTCCTGGCGGTAGGCCACCTCACCGCGCTGGAGGTCGAGCGCTGTGGCCGTCGCGCCGGTGAGGAGGTCGACGCCCATGGCTCGGTGCCGCTCCGGGTTGCGCGCGACCAGATCGTCACCGTCGTCCAGGTCACCGGCGATCCAATAAGGGATACCGCACGCGGAGTAGGAGGTGTGCTCAGTCTTCTCGAGTGCGACGACCTCGATCTCGCGACCCGCGTTGCGAGCGGATCGGAGGGCCTGGTGCGCCGCACTCATCCCGGCGGCGTCGGCCCCCAGGACAAGGACTCGCTGCCGGCTCATCGGTCTCCAGCCTTGGACCTGAGCTGTTCGCTGGCGGTCTCGATCCAGCTCACGATGTCGGTGGCCAAGTCGCTGCCAGTGAGGGCATCGATCTCCCGGACGCCGGTCGGGCTGGTCACATTCACCTCTGTCAGCAGGTCGCCGATCACGTCGATACCGGCGAAGACAATGCCGTGGCGGCGAAGGTCAGGGGCGAGAGCCGCGCAGATCTTCTCGTCGACAGCGGTCACGGTGTCCGACACGGTGACCGCGCCGGTCGCCATGTTGCACCGGAAGTCTGTGTCGCAAGCGACTCGGCGTACGGAGCCGATGGGCCTGCCGTCCAGCACGATGACGCGCCGGTCGCCGTCGATGACGCCTTCGATCCAGCGCTGGACGACCACCAGGTCGCGGCCCCGTCCCGTGGCCATCTCGAGGATGGACACGAGGTTGGGGTCGCCGTCGCGAAGGATGAGGATCCCGCGCCCACCCATGGCGTCGGTGGGCTTGAGCACCGCCTGCCCCCAGACCTGGACTCGATCCACGACCTCATCGATAGACGCGGTGACGAGGGTCTCGGGACCCAGCTCGGGGAACTTGGTCGCGAACAGCTTCTCGTTGAGGTTGCGCAGGCCCGAGGGGTCGTTGACGAGCAGGGTGCGGCTCGTGTCGACGAGGTCGAGGATGTAGGTCGCCCGAAGGTAGACGGCGTCGACGGGAGGGTCGGTACGCATCAGGACCACGTCGAAGCCGCCGACGGGCAGACGCTCGTCCTCCCCCTCTGTGAACCACTCATCGGGAGCCACCCAGCGCCCCTGCTCTAGCCGGCAGGGAACCACGCGCGTACGTCGGCAGGTGCTGAAGGCGACACCCGCGTCGCTGGACAGCTCACTGGCCACCGTCGTCCAGACCTTGTGTCCGCGAGCCTGCGCGGACTCGATCAGCGCGACACTGGTGTCGTGACCCGGGTTGAGCGCAGCCACCGGATCGGCGATCACGAGTACTGACAGAGAGGAGTTCGGTTCGCCCTCGAGGCTGGCCATGGGTTCCCGCTTTCGGAAATGGGTGCGGCTCCAGTCTTGCGTGACAGCCGTCACTTCCTGTTATGGTGCAGATCACCATAGGGCTAATCTTCTTAGCACGCAAAGATTATGGCCCCGCCTGTACGAAGGGTCACACGATGCCGAGTCCCGCACCGCAGCTCAGCCTCGAGCGCATGCTCGAGGTGTGTCAGGACGTGTTCCGACCGACGTCCGAAGACCTCATCGGCCTTGAGTGTGAGTGGCCCGTGCGCACCCCGGGAGCGGCGCTCGAGCGTCCCGACATCAACCGCCTCTTCACCCTCACCGATCTGTCGCTCCCCGAAGCCGGCCGAGTCACCCTCGAGCCTGGTGGACAGGTCGAGCTGTCCAGCGCTCCCCTCTCCTCCGTCTCCGCCGCGATCACCGCGGTGGACCGGGACGAGGCTGTCATTCACGGACGTCTGCGTGAACTCGGGTACGAGCCCGAGTTCTCCGCCCTTGACGCCATTCGCACCCCAAGACGGCTGCTCGAGAAGCCGCGCTACGCCGCGATGGAGTCGCACTTCGACGCACGCAGCGCGGTGGGCCGTTGGATGATGTGCAACAGCGCCTCGGTGCAGGTGAACATCAGCAACGACGCCACCGACCCGTACGCTCGTTGGCGCGTGCTCAACCTTCTTGGCCCCGTTCTGGCCGCGATGTTCAGCAACTCGCAGGCTGTCGATGCCAGCGGCAAGCCCTGGGCATGCGCACGTCTTGGCGTTTGGCTCAACCTCGACCCGAGCAGATCCCGACCGGTGCCCTGCACGGGTGATCCTGCTCGTGACTGGCTTGAGTACGCACTGGACGCGCGGGTCTTCTTCATCCAGACGGAGGGACCACAGAGCCCCGAAGGCGTCGCTGTCCGTCGGCCTCTCACGTTCATGGAGTGGTGGCAGCACGGTCACGAGCTCGGATGGCCGACTCTGGACGACTTCCGGTACCACCTGACCACCCTGTTCCCGCCGGTGCGCCCGCGCGGTTGGGTTGAGCTGCGGGTGCTCGACGGCCTGGCGCCGGCCGAGCGGACCGCCGCGGCGCTCGCAGTCGCGACTTTGTGCGCGCGCGGAGTGCGCGATGAGGTCTTCGCGCGAGTCCCTGACACCGCGCACGTCTGGTACGCCGCTGCGCGCCACGGACTGAAGCACCCGGAGCTGGGACGCGCGGCGCAGGTCGTGTCCGAGATTCTCAAGACTCACGCCAGCAGCGTCACCGACTGCCCCGAGCACCTGGACGCGCTGAGCGAGTTCCTCGCGGCGAACACTGACCAGTGCCTCGCCCCGGGCGACCACACGTGGCTGCCGCTGCCCATCGCCCTCGAGGGCGACCCGGTTCCGGTGGCTCCGTCCGCGAAGCGTGCCGTCCGACGCAGCGAGGCTCTGGTCGCGGAACCGTTCTGGATCGGATGACGCACCCTTGACCTCCCAGCGGCGCGGCCGATGCTGTCCGCTGCACCTTTCCGCCAGGCTCACTTCGTGACCCAAGCTCCGCCGCAAGTACGCCGAGGCCGACCCGGTCACGATCGAGACGCCATCCTCGCTGCCGCCGTGGTGCTCTTCATCCGTAAGGGCTTCGACGCCACGAGCATGGACGACATCGCTCAGTCGCTGGGTGTCACCAAGTCGGCCGTGTACCACCACGTGCCGAGCAAGGACTCACTCCTGGCCCAGGCCCTGGACGAGGCCCTGGACGGCCTGGAGCGTGCCATCGACTCCGTCGTTGCCGAGCCGGGCTCGGCCTCGGAACGGCTCCGGCACGCGGTCCGCCGCAGCGTCAAAGTGCTGGTGGCACACCAGCCCGAAGTGACGCTCCTCCTTCGAGTTCACGGCAACAGCGCCGTCGAGCAGGAGGCGCTGCAGCGACGCCGCGCCATCGACCGCCGCCTGGCCGATCTGGTCATGGCTGCGGTCGGCGAGGGTGATGTGAGAGGCGATCTCGACCCCGAGGTCGTCAGCCGTCTGTTGTTCGGCATGGTGAACTCGCTCGTCGAGTGGTACCGCGTGGGAGGGACTTTGACGGAAGAGTCCCTCGCTGACAGCGTCGTCCATCTCGCCTTTGACGGACTGATGTCACAACCCTCGTGAAGCTCTTGAGCTCGGCCTCGGTACCGCCGATCGGAGGGCTTACTCCTTCAAAGTCCGCTCGGCGGACCAGTCGCGCTCAACGGCGCACTCCCCTAGACCTGGTCTTGGATTGCGAGACTTGCATACATCCGCTCATGCCGATGAGCGAGCACGCCATACCGTGACGACTATGGATCTCGTCGCGCTGGTCGGATTGTTGGATTCGCGCGGTTGGCTGCTTCTTCAAGAGCGGGATGAGGACGCACCCGTCGATCCCGACCGGTGGGGCCTTGTCGGCGGCGGTGTCGAGCCGGGCGAGACCTCGGCCGCCGCCGCTCAACGCGAGTTGACCGAGGAGACCGGTATCGCCTGTGACGACCTGGTCTCCTTGGGGTCTCACGTTCTGCCTTGTGTCGTCCACGGCGAGGACCACGTCGTGCTCTTCACCGCCCGGATGCCGCTTACAGACGAGGACATCGAGTCTCGCGAGGGTCGACAGATCGTGTTCGTCGAACCCACCGAGATCGCAACCCTGGATCTCACCGACATGACACGAGCACTCCTTCCGTTCGTGCTGCCGTCGCGCACCGCCTGAACAACAAGCAGCGACCCCCAGCTCGCTCGTCCGTCCGCCCATGCCGAGTGGAGCTCGTTCGAGCCTCGTCAGAATTGGTCGATTTCAGCGCGCTCGCGGGTCTGGTGGAGGAGGCCGCAGTACTGGATGGTGACCGCGTCCCGCGTGAAGCAGCTTGCCGTTTCGTCGTCGGTCTCGGTGACGCACACGTAGACATGAATGGGCCCTCGCTCGGGCTCGGACCAACCGAATCCCCTTAGTGCCGCGCTCCCACGAGGACTCGAGACCGGTCGTGGCCATCCACTTGCAGCGGTCGGTCGAGGACCGTTACGCCCAGTCTGTGCGTTCCCCGATGCTGGCCCCGCCGGCAACGTTCGCCTCAATGGCTCCCCAGCCTGGGTCCATGTCATAAGAAGTCAGCCACACGCTCTGATGCTCGCACTCGCGGGCCAACATGAACGCGCTCACCGGCCGCAGTCATGCCGAGTTGAGGACGTCTTCGGGAGGCACGTCTGCCATCTCTTAGGCTGCGACGGTGTCTGAACCCCTGGTGAAGCATAAGGTCCTTTGCTACATCGTCCGGGACGGACACCTGCTCGTCTTCAAGCATCTCGACGAGGCGTGGGACGAGTCAGGCTTGCAGGTTCCCGCCGGGAGCATCAAGCCCGGTGAAGCGCCGGAGGCGGCGGCCGTAAGAGAAGCATCTGAAGAAACTGGGCTGAGCGCGCTGCGCCTCGTGCGCAAGGTCGGAGAGAGTCAATACGACATGGCTCCCTATCGTTCGGAGAGGCACCACCGCCACGTCTTTCACCTCAAAGTCGATGAAGTGACACCCGAACGATGGGTGAGCAGTGAGGACGACCCCGACGATCAGTCCGGACCGAAGCGGTTCGAGTGCTACTGGATTCCCCTGGCTCAGGGGCACGTCCTGTCGGGCGGTCAGGGTGCCCTCCTCGGTCAACTTTGACCGCGCGGAGCGCGTCCGCACATGCCGCGTTGACTGCGGCGGCCATCAAATCATCGAGCCGCAAGGGTGCCAGCGAAGACGCTTAGGACGGCCACTGCACCGATGACGAAGGCCCAACGCCGAGCTGGTCCGCTCATTCGCCGCTGCGCGGCCATCCGGTCATGCCGCTGCGCGGCCATCCGTTATGCGCCATGAACCGGCAATCGGACTGACGACGTGGTCTTAGCGCGCAGGTCGCTCGTCGACGATGCGGCGCATCTTGCCCACGGACCGCTCGACGCCGTTCGGTTCAATGACGTCGACTGTGACGCTGACACCGATCGAGTTCTTCACCATGCCCGCCAGGCGAGCGCCAGCCTGACCAGCCTCTGCAACGCTCGCCGACTCACGGCGCTCAACTCGAACGGTCAGGTTGTCGAGATGGCCTTCTCGCCCCAGCACGCACTGGAAGTGAGGTGACAGCTGCGGGACCGCCAGGATCAGCTCCTCGATCTGGGTCGGGAACAGGTTCAC
>SXGU01235251.1_pt1 | contig 11434 bp, 8 predicted proteins | sample 3174531 | NCBI WGS metagenome assembly SXGU01 (sample SAMN11356863, study PRJNA531348) | freshwater metagenome | isolation source: freshwater sample F1-140 | place: China: Fuxian Lake, Yuxi | collected 2017-12-25
CGATGCTCATGACTGCTCAGCAATCATCAATGCATCAACTGCAATTGCGGTTTCAGGTGTTACCAGCACAGGATTTAATTCAATCTCAACGAGATCATCACGAAGGGCAACGTTAATAACGTTTTGAATCAATCGAATCAATTCCTCAATGTTGCCCGCAGGCTTGCCACGAAAACCAGTAAGCAACGGCGCTATCCGTAATTTTGCGATCGCACCTCTGATCGCATCGTCACTTACGGGAGCCAGCAAATATGTTGTATCTCGCCAAAGTTCGGTGTAGATACCGCCAGCGCCAAGAGTAATCAGCCATCCGATAGGTGCATCTCGTCGAACGCTGACGAGTATTTCTGCTACAACATCAACAACCGTTTGCTCAACTAAAAATTCTGAAACCGATACAGGCATCTGCGATAGGGCCTGAGTGAGTTGATGTTCGTTTTGAAGACCGACCTTTACGGACCCCGATTCGCTCTTGTGGGCAAGACCTAGGCCTTTCAGAGTGATTGGAAAGCCGATTTCAGTTGAAACCTGGACAACTTTATCTCGGGTGCATTTTTTGCCATGTGGCACGTTCACATGACTTTCACGCAGTAACGACTTAGCATCTGCTTCGTCAATCAATTTGGTTTTCATTGCCTGATCGACACTTGCAGGGGGTAGACCAGCGTGATGATCGGCAAGCCACGCTGCAGCGTCAAGTGCAACAATTGCGTCGTGTAATCCTTGCAGCACGACTAGCTTTGCTGTCTTAGCGGTTGCACGAATTTCTTGAGTGACACATTCTGCGAGAGTTGCGACTATTACTCCTCGTCCACTCGTAGTTGTGGCCGCATCACCAAATGATTGCGCGGCAGTAATCCAAGTTTCGGAATTGTGGTCATCTCGTGGAGGTGTATCTAGAATTAACACGGTCGCATCTTGTGGACCAGCCATTACTTGGGTGAAAGTGTTTGCCGTGGCGACTCGGTTTCCCCACATAAACGTGTGGTAATCGAAAGGATTTCCCACAGATACAAGCTCTGTCAAGGTAGAACTTATTCTCGCGTGTTGCTCTTTGGCGAATGGTTCGAATTTGAGACGGGTATTTTCGCAGAGATCTGCGATCAAAGATGCTTCGCCTCCAGAACAGGAAAGCGAAACAAGCTTGTTACCCGCCAGCGGACCACCCTGATTTAGCACCTTGAGAGTTTCAATGAGTTCAACAGGTGTGTCGACCATTGCTACACCACATCGTACAAAAAAAGCCTCATAGGCACTGCGACGTCCGGCCAGAGATGCAGTGTGTGAAGCAGCAATCAACGCCCCCGCATCGCTGCGTCCGGTTTGCAACGCAACAATTCTCTGATTCTGCTGATCGGCTTTCAGTGCGAGTTTTGAAAAACGGATTGGATCAACAATTGCTTCAATGAATAACCCAATTGCGGTGACTCGATTGTCGTTAATGAAAACTTCGAGGCAATCTTCAACTCCGGCAACTGCTTGATTTCCAACAGTAACTAGATATGCGAGGTCAAGACTACGTTGTTGCAAAGTGATATTCAGACCGACATTTCCACTTTGACTAACGATTGCCACGCCCGAGTCGAGACGCGTACATCCGTGTTGGTCGGGCCAAAGCGCGACACCGTCTAGCGCATTGATATAGCCATAACAGTTTGGACCAAGAATTGGCATTTGTTTTGCTACCGATACAAGTTGATTCTGGAGTGCAAGTCCGTCAACGCCTGCATGATCGCCAGATTCAGCAAATCCAGATGCGTAGCAAACAGCACCACCCGCACCAGTCTTGGATAGTTGTGAGATCACATCAATTGTCGCATGACGATTGACTGCAACGAATGCGACATCGGGTGCGTGTGGCAAATCAGCCACAGACTTAAAACACTTGACGCCAGCCAAAGTCGCGCGACTTGGGTGAACCGGCCAAAGTTCACCGTTGTAACCAAGTTTTTGACACTGCTCGATGACACTTTGTGCGGGACCAGTTCCAAACAAAGCAATTGAACGGGGATTAAGCGTTCGTGAAAGCAATTGTTCAGCCACCATGAGGACGCAACAACCCTCGCGAGATAATATGTCGCTGAATCTCGCTTGTGCCATCCCAGATGCGATCGACACGAGTGTCACGCCACATGCGTTCTAATGGCAGTTCGTCCATTAGCCCCATACCACCAAAAATCTGTATCGCCTCATCGGTCACGAACTGACACATTTCGCTTGAAAATACTTTCGCCATTGCAACCTCGGTGTCACTGAAATTTCCTCTAGCGTCATTGAACGCGGCACGCAAAGTTAATAACTCTGCGGCGTCAAGTTGAATCTGCATATCAGCCAGTTTGAACGAAACACCCTGAAACTTGCCAATTTGCTGCCCAAATTGCTCGCGCGTTGCGGCCCACTCGACGGCGAGTTTTAGTGCACGACGTGCACGACCAACACATACGGCCGCAACTTGCAATCGAGTGGCACCGAGCCACTCGTTAGCCGCATCAAATCCGTTGTGCAGTTCGCCCAAGATATTTGAGCTTGGTACTAGACAATTGTCGAAGTTGATAACCATGTTGTGGTACCCGTTGTTTGAAACGCAGTTGTAACCTTTGACGCGTTCACACCCTTTTGAGTCGAAGTCAACAAGGAACCCGGTTATTTTTTTCTTGACGCCTTTGCTTGTCTTTTCTTCGCCACTGGCCGCAAATAAAATTACATAATCAGCCATATCGGCGTGCGAAATAAAATGTTTGGTGCCGTTGATTATCCAATCTTTGCCATCTTGCGTCGCGGTGCATTTCATGCCGCGTACATCTGAGCCGGCATCAGGCTCCGACATCGCCAGACATTCAACGCGTTCGCCAGTAATCGTGGGGATCAGATATTCGGCTATTTGCTGATCTTTGCAAGCGCGCAAAATGTTGCTGGGGCGTGCTACTACATAGTGCAGTGCATACGAAGTAACCCCAAATTCGCGATCAACAAGCGTTGTATCAAATGAGTCAAGTCCACCTCCGCCAAGTTCGGTTGGCATATTGCACGCATAAAGCCCCGCGGCAATTGAGCGTTGTTTGATTTGTTTAACTAGGTCAGGTGAAACTTGCCCCTCGCGCTCAACTCGCTCTTCATGCGGGATTAATTCTCGCTCCGTGAATGTTCGGGTCGTATCAACGATCATTTCCTGCTCTTGAGTAAGTTGAAAGTCCATGGTGCATTCTCTCAGGTCTTATGGATAATTTTCATAGTTCGGCCAACTTCAGGTGGGGTGGCGAGCACTCGGTGGCTGGTGAGAATCGCATTTAGGGCAAGGGCCACCGGTGGTTTGATCACAGAGGCCTTAGCGGCAACCGAGTCAACATGTAAAAGCATTTGTTCACAAGTTGAGAGACGCTGATTGTTGCCCACCTTGAACATTTGGTGGTTGAAGTGCAACCGTTTTGCATCGAAATCAAGTATCTGTGTCGTAACTTTAAGCGAATCATCCAGTGACGCTTCACGCTCATAAATTATGTGAGTTTCGACAGTGTAAAACGAACTACCGGCCGCACGGTAGGCATCGTCAACCCCGATGAACTGAAACAGCACGTCTGATGCCCAACCAAAGACCGTCAAGTAAGCGGCCTCTGTCATGTGATCGTTGTAGTCAACCCACTCTTGAATCACTTGACAGCGGTAAACATCTAGCGGTGCATCTATCACATCGCCAACTTTCCAAGCGCCAATTTGCTGTCTGAGAGCCTCGGTCATTTAATGCTTTGACCTACGAAGCGTCCTACTCCGTCAGGTTTAGACAAGTTTGCATGGGCTTTGGCAATTGGTTTAAGCAAGACCAGTAACTCAGCGCCTATTGGGCACGCCTTTTTAAGATTTGTGTCCACATGAAGATAAATGTGCTCACCAGTAGCAACAACCGTTCCATCGATCTGTGACATCACCGAATGCATATGAATTTTTTTATCATCAAGCGATATCACTTGAGCCGTCACAATAATCTCATCACCGACTTTGCTTTCGTTGATGTATCTAATGTGGCTCTCAAGTGTGTAGAACGACCGACCAGTTGCAAGATAGTCATTCGAGAATCCAACAGACCTAAAGAAAACATCTAATGCTTCACTTGAGAGCTGCATGTATCGGCTGTCATTGGTGTGGCCGTTGTAATCTGCCCAGTCGGCTGTGATGCGTCGTCGTTGAACTTCAATCGGTTTGTCAATAATGGTTGGCGCTACCGTCGCACCGCTGAAAAGTTTTGTTTCATAAGCCGACAAAGTTTCACCCGCTCCGAAGCCGACTTGTTTTAAACCTTGCATGACGGCGACTAGACAGTCATCGCGCAAGACCTCAAGTTCACGTATTGTTCGATCGCCCGCTTGTTTATCGGATTGCGACACGATCTTCTCTAGTAGTACATCATCCAGTTCGGGTACGTTCATCAGTTTTGTCCACGGCCACTTTAGAGTCGGCCCGAACTGAGCCATAAAGTGTCGCATGCCCGCCTCACCACCTGCGATGCGGTAAACCAAAAAAGTTCCCATGAAAGACCAGCGCAGACCGGCACCAAAACGAATTGCATCGTCGATTTCTTCGGCCGTAGCAACACCGTCATTGATTAGCCAAAGCGCTTCGCGCCACATCGCCTCCATCAATCGATCGGCAACGAAACCATCAATTTCTTTTTGCAGCATTAGCGGACGCATTCCAATTTTTTCATAGACATTGCGCGCACGCTCGCGAGCTTCAAGTGAAGTTTTGTCGCCGCCGCAAATTTCGACAAGTGGTAACAGATATACAGGATTAAATGGGTGTCCGACAACTAATCGCTCGGGAAACGTCATGTCGCGTTGCAACTGAGTCGGCAAGATACCAGATGTCGAAGAGCCAAAAACAACATCGGCAGGCGCAACCCGACTTGCCCGTGCGAGCAATTCTTGTTTCAATTCAATGCGCTCTGGAGCGCTTTCTTGAACGAAGTCAACGCCGGTTACCGCTTCTTCTGGAGTGTCGACGAAATTAATCTTGCCTTCAAGTGGGAGAGGCGCAAGGGTCAGTTTGGCGTAAGCACGGCGAGCATTGGCCATAACTTCGCCAATTTTTCGCTTGGCTTGAGGGTCGACATCGTAGATTTTTACGTCGTAACCGTTGAGTACAAACCGTGCCGCCCATCCGCCTCCGATTACTCCGCCACCCAGCAGACCAATGGTTTTTAGTGCCTTGTTTGTTGTCACGAGTGTTTCGTGAGTTGAAGTTTCTTACGAACCGCGTCAGGACCAATGACGTTGACATTCATGTTCTCGAGAATATTTACTCCCCGCGAGACGAGATCGGCATTCGAAGCTAGTTCGCCACGAGAGAGATAGATATTGTCTTCTAATCCGACGCGGACATTGCCGCCAGCAAGTGCAGCCATCGCAACAAATGGCAATTGCATACGGCTGATTGAAAACGCGGAGAATATCGCCCCAGTCGGAAGTTGGTTGACCATCGCCATGAATGTTGTCGGGTCGTCTGGTGCGCCATATGCGATGCCCATGCAGAGTTGAATCATGATTGGGTCGTCGAGCAAACCTTCGGCGATTAGATCTTTGACCATCACGAGATGACCAGTATCAAAAACTTCAAGTTCGGCACGTACACCAAGTTTTTGAACTTGCTTAGCCATTGAGCGCAAAACACTCGGTGTGTTCACCATTATGTAATCGCCACCCGAAGAAAAATTCATTGTGCCACAATCAAGGGTGCAGATCTCTGGCTTAAGACGCGCAACATGGGCGAGTCGTTCGGTGGCACCAACCATGTCAGTGCTAGCCGCGTCAACTGGTAGAACTTTTTCGTCGCCACCCAGAACCAAATCACCACCCATTCCTGCTGTGAGGTTGATAACTACATCGGTGCCTGACGACCGAATACGGTCCACAACCTCGGCGTATAAATCAACGTCACGAGAACCCTTGCCGGTTTTCGGGTCTCTCACATGGATATGCACCACCGCTGCGCCAGCCTTCGCGGCATCAATTGCCGATTCTGCTATTTGCTGTGGGGTAACTGGCACCTTGTCGCTCTTGCCGGTGGTTTCACCAGCGCCCGTGACCGCACAAGTAATAAAGACATCCCAATTCATGATGAAACTTTACTTGGAATACGAAAGAATAGGAACGGGCTATCTTCGCTGGGCTCAAACTTCTCAAAGCCTGGACACGGTATCTCTTCAAGATCCCAGTCTATTTTTGGTACCAAGACGAAATCGGCGTCCGAAGTCAATGCTGGTCTGCATCCAAGTTCTCGAAGTTCGTCGCCAATCAAGAGATCTTTGACCAAGATTATTCCGAGGCCGTTTTCAACACCGCTCATCATTGAGATCGCGGGTCCGTCATTACCCATGTACACATAGTTGTTCACTGAATCTTGATCGCGAAGCTCAATCAGGGCTATGTACTTTTGCATTCGGCCGATCTCGCGGGAGCTCCATCGATCACCGTTGCCCGACATTCGAAGCCATTCAAAACTTGGGTTTGGCGCTTGAGTTAGTGAAATCAAAGGTATCAATAGCAGACAAAACATTGGTGCAAGAACGATTTTGAAGTCACCATTCTTAAAATACGCAGTCTTGTTTTCACGGATTATCTTGAATTGCGCGCGCAGCAATCCACCAAAACCGGCGATGCATAGCGTTAGTGGTATCAGCGAAGGAGTCAATCTAGGGACCATCGATCCACCAGAAAAGTAAAACAATGTCGCTGAACCCCATAACCCACCAAAACTCAGGATGATTAATGAGGAAGTCTCTTGGCTATTCGGGGCAGCCAACTTTGGGGCGCGGAAAAGTTTGGTCGAGCCGATAACTGCGCTCGCACCAAAAATTGCATAGAAAAAAACCCACAATCCAAAAATAGGCATCGCTTCGTTTGCGAAGGAGTCGAGCCCATGTGCTTTACTCATGGCTAACCAATTTCTCGCCGTCAGATTTGTGCCACTGGTGCTGTACGCCATAAGAATTATGGAAGAGATAAAAGTGGCGCCGAGCGAAATTCTGAATAGATCATTGCGATTAATCAGAGAAAGCCTCATAACAAAAAAGAGGACAATTACCGCAGAGATGGATGCTGGTACCCCAAACTCGACGTTGTTGAAAGCCGTAATGATTAAAAATATGCCTACAGAAAACCCCAAAATTAGTTTTTTGCGAACGTGATTGTTGAGCGCAAGTGCTGCAACTAAAGACAATAATGCGATCGGTAACACGCTGCGTCCCGGAATGATGCTCATGAACTGAGCGACACTTCCCCAAGCACGCCTATATGTGGCATCGTTCAGTGAATGGATGTTTGGTTGTACCTTTACAAAGATCGTAGCGACGGGGATCAGAACTGCTATTCCCCAGTGCCTGATGTCGAGTGACTTTTTGATTAAGAAAGCGATGCAAGCAACTTCGATGAGTACCAGTAAATTAACCCACGCGAGAGCCGAGTTGACTATCAATTCATTTGGTAAAAAAGAAAGTAATTGCAGTGGCCAGCCAAGCACTCCAACATAAGCCGGAACAATTTCTGAATATGGCATCTTTCCACTTGCCGCAATCAATAAATCATTTAAGACATACCGAGAGTGATACGGATCAATGATTCCCTTGAACGGTTGGATTGCCGACGGTAGGTAATAACAAAGCAAAACCACATATGAGCAAACATTCATCATTTGCGCTAAAGATGATCTGTCTGAGTCTCGGATTCGATGTAAATAAAATGAAAGCAAATATGTTGAAAGCAGGGCAGTAAACAGAGTTAAGAGCGCGAACTTATCGCCCCATCCGAACCACAAAACAGATTCATATTCTAAGAAGTATGGGTCGCCCCAATTCCAAGAGATTGTCAAAGTAACTAATGCCAACGCGCCGAATGAAATCACTTTGACTGAGGCATCGTTGTTAAATTTCGAAGTTAGTCTCGGCAAAGTAAAGAAGCCGATTGAACAAAGTGTCAATAACATCACCACTGATAACCGATCAGCAATTTCTTCTTGCGGGAATTCTTCAAAGAGGCGGCTGTCTTGAAGTCTCGAAGTGATTACTGAGTGAAACCGCATAAACGTCGTAAGTATGATCGCAAATGTCGCAATGCAGATATTGAGCGAAAGGCCAAGCAGTTCGACTGGGCTAAGTTTTTCGTCGTCGTTCTTTAAAATATGGACACCATTTTCTGAAACTGTCTAAAAGATAGATTACAGATCATGACGCTTAGGGGAGAAATCGTTTGGCAGCCGAGCGAAGAGTCGGTGAAAACATCTCGTCTTGCGGAGTTTTCAGGTGCGAAGAGCTTCCATGAATTACACAATTGGTCTGTCACGTCTCCTGATGAATTTTGGAACAAGGTCTGGCACTTTTGTGGCACTATCGGCGAGCAAGGCGGACAGATTATTAAGCGAACCGAGTTTCCAAACGACCCGTCACGCGAGTTTATTTCAACAAGATTTTTTCCGGAAGCAAAACTTAGTGTCGTCGAAAACTTTCTCCGTTGCGCTGGCGATGGCGAAGCAATTGTTGCTATCAACGAAACTGGTGAACGAACGATGCGAACTTGGGATGAGTTACATATTCGAGTGGCTCGCCTCGCTGGGGCTTTAGAAATACTAGGCGTAGGTTCGGGCGACCGTGTAGTTGCCTGGTTGCCGAACTGCATCGAAGCGATAGAAACGATGTTGGCGGCTACATCAATCGGTGCAATTTTTTCGTCGTGCTCACCAGACTTCGGGGCGCAGGGCGTGTTGGATCGTTTTAGCCAGATTGCGCCAAAGGTTTTAGTGGCGACAGATTCGTATATATATGGTGGCAAAAGGTTCGACTGTCTCGAGAGGCTTGCCATTGTGCGTGAGGGTCTACCAACGCTTAGATCAACCCTGTTAGTTACGGGGGCCGAATCAGCGACCCTTAGTGATTTAGTCGACTACGAGACTTTTTTGCATTCTGGAGCAAAGTCACCGGTTAGTCCGCGAAGATTTGAATTTGATCACCCGTGGTATGTGCTTTTTTCCTCAGGTACAACCGGAGTCCCGAAGTGCATCGTGCATCGCACGGGTGGTGTGTTGTTGCAGCATCTTAAAGAGCATCAGTTGCATTGTGATATTCGATCAGGCGATCGCGTCATGTATTTCACAACTACTGGCTGGATGATGTGGAATTGGCTTGTCTCGGTGCTCGCTACGGGGGCAACCGTGGTGCTGTACGACGGTTCGCCAAGTTATCCAACTATGAATCGTTTGTTTGATATTGTCGATCAAGAAAATCTCACGCTGCTTGGCACCTCAGCCAAATTCATTGATTCTGCTCGTAAGTCCGAAATTAGTCCGAAAAACTCTCACTCATTAAGATCTTTGCGCACAATTTGTTCGACTGGATCACCACTCTCACCAGATGGTTTCGATTGGGTTTACGAAAAAGTCTCAGATGATGTTCATCTGGCTTCTATCTCGGGGGGAACAGATATTGCTGCGTGTTTTGTTGCAGGCGACCCGACTGGCAGCGTCTACGCAGGCGAAATTCAACGGCCATGCCTCGGTATGGATACTGATGTTGTGAACGACGGGACAAAATCTCTGAAACAAAGTTTTGATACTGCTGGAGAATTAGTTTGTCGTCAGCCATTTCCGTCTGTGCCGTTGGGTTTTTGGGGAGACGGATCAGACGGTTTACCTGATCCCAATTCGCCAGGACCAAAGTTTCGTGCGGCATACTTTGAAAGATTTCCCGGCATTTGGGCTCATGGTGATTTCGCATCATGGACTCGTCACGGCGGAATGGTTATTCATGGTCGCAGTGACACGACTCTGAACCCAGGTGGTGTGCGCATTGGCACCGCTGAAATATATCGCGTTGTTGAACAACATCCAGATGTTCTTGAAAGTCTCGTATTCGGCCAAGAATTTGAAAATGATGTGCGTATCATTTTGGCGATCAGACTTAAGCCCCAAATTTTACTGGCAGACAAACTGGTGGCGGACTTAAAATCGCGTATTCGCAACGCGTGTACCCCACGACATGTGCCAGCAATCGTGATATCTGTTGCGGATCTGCCACGGACGCGCAGCAATAAGCTCGTCGAACTCGCCGTCGCTGATGCAGTCAATGGTCGCCCGGTGCGCAACATCGAAGCAATCGCAAACCCAGAAGCGATCGACGCAATAGTGTTGGCTTTGAAATGAGATACGACACCGAAAAGATTGCCGAGCAAGTTAATGAAAATGGCTACGCAATTGTTCGAAATTTCATTGATCCAGAAGCGATCGTTGAGTTACAGACACAAACGAAGTGGCTGTATTCAGAGGGTTTGAAGCATCACGCGTCTTTTCGTCACGGCAACTTGAGTTTTGAGATACTTCCTGAAAAACACTTCGGTGACCGATATGTGATTCAGGCTTATTGGTTCGCTTGGATAAGTGAATATTTCGAACAGTTTCGGAGGCGCCCGGAGTATTTGAGAGTGCTTGAGCCGTTGCTTGGACAAAATATCAAACAAGTTGCCCAACAGGTTCACTGGAAGCCACCTGGTGCTCGGCTCACTGGATATCGGTTTCATCAAGACCTTCGCTTTCGGGAGAGTCGTGATACCTATCAGGACATTGTTAACGACACAGTCACTATCGGTGTCGCGATTGACCCCGCAACTCAGGAGAATGGTTGCTTACGAATAGTTCCCGCGAGCCACAAAAACGGTTATCTGGGCTTGTCGGACAATGGTGATGGAGTGATCATGAAAGGTCTCACTCATGACGATGAACTGCGTGACGTCGGACTTGATCCAAAAGATGTAATTGATGTTGTGCTCGCACCTGGCGACGCGGTTATGTGGGGTCTCTTGACGGTGCATGGATCACTTCCGAATACGTCGCAGCACGATCGAGCCTTTGCATTGTCAAGTTATGTACGAGGAGAAACTTCGCAGCGCGGGGAATGGGCGTTTCGTGATGGTGTGTCAACCTCGCTCGGTGGTGTTCCTCAACTCTGTAAATACGAAAAATTATACGAAAATCTTGAACCCCACTACATTGATTCCGAGTGGTATCTCTGATTAAAGATAGTTTTGATTATTGGGTGTCAGTTTGCGCAGTGGCAAATAATCTTCTAAATCAAGAGCATCAAAGCCACTAATGAACAGAGATGAAGTTGCACTTGCAATATTTGGGTCTTGTGTTGATTCTGTTAATGCTCGACGCAACTCACCAATTTGAAAATCACTTAGTGAACGATGTGCGATTATAGGTAAGCATGGTACGAGCGGACCGTTACAAATAATAAAGAGCGAATTAATCGCGACGGGGTCAATGCGTCGTAAGTGGGCGAGTGTGACACTGTCAATCGATGCAATATCTGCTTCACCACGACATAGCATTCTGACGCTTTCTGCGTGTGAACCCGAGATTTTAAAATCACCACGCCATGTTTCTTGCGGGCCGTGAA
>SXGU01483050.1_pt1 | contig 11433 bp, 11 predicted proteins | sample 3174531 | NCBI WGS metagenome assembly SXGU01 (sample SAMN11356863, study PRJNA531348) | freshwater metagenome | isolation source: freshwater sample F1-140 | place: China: Fuxian Lake, Yuxi | collected 2017-12-25
AGCGCCCTGCTACGCTGAGTGTTGCTAAACTACCGGAATCACCTGGAATAGATTGCGGTTGCCTGCGCTAGGCATTGCCGTGATTCGCTGTGATCTGCTACCTGTGCGCTACTTGGCTCGGAGTAGGTAGCATGAAAGCGAAGCTGACGGTTCGCCAAGTCGAAGCGATCAAACCGGGTGCGACTGACGTTATCGTCTGGGACAGCGAGCTTGCCGGGTTCGGCTGCAAGGTGACGCCCAAGGGCAAGCGCTCCTACTTCCTGTATTACCGGACCAAGGAGGGGCAGCAGCGTCGCCCCACGATCGGCGTGCATGGCCCGATGCGCCCGGAAGCCGCGCGGGAAATTTCGCGCCGCTGGCTTGCCGACGTGGCACAGGGGAAGGACCCGTCACAGGAGCGAACTCAGGACCGTGTCGCGCCAACCATGCGGGAGCTATGCGGGCGCTACATGGCGGAGCACGCCGAAACCCGGAAAAAAGACAGCTCGATCCGCAACGATCGGCGGTTAATTGATACTCATGTCCTGCCAGCGATCGGGGCAAAGAAAGTCGCTTCTGTCACCCGTGCCGACATTGCGGGGCTTCATCATGCGCTTCGCGCCACCCCGTATGAGGCGAACCGGATGCTGGCCATGGCGAGCAAGATGTTCAGCCTTGCCGAGCGGTGGGGGTTGCGCCCGGATAACTCCAATCCCGCAAAGAACATCGACCGCTATCGGGAGGAAAAGCGGGAGCGCTACCTGAATAGCGCGGAAGTCGCGCGGCTATGGCAGGTGCTGAACTCGGATGCCGCCGCCGCGAAGGCGTCGCCAGCCGCGATTGCCGCGATCAAGCTGTTGATGCTCACCGGGCGGCGCTTGAACGAAGTGCTAGGGCTGAAATGGGCGTGGGTCGACCTAGACGCCAAGGTGTTGCGGCTGCCGGACACGAAGAACGGGGCCTTGTTGGTATCGCTCGGGGATGTCGCCGTTTCCGTGCTTGCCGAGCTGAAAGCGAGCGGCCGCGATGACACCTACGTCATTGCGGGGCAGCGCAAAGGCGCGCCGCTGGTCAACCTGCAAAAGCCGTGGCGCGCCGTGCGGGCGCTGGCAGGGCTAGACGACGTTCGCATCCATGACCTGCGGCACACCTTCGCCAGCATCGGCGCGGGAATGGGGATGAGCTTGCATATGCTCGGGCGCTTGCTCGGGCATACTCAGGCGGCGACTACCAGCCGCTACGCCCACCTTGCCCAAGACCCCGTGCGAACCGCTGCCGATGCGATCGGCGCTGAGCTTATGCGACTTATCGGGGCAGCGCCGGTTGCGGCGCGGGCAGGAACTTGATCGCCCGCCCGCTGGCTTCGCGCGCGCCTACCTTGCCAAGCTCCGTTTCGGCGCTGCCATATTCGGCGAAGATGACAGCATCCGCGCCCATGCGTTCGGCGCGTTCCCATAGCTCGCGGTGAATCCGGTCCTCCGTGGGCGCGGAGCTGAATATGAACAGCTTGCGGACCGTGGCGCGAACGGGGCCGATTACCCGGTAAGGCCGGTCAACAATGTCTCCCGCCGTAACCGGCGGGCGGCGCGCTGCCACTGTTGCCGCCGGTTCGGTCATGCGCGGCGTCATGTCCTGAGCGCCCGCCGCCGTTGCCAACGCTACCGCGATCAATCCAACAGCTTGCCGAACCATCGTGCCCCCATCCGATCTAGGAGGCATGGCCCGGCCGAAAGCCGGGCGTGGTAATCCCTGCACGTAGCACAAGGCGCGGACGCCTTTGAGCCGAAGCCTTGGACATACGCGCCCGCCGCCCGGCCGCAAATCTGCGACCGGCCTACGTTCGTTTGAGGATTACCAGCCCCCGCACTCGGGATTGACCGAGCGCGTGTTGTTAGTCGCACGTCCAACGATGCCGCGCAACGTGGCGGAGAACACGGCTCCGACTCGGCTTATCGACGGGACGCAACGGTTCGACTCAACGGCAGGGTGGTTGCCCAACAACCAGTAGCGGCGAGCAGCGGCGATCGTCAGTGCCGTGCGTAACCAGTCGCACAAGGATTACGCCAGATGACAACCGCCCACATGCTCCGCGAGACAGATGCCGCCACCTATCTCGGCCTTGCTCCTAAGACCCTGGCGCGCTGGCGCTGGGCTGGCAAGGGTCCAGCATTTCATAAACTCGGCTCCGCCGTTCGCTATTCTGTTCAAGAACTCGATATGTTCATATCGGGCGCGGCAGTTGTGCGATGAGCGCGGTATCTTCTGCCGCCGCCGACTATGCCGCGCGTGGGTTTGCCGTGTTACCGTTGAAACCTGGGACTAAGCAGCCTGCCACACGACATGGCAAGAACGACGCATCCGTTGATGCGGGGCAGGTAGCGAGCTGGTTTCCGCCCGACACCAACCGCAACGTCGGCATCGTGACGGGCGAACAGTCGCGGCTGATCGTGGTCGATATTGACCCGCGCAATGACGGCGACGCCGGTTTCGAGCGGCTTGAGCGGACCTTCGGCAAGCTGCCGGACACCCTGCGCGCCAAGACGGGCGGCGGCGGGCTGCACCTCTATTTCAGCGTGCAGGACGGCACGACCGGCCTGAGCGACCGGCCGGGCGTCGCGGGCTATGACGGCGTTGACCTGAAAGCAGGCGGGTATGTTGTCGCTGCCCCCAGCGTTCACGAATCCGGAAACGCCTACGTGTGGGAGAATGACGCGCCGATTGCCCCCGCGCCCGACTGGCTGATTGACCTTGCGCGCGGCGGCAAGCGCATCAAGTCGGCCGCGCCGCCGTCCAACGGCTCCATTGCTGAGGGTGGGCGCAACGATACGCTGTTCCGGCTCGCGAGCGGCTTGCGCGCCCGTGGGCTTTCGCCCGCCGCGATCCTTGCAGCCGTGGCAGCCGAGAATGAGGCGCGTTGCGTGCCGCCGCTCGACGCCGATGAAGTCGAGCGCATCGTTAACAGCGTCATGCGATATGAGCCGGGTTCCGACCATGCCGAAACCGAGCTGGGCAATGCCCGTCGGCTGGTGGACGCGATGAACGGCAACGCCCGCTATGAACCGGCGTCGCGCGACTGGTTCGTCTGGGACGGCCGCCGCTGGGCACGCGATGACCAAGGGCACGTCGCCCGCATGGCGAAGCGCGTGGTGGACGGGCTGTTGGCCGACGCCAAGCTGGTGAATGACCCGGAAACGCTAAAGCGCCGCGTTGCCTTCGCCCATCGGTCGCAATCGGCCGCGCGCATCGCTGGCATGATCGAGCTGGCAAAGACCGAGCCGGGCGTGCCCATCGCGTTCGACGCCTTCGACCGCCGCCCGGACTTGCTCAACGTGGCGAACGGGATGATCGACCTTCGCGTGGGGAAGCTGTTGCCGCACGACCGCGACGCCTTCGCTACCCACGTCATTGACGTGGACTATGACCCGGCCGCCGCCTGCCCCGTGTTCGAACGCTTCATTGCCGACGTACTCGCACATGACGCTGAGCTGGTCGCATACGTCCAACGTGCCGTCGGCTATGCCGCTACCGGCGAGACGCGGGAGCAATGCTTCTTCGTGCTCCACGGCGAGGGCGCGAACGGCAAGAGCACAGCCCTGAACGCCGTCCGCTCCGTGCTAGGCAGCTACGCGAAGCACACCCCGACTGACACGTTGGTCGCGAAGGCAGGCGGCGCGTCCAATGATCTGGCGCGGCTCGCTGGCACGCGGTTCGTTACCGCTTCTGAGGCGAACGCCGACCAGCGGCTTGCCGACGCGCTGTTGAAGCAGGTGACGGGCGATGAACCGATTGTCGCGCGGTTTCTGTTCAAGGAGTTCATCTCCTTTTACCCGACGTTCAAGCTGTTTCTCGCCACGAACCAGCTTCCTCAGGTGAACGGCAACGACCCTGCCATCTGGCGACGTATCCGCACCATCCCGTTCACCCGCGTCTTTGCGCCTGAGGAACAGGACCGGACACTTGCCGACAAGCTGGCAGCCGAGCGCGCGGGCATACTCGCATGGATCATCCGTGGCGCGGTGAACTGGTATCGGGACGGGCTGCCGACGCCCGCCGCCGTCCGGGCGGCCAATGCCGAGTATCGCGTCGAAATGGACTCCGTTGGGCAGTTCATTGAGGAACGATGCGATGTGGCAGCCGACGCCGCCGTGTCGGCGTCCACGCTCTACGCCAGCTATCGGCATCACTCCAACGACAACGGCCGCGCTCCGGTTAATCCCACCATGTTCGGCCGGACGCTCAGCACACGCGGCTTCCGTCCTGAGAAGCGCGGCGGCGCGAAATACCGCGTCGGCTTGCAGCTCCGAACCGGCTTTTAGGAGAGAACGCCATGAACTACCGCTCGCACGCTTTCCTCGCCCTGCTCGCCCATGCCGTCAACGAGGCGTTCCGAACCGGGCGCTTTGACCCGGCCGCGCCGAACCGCGACCCGATGCAGTCGCGTTCGTCCGTCCTGCTCGACGCGCCGCTCGGCTCTGTGCCGATGCGCGCATGGATTGGCGACTGGCGCTTCGATGAAGCCCGCATCGTCGCCGCCGCCTGGCCCACGTCCGACGTTGACCGCTGGATTGAGGCAGGCGGCGCTGAGGAGCTAGCCGGGGAGGTGGTCGCGTCCGGCTGGTTGGAACGCCGGTCGCAACTGCGACTGGTCAACGTCTTTGAACCGTCGATCTTCATTCGACAGAACCGCGTCGCCGCCATGCGGGCGGCGCCTTTGCCGAGCGATGCAGCCGACCCGCTCCAGCTCTACCCGCGCTATCTCTCCTATGCCGCCGCCGCGTAGGACAGTCAGGACGGTTAGGACAGTAAGTTATGTAGGTGCCATACCGCCGTTTTTTCGGCACTTAATGGGCCAACTGTCCTAACTGTCCTACTGTCCTGCTCAGGGGAAAAACAGAGGGACAGGCGCGCCACTGCGGGAACGGGGTATTGAGAACCAATTCTCACTCAGAACGAGCGCCTAGGATCGAAGGCGAACCGTGGCAGCCGGTCCGTCCTCCCAAGCGTGGCAAGGACCGGACGGCGTTCCACGCCTTCATGCTCGTGCCTGGCTTTTCTCTGTCCTTCTATGCGGCGGCGCTCGGCCGCTCCCGTTCATCGGTAGCCGCATACCGCGCGGCGGCGATCGAAGCGGCACGTTCCGACCCGGCCATCATGGCAGCCGTTGACGCCGCCGTATGGTCGATGCGCGCGGAGCATGGCCTGAAAATGGCGCGGTTGAGGGGCAAGGCTCAACTCCCCGCATGGTCCCGCCTAGCAATCGGCGAATATCGCAAGCGCGGGTTCACCCGCCGGGAGATTGCCGCCGCCTTCCGCTGCTCGCCCGGCACGGTCGCCAACGTGCTACAGGGCAAGGGCAGCGCCTATGCCCTGTTCTCAGGTGAACGCCGCCTTACCCAAGCGCAACAGCATCCGCCCGGCCGCTGGCAGCGCCGCAGCAAGGGCGTTAGGCCTGCCGCTTTATCGAGATCTTCAAGTGAGTAGCAGGAAAATCACTCCTGCGCTTCGTCCCCTGTCTGCGCCCGATACTCGCCCTCTAAAATTTGGAACGGGACGCGCAAGAGCTGGTCCTTAAACAGCTTGATCGTGTCCGGCTCCATCGGGCGGTTGATCGACCGCGCTTTGGCCTCCGCCACCGCGTCATAGATGCACTGGCGAAGGTAATTGAGAACGCCTTCCTCGCCCTCGATCTGCGTGCGAACATATGGGTGAGTAAAATTGACGATGATCGTTACGTCCTCGGCGCTCGCCGTCTCCAACACGACGTAGGGGTCGTTCGGCGACAGGTCGTAAACGAGATAGACGTTGATCGTGAAGCGACCGAGCTTGGCAGAAATTGACGGCTTCTCGCGCGCAACAACTTGCTCCGCCAAGTGCTGCGACGACATTTTGAGAGCTTCGGAATCGGGGATGTCTTCAAACTCGATCTGCTCGATCATTTCATCCGATTGCAGTTCCTCTTGAAAGGCGGAGACGGCCTTATCTACGTCGCCGTCCGATGGCCCGCCGTCCAGCTTGATGTCGCGCTTGCGGAATTGGCGAGCTTCGGAAATGAGATGGCCGAGGCTCGCTTTAAGCTTAGTTTCAACGTCACTTTCCTGATCGTTGGCCCAAAGAATATCGTCTTTGGTGTGGCTCACATCGAATCCGTCGAGGTGGATTTCCCCGACGAGCCGCTGGTTGATGAGGTCGTTCCGCGCGTCGCCATAAATGGCGTAAGGCCGCCATGCTTCAGGCCAGCCGCGGATCACGCGCTTGTTTTGCAGCATGGAAAATCCGGCGTTCGTCCGCGAGCCTTTTTCGAGAATGCCGCCCCAGCCAGTGACGGTGCGACCGTCCACGTCGAATGAAAATTCCTGATAGTAAGGTTCGCCCTTGCGGTTCTTGAGAAGCTGCCCCTCGAAGCCCTCCCAACCCAGTTCCTGACTTTGCCAGCGCAGCACCAAGCCTAGGTCGTCAAAGTCCTTCCGATACATCGACTCGAGGTATTTGCGAATCTTGCCCAACGTCCGCGTTTGCCACGGCTTGTTCAAGGCGGTGATGTCGAGAACAGTATAATGCTTTTCGGCGGGCGCATCTCGCGTTTTGACTTCCAGCTCGCCATCGCCCGCTTCGATCTTTCGTACATCCACCGTAACCGAATATTCAATTGGCTCGCCAAGCTTCGTCGTCCGCACAGTCCATTTGTCGCCGATCCAGCAGGCAGCAGTTTTCATGCCCAGGCCGTATTTGGAACGGCCATTCGGATTGGCGGGCGGGATGCCGACGCGCAGCGCCGTCGTCAGGTCGTCCAAGTCCATGCCCATCGCGTTATCGGCAATGGAGAACGTGTCGTTATCTCGATTGTAAACGATGCCGATGTCGAGCGTCTTCCCCTCCAATTCATAGGCGGCGGCAAGCTCGTCGTGGTTATTGATATAGCTCTGCGTCGAGTTGTCGATAAACTCGGCGATGGCGTGCCAAGCGGTGTAAGCCAGACGCCGATAGGACGAAATGGCATTCAGGCCGATTTGAAAGTCGATGTTCATTCACGCCCCCTTGCGTATCGAGAGACTGCCGTCGTCTAGCCTGTACAAAATATACGGCCGATCGGCAGCAAGCGAGAAACGCCCTTCCGCCGCCAAGTAGCATTGATTCTTAATGTCGATGCGGCGCCAGCTTGTTTGGCGGCCCTCGACCAAGATTGTGGCGGACTCGCCGTCGGCGACGGGAAGCGCACCGGGTGAGTGGACGCGGAAAAATCGCGGCAAGCCCTTGGCCGGGCTGATGATGGTAAGCTGGTTGCCGCCATGCTCGGGCAATGACCCGTCGAACAGGAAAATGTCGTTGTTGAGCGTCGAGCGGAACACGTTGAAGACGCTGTAAGCGACGCCTAAGGCGCGCAGCTCTCGATCCCAGCGCTCGTCATATTTGTTCGACACGACGACCACCTGCGGGGGCTCGCCCCGCATCATGGCTTCCAACCTAACGGGATCGAGCGACGCATTTTGCCGGAGGAGCGCGGCCACATGGCTGTCGCCGTATCGGCCTTCGACCAAAACCCGCGTCTGCGGAATGACGTGGCTGGATAGGCTGTGGTGAGCAAGCTCAACCTCAATGACCCACCAAAAGCGATACTCGAGATCGATGAGCGCCAAGTCGGGCTTTTTCGATTCAAACTCCGAACTGAACACCGTTTGTTTGAACGGAACGAGGATCGCGCCCGGGCACAAAAGATGAACATTTTGCAGGATCACCGCTTCGAACTCGGATTCGAAGAAGGCTTGCGGGTCGATTTCGATGAACCACTCGTCTCTATGCCGCAGCCGCGCCATGATCCCCCTCAATCTTCATGCGCTGCCATCGCACCTTGGCGACCTCGGACAACTTTTCGGCTTCCGCAACCAACCGGTCGCGTTCTTCGCTCGTGGCGAACAACGTGAACACGTCGGCGTGCCCCTTTCCTTTCGCCGGCCGCAAGATGCGGCCGAGCCTCTGAATCCTCTGACGGCGGCTGGCGGTCCCGCTCGCGACGACCGCAAGCGCTGTCTCCGGCACGTTCGTCCCTTCGTCCAGCGCTCGACAGCACACGAGCACGTCGTAAATGCCGACCCTGAACCGCCTGAGATGCTCGCGCCGCACCTGCGGGTCGATCCCGGCGTGATAGAGCGTGACGTTGTGGCCGCGCTTGCTGAGCAGCGCGGCGATCCGCTCAGCGTCCGGCACGCGCTCGTGAAAGACGATGCTGCGGACGCCGGGGTTTCGGTCTATGATCCGAACCGCCGCCGGAATCCTGTAGGTGAAGCGGTTCACAGCGGCTGCGCGGCGCATAAGAAGATGCCGCACGCGCTCGTCGTCCGGATCGCCCATTGCTTCCCGCCGCGCGCGGGCGATTGAGCGGCTGAGGCGCTCGTATTCGGCGAGCTCGGCGTCTTGGATGGGGATTTCGATGTTCGTGAGGTTGAAGGAGGCGATCACCCCATCCTTCGACGCCTGAACGTAGTCGTAGGCGTAAATAACGCCCCCGATCGCGGGCTCGATAAAATCGGAATAGCCCTCATCATACTCTCGCTCAGGCGTCGCTGACAGCCCGAGCGTCGCCACGAACGTCCCTTCCAGCGCCGTGGCGTTCTTCTCGGACCCGACGCGATGGCATTCGTCCACAATCAAAAACGTCGGCCCGCTCTCCGATAAGGCAACTGATTTGCCGCGCGCCGAATTGACGACCGCGACGACGATGCTTTGGTCCTCGCCCGGCTTTTCGCCGCCGCCCAAAACGCCAATGTCGCCCGCCGGAACGGAGAGCTCCTCCTGCAGCGAGACGACCCATTGATCCGCAAGCGCGAGCGACGGGACGATTATCAGCGTTCTCAGATCGGGAATTTCATCACGCAGCGTCTTCATGGCCTGAAACGCGAAAACGGTTTTGCCGCCGCCGGTGACCACTTCGACAATGCCGCGCCGCTTCGCGCGCCAAAGGTCGAGCGCCGCGATCTGCCACGCGCGCGGTGTCAGGTTGAGATGCCATTCAGACATCTTTCACCCCAAATTGGAAGGACGGCGCGGCCTGTTCGGCGCGCTCGTTCTTCGGCGCGCGCTCAGTCTTCTGTGGCTCCACGGAACGGCGCTCGCGGTGCTTTTTGCCACCGTCTTTTTGCAGCGGCTTGTGCTCGCCGTCGCTCCACAACCCGCCGGGGCGAAACATCGTATATTGCTGCGTCTTCCGCGACTGACCAGGCTCTGCCAGAACGTAATGGCCGTTCACGCGTACGAACCGGCCCATCGCGGCGGTCAAATAGTCCTTACGCAACTCGACGCATCGCCATGATCGACCAAGGCGCTCTGCTACTTCACCCGTCACACAGCTGCCACCGAAAGGGTCGATCACAAGGTCGCCTTCGTCGGTCAGCATACGAATGAAAAATTCCGGAAGCTCCGAGGGGAAGCGCGCGGGATGCGCCTTCAGGCCGTTGCGCTTGCAATAGCGTAGGTAATTGGAGTTGCTTTCTGTATTGGAGATGGCGAGCAAGTTTGGCGGAATCGCCCCACCGTGGTCGATGGCGAAGGTGTCGCTGACGACATGGCCAGACGGCCTCGGCCCAGCATTGTAGCCGTTTTTGAAGAGCCGCTTCATGCTTGGGCTGTAGGGTTGGAGCACCCGTGTGTTCGACGCTTTAGGCCAAGGCGTTTTGGACAACCACCAAACAGTGTTGATCGCGTCTTTGACGCGGATGCGCCGGATCGTCACCCATTCCGCCGGACTAGGCAGTCGAGCCGGGTTGAACCAATAGAAGTCCTGCGCGAGATAAAACCCGTACTCTTTGCAGAGAAGGATCATCAGTTCGAACTGATAAAGATGCCTCGTGGGCTGGCCCGGCATGAACGCTCCGCCGAAGTCGAGAACGGCGCTACCGGTGTCTTTCAATACGCGATTGAACTGCTCAGCAAACGGCCTGAACCATGCGATGTATTCATCGCCAGGAACGTTGCCATATTCCTTCTCTGCAACGAGCGCAAAGGGCGGACTCGTCACGATGAGGTCCACGGAGTCGGGCGGTAGCGATGAAAGATAATCCACGGAGTTGCCGTGTATCATCTGACCATTGGGCGTCTTGAGAAACACCTGCGGGTCGCCAACGATCTCCGCCGCACCCGATGCTTCAAACCCTTGTTGCTCAGACATTCAATCGCGTCCGTTGTTGGCGGACGGCGCTACGGCTTCCCCGCTTTCGTTCCTTTGTCGAAGCCATTCGCTAACGGCCCGTCGCACGATCAAGGCGTTCGACGTTTGCTCGCGCCTTGCGATCGCTTGCACGCAGGCGTAGTCAGCTTTGTCGAACGAAACAGATAGACGGGCAGGGTCCGCAATTTCGCGTGGCCGCGGCATCTACGCTGTCTTTGATTCTTGCACCACAAACTTCTTAAACCTGCCAACCCGCGCGTCAAGCAATCGGTAGGCCGCTCAAGGTTGCAAATCACGGTGCCACTATGGCTTCAAACGCCGAGACCGTTCCTACGCGTGTCGCCTCGATGCTCGCACTTGTCCGCGCGCTTGCAACCTGCGGCGGCGCGCTTTCCCCGCCGGAGGCATACGAATGGATCAGGCGAAATACCGATTTAGCGGGCAGGATGCCGGGCTTAACCAAGCTCAGCGCGTCGCAGCACCTGGAGCGTGAAATCCGCTTTGGCCGCCAAGAGCTTGCTGAAGCGGGTTTGCTCGCCACCGTGGGCGGTGTGTGGCGGATGCTCGATGCCGAAGCCGCCGAGATGTCCCCTGAGCAGGCACGGCAGATTATGCGGCAGAACACGCGCAGGCGACGTGGTGCAGTTGATGATGAGAAGAATGCCGACTTCACCCGTTCTATGCGATATCCATTGCCCAAGCCAAGCAAAGGTCCGCGTCCGGTTGATTGGCAAGGAATAATCGTTCGCGAGACCGGACCTGCCTCGACATATCTGTTTCGTTTTGGAGAGTCGCACATCTGGAAAATCGGCTTCGCCGCTCACGTTGAGACGCGACTACTCGAGGTGAACAGGCACATACCGGTTGAGCTGCTTCATCAGCGTTGGGTATTGATTCGATCCCGCCCGTGGGGATCATCCGAACTTGCTTACCAGATGGAGCAGAGAGTTCTGGCGGACTTCGGGTTAAGCCGTACTGTTTACGAGCGGGTAGACTGTTCCGAAGAGGAGATGCTCAAGGTCTGGGTCGCTGCGATGCAGAGCCCGCCTTAAGAAATGGGCAGCGACGCGATCTCAACGGATTTAAAGCTTCAAAAAACTCGAAATATAAAATCGCAGCGCCGAGGGGGGTATTGCATTAGCCTCTACAGCTGGTGCGGAAAAAGCGTGTTACCCTTCCGAGCTGGAACGTCGTGCTACTTATTTGCTACCTGACTTAGCCGGCGCTCTTTTGCGCAGCAGCTAAGTCATTGAAAAGGTGGTGGACGCACTTGGGCTCGAACCAAGGACCCGCTG
>SXGU01177646.1_pt1 | contig 11431 bp, 11 predicted proteins | sample 3174531 | NCBI WGS metagenome assembly SXGU01 (sample SAMN11356863, study PRJNA531348) | freshwater metagenome | isolation source: freshwater sample F1-140 | place: China: Fuxian Lake, Yuxi | collected 2017-12-25
CACGCACTACACCGAGCGCTATCTCGGCGACCCCGGCGACGATCCGGCACCGTACGACGCGAGCAGCCTGCTGCCGTTGGCCGACCGCCTCGAGCGGCCGCTCCTGTTGGTGCACGGCCTGGCCGACGACAACGTCGTGGCCGCCCACACGTTGCAGTTCTCGAGTGCGTTGCTGGCGGCCGGTAAGCCGCACGAGGTGCTGCCACTGGTGGGCGTCACCCACATGACGCCGCAGGAGGTGGTGGCCGAGCACCTCCTCCTCCACCAACTCGAGTTCCTTCGCCGTCACCTCGCCACCCCTGCCTGACCCGCGCACACCCCGACACCGCTGCTCGACCCCGAGGTCACACGAACGCCACCAGAAAGGTCGTCGTCGTGTGACCTCGATGGACGGCGACAGCGGACGAGCCGGGGCGTGTCCGTGAATGCACAGTGCCGGACGTCGCCCTTCGTGCATTCACAGATCGCGCGGGATTCACCGGCCTGACGGCGCCGCCTAGGGTCACGGTGCATGACGTACGTGCCTGCGCCGTGGGAACCGCCGATGGCGGGCGACGAGGTGGCCCACCTCCTCGCCTCGCTCGATCGCCTGCGTGCCACGTTCGCGTGGAAGGCCCGCGGGCTCGACGCCGCGGGACTGGCGTTCCGGCTGCCGTCGTCGGCACTGTCGATCGGTCGGCTGCTGCGGCACCTGTCCCGGGCCGAGGACGAGATGTTCACGTGGAAGCTGTGGGGCGAGCCGCCGTCGGAGCCGTGGCGCTCCGCCCCGTGGGACACCGACCCCGAGTGGGACTTCACCTCGGCCGACACCGAGGAGCCGGCCGCGTTGTACGAGTTGTGGACCAGCACGGTCGAGCGTTCCCGGGCCAGCGTGCGGCGCGCCCTCGACATGGGCGGCCTCGACCACACCGCCCACCTCGGCTGGGCCGGTCAGCACGTGAGCCTGCGCCGACTGCTGTTCGATCTCGTCGAGGAGTACGGCCGCCACACCGGTCATGCCGACCTGCTGCGTGAGGCGATCGACGGTGTCGCCGGCGAGGACCCGCCCGGCGACATGTCGTGGCCGCGCCCGTTCGGCTGACCCTCCGCCGAGCTACTAGGTTCGCGCGCACGATGAACCAGCGACTCCTCGACCTGTACAGCCACGTGAGTGTGCATGCCACCGCCGACCTCGAGCACGAGGCCGCGGTCGAACTGCTGTTGCTCGTCATGACGAGCGACCACCACATCAGCGATGCCGAGATCGACGAGATCCGCCACATCAGCGACGACTCCGGCTGGGAGAGCGACACGTTCTCGTTCGACCAGTACCTGGGCCAGGCGATGGCGAAGGTACGACAGGCGCAGGCCAACCACACCGTGGAGGCGCTGCTCGACGACATCGACGAGCGAGTGGCGAACCACCTGCTGCGTGCCGCACTGTTCAGCGCCGCCCGCGACGTGGCCGGCGCCGACCACGAGATCGACGCCGAGGAACAGGGTCTCCTCGGCCAGATCGCCGCACGCTTCGGCTGACGTCGAGGTCGCCGGTCAGGGGCGTCGGCCCACGGCGATGCGATCGTGGCCGGCGAGATCGGCACGCACCGACACGTCGATGAGTCCGGCATCGCGGAGCAGTGCGGCCACCGCCGCACCCTGCCCCGTGCCGATCTCCAGCACCAACCAGCCGCCCGGCTGCAACCACGACGGTGCACCGGCCGCGAGCACCCGCACCGCGTCGAGGCCGTCGGCACCGGAGTAGAGCGCTCCCCCGGGCTCCCAGTCGTGCACCGACCGATCGACCGCCGGGTCGCCCTCGGCGATGTACGGCGGGTTCGACACGATGAGACCCACCCCACCGCGCAGCGCGTCGGGGAGTGCGTCGAACCACGAGCCGTGCGCGTACCTCGCCCCGGCACCGGCGATGCCCAGCCCCGTGCCGTTGGCACGCGCCACGTCGAGCGCGTCGAGCGACATGTCGGTGAGCCACACCTCCACCGAACCGCGGGGCAGTTCGCGCAGCAGCGACAGTCCGATGGCGCCGCTGCCCGTGCCGAGGTCGGCACATGCCAACGGCCGCGGCAACGTGCGAGCCAACTCGATGGCCAGTTCGGCCACCAACTCGGTCTCGGGCCGAGGAATCAGCACGCGCCGGTCGACCAGCAGGTCGAGGTGCCGGAACGACCAGTGCCCCAGCACGTACTGCAGCGGCTCGCCGCCACGCAGCCGCGACAGCATCGCGTCGAGGTGCGCGATGGACCGCTCGGTGACGGGGAGCGGGAGCAGCTCGTCGAACTCGTCGCCGAACGCACCGCTGGCCTCCTCGCACAGCCAACGAGCGTGTACCCGACCGTGTTGGTGCGCGGTCTCCTCCCACAGCTCGCGCCACGAGATGGTGTCGCTCACCGCTGCTCCTGACCTGCCAACTGCTTCGCGCGTTCGTCGGCGGTGAGCGCGTCGACGGTCTCGTCGAGGTCGCCTGCCAGCACGTCCTGCAGGCGATAGATGGTGAAGCCGATGCGATGGTCGGTGAGGCGGTTCTCCTTGAAGTTGTAGGTGCGGATCTTCTCGCCGCGCCCACCTCCGCCCACCTGTGAGCGACGCTCGGCCGACATCGCCGCGTTCTGCTCGTCCTCGGCGGCCTTCAGCAGCCGGGCTCGGAGCACCGTCATGGCGCGCGCCCGGTTCTGCAGCTGGCTGCGCTCGTCCTGCATGCTCACCACGATGCCGGTGGGTTTGTGCGTGATGCGCATGGCGGAGTCGGTCGTGTTGACGTGCTGGCCGCCCGCGCCGCTGGCGCGGAAGACATCGATCTCGAGGTCCTTCTCGTCGATGTCGACCTCCACCTCCTCGGCCTCGGGCAACACCAGCACCGTCGCCGACGAGGTGTGGATGCGGCCCTGGCTCTCGGTGATGGGCACGCGCTGCACGCGGTGCGTGCCGCCCTCGTACTTGAGCCGGCTCCACGCATTGTCGCCGCGCAACACCATGGTGATCTGGTTCACGCCACCGAGGTCGCTGCGGTCCTCCGACAGCACCTCCACCGTCCAGCCGTGCCGTGCGGCGAACGCCCGGTACATGTCGTACAGGTCGCCCGCGAACAGGTTGGCCTCCTCGCCGCCCTCGGCGCCGCGGATCTCCATGATCACGGCGCGCCCGTCGTTGGGGTCGCGCGGCAGCATGAGCACGCGCAGTTCCTCGCTGAGCGCTGCGAGGTCGGACTCGGCGCCGTCGAGCTCGCCGCGCAGCAGTTCGCGTTCGTCGTCGCTGGCCACCGTGAGCAGCTCGCGAGCCGCCTCGGCATCGGCCGTGCGAGCCCGGAACCGCCGGATGCAGTCGACCACCGGGGTGAGGTCCTTGTACCGCCGGCTCACGTCGCGCAGGCGCGCCTGGTCGTTGCCGATCTCGGGGTCGGACAGGCTCGCCTCCAACGAGACGAACTCGTCCTCCACGGCCTGCAGTCGATCGAACACCGTTGGGAGGCTACGGGGTCAGTCGACCGGAACGATGGTGACCGGTGGTTCGACGGCGGCCGCCAGCAACTGCTGCACCTCCAGCACGTCGCGACTGGGCATCACCACCACGATCGACTCGATGCCCAACGCGGCGCGTGCGTCGACGCAGTAGGCCATCACGTCGAGATCGACGCCGGTGGTGCACACCACGCCGGTCGCGACACCGTCGATCACCGCCACCGCCACGCAGGGCACAGGATCCTTCAGGTTCGGTCGCGGGACCGGCGGCGGGGCCAGCTCCACGTGTGCGGCACCGATGAGCGATGGCTGCTCCACCAGTCGCCACCGCAGCAAGCGTTCGTGCGCCAACCGCGACAACGGATGGCCGGTGGCGCCCTCGAGCCGGTGATGGCGCACGGTGGCCACCACGTCGGCCAGCGCCGGCGCCGACGGCCGGTCGCCGTGCAGTGCCAGGAACGCCTCACGATCGTGCGCACCCACACCGACCTCCAGGCGCGTCACCCCCTGGTACGGGTCGTCGACCACGCGGCACACCTCCAGCCCAGCCACCTCGCCGAACAGCACACCGAACTCCTCACGCGGCTCGGCACCCGACGCCGCGATGACGTCGGCGAACTCGCGGTGCGCCACCGGCACCTCGGGTTGCTCGGGCAGCGGCTCGGGCACCGCCGGCAGCAGCACGCGACCCTCTGCGTGCCACACCGTGATGGGCACTCGGAATCCCTGCGCCCGTCGCGCCAGCAGCCCGGTGGCCGACTCGGCCACCACGTGCACCGCCGTGCAGCCCTTCCGCAAGGACCAGGCGACCGCGCCGCCGAGCCCACGCTCGGGCTGGTCGGCCAACAACACCCATGCCTCGGTGCCATGCACCAGCGCAGCACCCGCGGTGAACTCACCCGGCACGAGCACCGGCTCACCGCCGAGGTGGTCACGGACGAGCGCCGCGAGTTTGATGGCGTGCAGACGGGCGAGGCGCGACGGGTCGTTCATCGCCCGCAACGCTACGAGGTGAACCACCCCACCACGTCGACCACCACGTCGACGGTGCCGGCCAGGTTGAACAGGTTCACCTTGCCGTCGGGACCGAGCCGGGTGATGGCCAGGTTCGATGCGTCGACGCCCTTGCGCGGGTTGAGGTTCGACGCCGTCGGCTTCGCCTGTCCGCTCGGCCACAACGTCAGATGGGTACCGGCCGACGGGGACCGCGCGCTGACGTTCAACGCCACGGCGGCGACCCCCGACGCCGGCACCCCTCCCACGCCTCTGGCCAGGATGGCCGTCGTCGAATTCGGCCCCACGGGCGCCACGTTGTCGGGCGTCGTGTCCAACAGCCGCGCCGGGGTGATCGGCATGAACCGTCCCGTTGCGTTGCCGGCGAAGTAGCCGAGCACGTCGATGATGACGTGGGTGTTGCCCGCCACGTTGTAGACCGCGATCCGGCCATCGGTGCCCACCTTGGCGAACGCCAGGTTCGGCACCGTGACGCCCGGACTGAAGTTCAGCGTCGACGTGCCGGGGCGCGCTTGCCCCGACGGCCACACCGTGAGATGGCCGGTCGTGGTGGGCGCGACCGCAGTGACGTTCACCACCACCGAGTCCGCGTTGGCGGGCACGCCGCCGACACCGCGCACCATCACCGCGTACTGACCGCCGGGGCCGAGCGCACCGCGTCGTCCACCGGTGCCGTTGCGGGTGTCGAGTGCACGGAACGGCGTGATCGACTGCAGACGGTTGGCAGCTGCGGTGCGGAAGTAGCCGACCACGTCGACGATGCAGTTCGCAGCGCCGAGGTCGTTCGTGACGCTGATCCGACCGCCGGCACCCAACGGCACCGTCACGAGCCCGGCGACCGCGGCGTTGACGCCGAGGGTGACGTTCGAGATGGTCGGCTTCGTGCCACCGGCCGGCCACACCGAGAACGAGCTCGCTCCCGTGCCGTTCACTGCGGTCACGTTCAACGCCACCGCGGTCACACCCGATGCGGGCACGCCACCCACGCCGGTGGCCTGCACCTCCGCCGAGGTGCCCGCACCCAACGGCAACAGTCGCGGTGCGCGCCGCGAGTCGTACAACCGGGCGGGCGTGATGCCGACATAGTCGCCGAGCACCGCAACGGGCGGAGCTCCGCCCACCGTGCCGACACCGGGCGCCTGCTTGAAGAACCCGAGGTTCGGATACGTGGCACCCAGCACGGTGCTGGCGCCGCCGCCCATCCAACTGTCGAGCACGGTTGCGTACAGCGACCGGAAGTCGATGCCGAAGCCCATTCGGTCCCAACGGCGCAGCCCGGTGAGCGACGGCTGTGTGCCGTACAGGCCTCCCTTCACGCCGGCACCGATCACGAAGTGGTTGTTCGACGTGCCGTGGTCGGTGCCCGATGAGTCGTTCGACCAACTCGTGCGACCGAACTCGCTGTAGGTCATCACCGTCACCCGGCTGCGGAACCGGTCGTCGAGGGTGGTGAAGAACAGCTTCAGCGCATTGTCGAGATCGCTGAGCAGTGCGTTCAACGTGGTCGGCTGGTTGGCGTGGGTGTCGAAGCCGTCGTGTCCCGTGTCGACCACGCGCAGCCCCAGGTCGGCGTTGATGAGGCGCGCCGCCACGGTGAGCTTCTGGGCGAGCGAGTTGTCGGGCAACGGTCGGGCGAACACGGGCGCCACTTCCTGGCCCACGTCGATCACGCTCTTCACGGTGCCCGCCACCGTGTCGTGCCACGCGCCGCGTCCGGCCGAGGCCGAGGCGAAGTCGCGCATCGCGTCGTACATCCACAGGTCGTGCGGATCGCTGCCGTCACCGAACGCGAGACCCCACTGCGGCACCGCCATGCCGCGTCGGGCGGCACCCACCAGGTGCAGGGGCAGCCCCTGCCCCACGCTGACCGCACGGAGCAGTTCGTCGTTCGCCTGTCCGTCGAGCCAACGGCCGATCCACCCCGACGTGGGCGTGCCGCCAGCGGCGTGACCCTGCATCCAGGTGGCCATCGACGTGAAGTGGCTCAGATCCGGGTCGGCGTAGCCCACGCCCTGCACCACGGCCACCTCACCGCGGTCGTACAGCGACTTCAGGTACGGCAGCCGCGGGTGCAGTCCCACCTGCGCGTTCAGCGGCAGCACCTGTGCAGCCGGAATGGCGAGCGTGCCGTGCTGCGCGTAGTACGCGGTGTTGGTGTACGGCACCACGGTGTTCAGACCGTCGAGGCCACCGAACAACCCGATCAGCACCACGATGCCGTCGTTGGGGCCCACGGGCGTGCCGGCCCACGCCTCGCCCAGACCGCCGAACTGCCCCGCCACGGCACCGGCAGCAGCGCCGGCTCCGAGCAGTTGCAGGAACCTGCGGCGACCCATGCGCATCGGGTCGTGGTCGGGCACGGTGAGCAGCCGCAGTGCGTCCTGGGTGGAGATGTCGGGGTCCAGCATCGGTGTTCCTTCAGGCCAGGTGCATCTCGGGCGTCATCATCGCCATGGTCAGCAGGTTCGTGCTCTCCCACCAGCCGATCCACGGCTCGTTGGTCCGCTGGACGGCACAGAAGTCGAGCAGCGCCTGGCGCGTCGTCGCGCTGAGGTCCAGTCCGAACATCGACGCCACCAGGTCCACGGCCTCGGCCGGCGTGCGGCCGTCCGCCACGTCGTTCGCGTTCTGCTGCCGCATGCGCCACGTGATGCCGCGGGCGAAATCGGCCCGCGCACCGAACAGACTGCTGTTCGTCCAGTAACCGTTGTGTTTCCACCCGGCCACGTTCGGCGGGGCGAACGGCACCTGGCCCATGCCCTCCACGTACCACTGCGGGTTCAACGCGGCGCCGCGATATCCGGTGTGGAACATCAGGGTCACCACGTACTCGACCGGCGAGCGCACCATGCCCTGCTTCGCCTCGATCGAGTAGAACTCGTCGCGCAGCAGCATCGCCCGCACCCACGGCAGGATGGCCATGTCGTTGTCGAACAGCACCTGCGCCAGTTCGTCCACGAGGGTCGACGACGGGTTCTGGTGGGCGAAGTACTCCCAGAGCTTCTTGGTGAGGAACTTGCAGGCGACGAGCTTGGTCGTCGCGTTCTCGCCGAGCAGGAAGTCGACGATGCCCGGCCCGTCGAAGTTGCGGGTCACGCCCATGAACGTCTTCGGATCGTTGTCGTGCTGCGCCGGCCGGAACACGTAGTTGTCGGTGGCGTGGTCGATGCCGTGGCCGGTCCAGGCTCGTGCCGCCGCGGTCACGTCGTCCTCGGTGTAGTTGCCCACACCCAGCGTGAACAGCTCCAGCAGCTCACGGGCGAAGTTCTGGTTCGGTGAGGTCTTCACGTTCTCGACGTTGTCGAGGTACCAGAGCATTGCGGGCTGCACCGACATCGCCTGGGTGAGCGTGCGGAAGTTGCCGAACGCCTGGTCGCGGAACAGCTTGTTCTGCGCCATCATCGCCCGAGCACTGCTCACCTTGTCCCAGCTGCTGCAGAAGTGGCCGTGCCAGAAGAACGTCATCCGTTCCTGCATCGGCTTCGGGGCATCGACCATGCGGTCCATCCACCACTGCACCGCGAACACCCACTGCTGGTAGCCCTCGCCGTCGATGTCGTGGTCGATGTAGGTGGGCAGCGGCACCGGCGTGGGCGACACGGCCAACACGTTGTCGACGGCCTCGGCACGGGTGGCGGCAGCGAGCTCGGTCATCCGCGCCGGCTTCGCCACGTACTCGGTGCGGCGGAGGAGATGCGCGAGGTCGACCGCTTCCATGGGGGAGATATCGGCCCGCCGGGTGTCGAACTGGAGTCAGGGGACTCGCAAGAACCGTTCGGAAAACGTCAACACCCGGCCCACGAGGGCCGGGTGTCGTGACGATGTGTGGTGGCGCCGAGGCGCCGAGATCACTTGGTCTTGCGCTCGCCGTACCGCTTGTTGAAGCGCTCGACGCGGCCGCCGGTGTCGACCAGCTTCTGCTTGCCGGTGAAGAACGGGTGGCACTCGTTGCAGAGTTCGACCGCCAGGTCGCCGCTGCGGGTGGACCGAGTGGTGAAGTTGTTCCCGCACGAGCAGCGCACGGTGACGTCGGTGTAGTTCGGGTGGATGTCGGTCTTCATGGCGTTCTCCGAAAGAAGTGGACGGGGCAGTGTATCGGGACGACCGGACGCAGCCACCCGGCGGACGCGACGGTCGCGATCAGCCGTCGAGGCGCTCGGCGACGGTGCACAACAGGGTCCAGCCCAGCTCGGGCGAGGCCATCACGGCCGCCTTCAGGTCGTCGCGACCCAGTGCAAGGCACTCGAGCGGGGTGCGGGCTCGAACCGTCGCGTTGCGGGCCCGGTCGAGCAACAACCCCAGCTCACCCACCACGTCGCCCGGACCCACCTGGGCGGTGCGGCCGTTGCGGCCCTTCACCTCGGCCGAGCCGGCGGTGATGAGATAGGCGTCGGTCGAGATGGCGCCGGCGGTCACCAGCACCTGGCCGGCCTCCACCTGCACCACCCGGGTGACCTTGGCGATCGATCGCAGCTGGCGCTTCGTGCAGCCGCGGAACAGCGGTGAGGCGGCCAGCAGCCGCGCCCGTTCGTCCTGGTTCATGTCGAGTTCTCCCATGGCCCGGGCGGTTCGGGCGCCCGGGTCCGCCGATGTTAGTGCGAGCGTCGGGCGGCCCCGGCCGGCCGATTCGGCCGATCTGGCCGGGATTCGTCCCGGAATCCGGGACGAATCTGCGCCAGAAGCCATTCCGGAACGGATCGCGCCCAGATCCCCAGGGAGTCGCGGTGGGCGTCAGCCGAGGTCGGGTACCCGCTGCTCGCTCGGTTCGTCGGCGGCCGATGCGAGGTCGGGGGTGGTGGCGGGCAGCGGGCCCTGGACGCCGGATCGGCCGATCCAGCTCACCGCGAGCATGCACGCGCCGCACACCGCGAGGCCACCGCGCGGGCCCAGCACGGCCAGCAGCGGCGCTGCCATCAGCAGCCCGGCGGGTCGGCCGATCTGGCCGAGGGCGCCCAGCAGCGCGAACACCCGGCCCTGCAGGCTGGGGTCGATGTCGTTCTGGAACCGGGTGGGCAGCAGCGTGTTGGCCACGCCCACGCCCACGCCTGCCGCGACGAAGGTGAGACCGGCCACCAGTGCCAGCGTCGTGGCGCCGGCGAACGCGATACCCAGGCTGGTGACGGCGAGCGCGACGAGCGGTGCCGGGCGGACGGTGCTCAGGCGCGGGCCCAGCACGAAGCCGACGACCATGCCGAGCGGGATCGCCGCCTCGAGCAGACCGAAGCCCGTGCCCCCGAGCGCGAGTGGGCCGGCGGCCAGCGCCACCATCAGCACGGGCACGGGTGCCACGAACGTGTTCAGCGACACGGCCACCATCGTGAGGTCGCGGATGTTCCGGTCACGGCGCAGCAACCCGAGCGCAGCGAACGGACCGTCAGCGTCGACCGACGAATCGTCCGTCGTCCGCTCGGCACGAGCGGGCATGGGCACCCTGCTCGCGAGCACGAGGAGCAGTGCCACCACGAACGTGGCCGCATCGAACCACAGTGCGCTCGACGTGCCCCACACTCCGATCAGCACGCCGCCGACGGCAGGGCCGAGCACGCCGGCAACGGCCTCGTTCACGCCGACCAACGAGTTCGCCGTGGCTCGGTCGTCGGCCGGCACGAGCATGGTGATGCTGGCCATGTACGCCGGGGTGAACACCGAACCGGCGGTGGCCGCCACCACGGCGGCCACCAGCACCACCGGCAGTGTGAGCAGATCGGCGGCGAACAGCAGCGCCAGCAGGGCACTCGTGCCGAACCGCACGACGTCGCTCACGATCATCAACCGGCGCCGGTCGACCCGGTCCACCAAGGTGCCGGCGACCGGCGCCATGAGGATCATCGGCAACGTGGTGGCCAACGCCACCGCCACCACGGCCATGTTCGACCCGGTGGCCTGGCGTGCCCACCACAGCACGGCCACCCGGTGCACCCCGTCGCCGAGGTTCGACACCAGTTGCCCGGCCCAGATGCGGAGGAAGTCGCGATGACGTCGGATGCTCATGCGACGATCTTCGGACTACTCTGATTCGAATGGTAGTCACTCTTTCGAATCAGAGCCGGGAGACGGTGGTGCGCGACCACCTCGGCGTCGACCTGTTGCTGAAACTGGCCGCCACCCGCTGCCTCGGGCCGTTCATGCGCGAGGAACACACGCTGGGCACCGCAGCCGCCGAACTGGAGATGCCCGCGAGCTCCTTGGCGTACTACGTGCAACGTTTCGTACGCGCCGGGCTGCTGGAGGTGGTGCGCCAGCAGGCACGCGCCGGCAAACCGATCCCCGTGTACCGCGCCACCGCCGAGTCGTTCCACGTGCCGTTCGACGCGATGCCGCCCGGCGTGCGCGACGAGTTCCTCAACGGCAGCCGCCGCCACGTGCTGGGCGAGTTCACCAAGGCGATGGACCACCAGATCACCCGCCACCTCGACGCCGGCGTCACCGTGAAGTGCCACCCGGTGCGCGGCGTCATCATCGATCTCGGCGACGACGCGCGCGGTGATCGCACCGACATCACCGAGTGGTGGGGCAAGGTGCGCCTCACCGAGGACGAGGCGCGCGAGTACGGCGCGGCGTTGAGCGAGCTGGCCCGGAAGTACGGCAACGACGAAGCCGCGCCGGGCCGCCGCACCTACATCACGATGTTCGGGCTGGTCCCCGAACGTCGAGGCTGACGCGGCCCGTCCGATTCAGCCCCGATCGATCAACTCGGCTGCTTGCCGATCTCGTTCAGGAAGTCGGCGTTGGTGGCGAACGACGACAGTCGATCCACCAGCAACTCGATACCCGCACCGGCGTTGCCATCAGCAGCGAGGCCGCTGAGCACCCGCCGCAGCTTCCACACCTGCTGCAGCTGCTTGCGATCGAAGAGCAGTTCCTCGTGGCGAGTGCTGCTGCCATCGACGTCGATGGCCGGGAAGATGCGCCGCTCGGCGAGCCGGCGATCGAGCTTCAGCTCCATGTTGCCGGTGCCCTTGAAC
>SXGU01311846.1_pt1 | contig 11431 bp, 11 predicted proteins | sample 3174531 | NCBI WGS metagenome assembly SXGU01 (sample SAMN11356863, study PRJNA531348) | freshwater metagenome | isolation source: freshwater sample F1-140 | place: China: Fuxian Lake, Yuxi | collected 2017-12-25
ACCTTGAGGTACGAGGACTGGATGATCTGGAGGATCCGCTTCGCCTCCACCGTCTTCCGCGTGTCCGACCAGATCTTTAGAGCAGTGTCGTCCACGCCCTTGAGCGTGTCCTCACCCCAGAGCCAGGGGACGAGGTAGTACTCGTCGGGGATGCTCTCGAGGAAGAGCTGGATGATCTCGAGCTCGTTGACCGACCGCTGGTTCCCGACGGCAAGGGTGTACTGCGACGGGTACTGGATCCGGATGTTGGTCTCCGGTCGCTGCTGGGTTTCCCAGACGTTGTGGAAGCACCAGCAGATGTGTTTGGCGTCCGCGGTGTTGTGGGGAGAACGTTCGACGTTCATGAGGTCGTACTGGATGTAGTTGAGGTAGTCCCAGAGCTGGTTAAAGGTTCCGGATCTTAAAAGTTCCATGACCCCCGGGGTATACCGGTCGTACTCATGGAGGGGCCCGCCGCCGTAGAGCCAGTCCATGAACGATCCGGTCTCGAGCGGAGACCAGTAGGTGAGGACTCGCTGGATGACGTCGACGTCGGTGGCTTTTTGATAAATGGGTTGCATCCTAAGTTCAGTACGTTAAGGGTGAAGTTCAGTCAACTGAAGGATGAGAAGTCGGATGCGAACCCTTTTGTAAGTGCTTGAAATTATGACTTCATCCGGATGAAGTCATAGCGGAGACCCGAACATCTCCGAGATCATCGCTGGTCGCATGAACCCTTTGTAGCGTGCGTACTCATCTCCGGAGAGGACCTCCACGAGGTACGAGTTATCGATCCAGAGTTCGACGAGCTTGAACACTCCGGCGCGGTCGCAGCCCACGACCCGGAACCCGTGCTCCTCCCCGAGGGTCCGGAGCTCCTGCTCCGTGAGGCGAGAGGAGACGGCCATGTGGTGGGACGTCGGCTTCTGGTCATCCGCCTCTTTATAGATCTGGTCTTCCCAGGGTTGGGTCTTGATCGTCGGTTCGCTCAGGCTCATCGGCGCTCCCTGGCCCGGATGATGGCTCATGCCGACGGGGTAGACTTCGATCGCCGAACCGGAGTCATCGTTGGCGACCACGATGTAGGCCCCCTCGACCACCGGGAACGCGAAGACGCTTGCATCGGTGACCTTCGCGAGGAGCTTCGCGACCGTGAAGGGGTTTCTGGCGGGGATGGATACGTGGGCGATCATTTCTCACTCCTTTTGATGTGGTCGAAGAGGACTTCGATGGCGGTCTTGGTTGCCTTTGAGATTTCCTTGTCCGTCATGTCCCACCGGCACCTCAGCGAGTCCCAGGCGTAGGCGCTGTGGAGGAGCTGGAGGACGGCGGCGTAGCTCCGGGCGGAGCGGGGAGGGATCCGGGGGTTGAGCCCTTTGACGATGTTGGTGAAGGCCCGCATCCGTTCTTGGTTGATCGAGGCCCGCATCTCCCGGCCCTGCGCAGTGGTGATGCTCGCGACGATCATGGCTTCGTTAGCGCCGAAGCCCTGGATGAGGTCGTCGTGGTTTCGCAGGAGCTCGTCCGCCGTGGTGGGCATCGTGAGCTGAGCGCCGAGCTTCTCGGTGATGCCTTCCCACAGTACCTTGAGGAGGTTCTCCCGGTCGGGGAAATGCCGGTAGACCGTCATCTCCGTCACCCCCGCCCGGCGGGCGACTTCCTTGTAGGTGATCTCTTCGGCGGACCCGTTGCTCTGGAAGAGCTCGAGGAGGGCTTCCTGGATCTTCGTTTTCGTGAGGTGGGCCTGCTCGCTTCGGAGAGTGGAGTTGTAAGTCTTTTTTGTGGGTTTTACTGTATTCATGTTAGTAAGTATAACATGAATATGGCTTGAGGGCAAGAGATTTTTTCTGGCATTAAGTCGTTAGAATGCCTGCTCCAGTTAGCTGAAGAGGTACGAGGTCTACAGGGTCAATTTCAATCCTACTTGATCTTGCTCACGAGATCCGAGAGCCGCTGCTTCTCCAGGTAGGAGAGGGTGGACCTCTCCATTCCCGTGACGACGTCGCAAAGGATCTGGCCCATGGAGCAGGATACCGGGCAGTGCTTGAAGGCCGGTTTCTCATGGGTCGCGACGAGGCGCTTGTCGGCCATTACTGCCTGGTAGATTTCTTTAAGAGTGATCTCCCGCGGAGCTCTGGCGAGCTTGATGCCTCCGCCTTTCCCGCGGAAGCTCTCCACCAGATTGGCCTGCACCAGCTTGGTGATGAGCTTCCGGATGAAGGTAGGGTTCGTTTGAAGGATGTGGCCAAAGTCCTCGGAGCTCATCAGCTCCTCCCCACCGTACCGGTAGGCGAGGGACGTCATGATCTGGACCGAGACCGCGAATCTGGTATCAACCATATGGGCATACTAGCTTAATTTGGATGGAAAGTCCAGGTTAAATGCAATAATTAAAGTTGCATTAAGTAGGGATTTGCTTTAATGTTACTTTAACGGATACATTATAAAGGAGCATCCATGAAAAAGCTTACTGGTCAGATCGCTGTCATCACAGGTGGGAACTCGGGCATCGGCTTTGCGACCGCTCGATTGTTCAAAGAGGAAGGGGCCCAGGTGGTCATCACGGCGCGGTCGCCGGAGACCTTCGAACGGGCCCGCAAGGAATACGGTTCGCACTTCGACGTCATCCAGACCGATGTGAAGGACCTGAAGGCCCTCGACCACCTCTACGCCCAGGTGAAGGAGAAGTACGGTCGGATCGACGTGCTGTTCGCCAACGCCGGGGTCGCGGTCTTCGCACCCACGGAACTCGTCGACGAGAGCTTCTTCAACAACCAGTTCGACACCAACGTGAAGGGGCTGTACTTCACCGTCACGAAGGCTCTTCCCCTCCTGTCACCAGGGGCGCGGGTGATTCTCAACGCCTCGACCGTTGCCAGTAAGGGGCTCCCGGGGGCGAGCGTGTACTCGGCCACGAAAGCCGCGGTCCGATCCTTCGCCCGCACCTGGGCGGCGGAGTGGGGAACCCAGCGGCGGGTCAACGTCCTCTCCCCCGGGCCCATCACCACGCCCATTTACCAGAAGCTCGGCATGGGGGCGAAGGACCTCGAAGGGTTCGAGGCCCAGATGGCGCAGACGGTGGCGCTGAAGCGCTTCGGGACGGCCGAGGAGATGGCCAACGTCGCGCTCTTCCTCGCGAGCTTAGATTCAAGTTACCTCACCGGAACCGACATCATCGCCGATGGTGGGTTCAGCCAACTTTAAAAAAGGAGCTCACATGAAACTTTACTATTCCCCCGGTGCCTGCGCGCTCGCAAGCCAGATCATCCTCCGGGAGGCCAATCTGAAGTTCGACCTGGTGAAGACCGACCTGAAGACGAAGCAAACGGCGAACGGTGATTTCAAGAAGGTCAATCCCAAGGGGTACATCCCCGTGCTCGAGCTCGACACCGGCGAGGTGCTGACCGAAGGCGCGGCGATCCTCCAGTGGATCGCCGACCAGGTGCCGGAGAAGAACCTCGTTCCGAGGTGGGGAACCAAGGAAAGATACAAGGCCCTCGAGTGGCTCAACTTCATCGCGACCGAACTGCACAAGGGAATCTCGATCTTCTTCTCACCCGAGGTGAAGGACGAGGTGCGGGAGTCGCTCCTGAAGAAGCTCCACCTGCGGCTCGAAGTCCTCGACCAGCACCTGCGGTCGAATACCTTCATCCTCGGGAATGGATTCACGGTGGCCGATGCGTATGCCTTCAACATCCTCCGGTGGACGCAGTTGCTAAAGATTGACATTAGCTCTTATGCGTCCATCCTTCGCCTGATGGAGACGGTTTCGACGAGGGACTCCGTGAGAGCGGCGATCGCGGCTGAAGGTCTCAAGGGATAGTGGCAGAGTGGTTCCAGCGGATTTCATCTTGCTGGAACCCTCTATCTTAGGTCCTTCCAAGATGCGCCATCGAGGAGCAAGTCTTTCACCTGCGCCTGGCCACTGCGGGGAAGAGAGAGGACGATGCTCGCGGCCTTCGAGCGGATGAGCTCTTCGAGCTCTCTTGCTCTTGCTTCCGGCACGTAGAACCTCTCGATCCCGGCTTCGAACCTCCCGTCGGTACATTCTCCGCGGATGAGCTTTCCACAATCCTCCGGGGCCGAATAGGAGAACGTCCTCGGTTCGAGGCAGACGTAGCCAGCTTGCTTTCCAGTATTCGTCGAGCAGATTCCGGCGACGCCGTAGTCGATCTCGTAGATCAGGTAGTGGCCCGAGAGGAGGTCCCGGGGGTCGTAGCCGGTGATGGGCAGGATGATCTCCTGGCCATACGAATGCACGTAACCCTTGTAGGCCGTGAGCACCAGCAGCGCGAAGATCGGGAACGAGAGGACGAACGCGAGAGCTTTCCTCGTCTGAATCATTGCACCCACCTCTCGGCCCAGACGGCGAGCTCCGTCCGGTACCTGTTCCAGAGAACCGCCAGGGCGATCACGAGGCATCCGGAAATGATGAGTCCCACGCCGGTCGTGGCGAGGCCCCCGAAGGCTTGGAAGTACAAGACGAGGAAGCGCAGGCTCAGGAAGGAGAGGAACAACTGAAAGAGCCGCCGCTCCTTGAGGCTCGCCAGGAAGATGGCAACGAGGCTGAGGACGGCGATGGTGAGGACCGCGTAGGTCAGGGGTGCTTCGATACCAACCCGAGGGAGATGGAATGGGATGAAAAACAACCCTAGCGTCAAGAGCAGGAGTTTCTTTTGAATGTTCCGGTATCCGAAGCTTCTCCAGATTCCAAACGCCGCGACGGTTCCTAGGACGTACCCGGGAACGAGCGCCGTCTGGCCCTCGCCGACCTTGTACCGAGACAGCTCGGGGAATTCCGCAACCACCAGAGCGAGGAGGCCGGCGATCAAAGTCCAGGACCGGAACGCTCGGGTAGGTCCGCTTTCTTCCGCCAGCCCCTTACTCAAGACCGTGAGGCCCGCGCATAAGAGTGGGACCGCCATGAACACTGCGTGGTAATCCCGCTGGAAGATCGGCTGGAGGGCAACCGAATCCAGGGCAGTGAAGACGAGGCCTGTGAGGAAGGCGCCGGCCCACAGGAACGGCACGGCGGTCCGTCGTGCGGCGATCGCTGCTCCGAAGGTGATCAGAGACCACAGCAACAATGCCTGATAGAGCTTGCCGCCGGTGTGGTAGATCTGCGAGATGAGGCCAATGGACGCCAGGCAGAGGATGAGGAAAGAAAGAAGCAGGGCCTCGAACTGAATGGCCTTCTTCGCTTCCCAGCTTCGGAATGTTGCCACGGCGAGAGCCGTCAGAAGGAGGAAGTCTCCGCCGAGCTTCACGGGATCGGGGATCTCATTCCAGTTCGCCGCGATCAACGAGATAATACCGATGCCGACGATGCCGGCGCCCAGGAGGAGGAGCCCTGAGAGGACCCAGGAAGCTTCTGGTTTGGCTGCTTCATGGTGACGGATCCGCGCGGCCTGGTCAGAGCTGATGAGGCCGAGCGCAACCCATTCTTTCAAACCTTTCTCTAGCTTCGACATGGGGCCATGGCTAACAACCGTCTCTTCGAGTAATCTCTGTGTCCAGTGATTATCACCGACAAAGGAAGGGGAGTAAATAGGTGGCCCACGCCCGGACGGTTTTAGTCGGAGACTTCAGAATTTCTCTTCCTCACCGATGAGCTTCTGTAGCACTCTTACCGGGACACCATGAAAGCCCTCATCCTCGTTTCCATCCTCGTGGCCATTCACCAGTGTTCCGCCGACACCGTCCTCGCGAACGCCTCCGATCCAGAATGCAAGGCCCGGATTCAAAACTTCCTCACGGCGGCTCAGACCCCGGTGGTCTACTTTCCGGAGTTCGGAGACGCCACCCTGCCAACATTAAGCGTCGGCACGAAGGTCCGGTACAAGGGTGACGACTGGACGGTTCGAACCATCATCGACGACGAAGGAGACTGGAAGGTCCAGGTCCAGCGAGAAGGTACCACCGAAGTCATCCCCGGGACGTACTATCCGCTCGACGAGAAAGTCATCGCCAGCTACGACGAAGTCACGAAGAAGGCCCGGGAGCACTTCCAGAAGGTTTCCGTGGACGGGACTCCAGAAGAAAAGATCAAAGCCTCCGACGAGCTCGTGCGCGCCATGGCCGACAGTCTCCGGGCCAAGGGCTTCGCGGTCCAGATCGAGAAAGACACCAACTATGGAGCGCACCTCCGGCTCCGGGTGCTCCGGGGGCCACGGAGTGATAAGAAGTTGACCCTCTCCACCTACCTGGAGTCGATGAGAGCGGGTCGCTTCGGACCTCACGACAAAGGGTCCGTGCTCGCCTTCGATCCCTACCGCTGCGCCCTGGACGGTTTCTACGCGAGCTACCAGTCCACGGAACAGGAGATCATCGTCGGTTCTCTCTGGCCCTTCATAGGAGTGGATTCGCTCAGTAACCTCGACGTCCATGAACGGTTCCACAAAAGTATCCGCGACTCCATGAGTCTCCGGAAGAACGTCTCCCTCGAGCAGGCCAGACGGCTCATTAGCTTCTGGATCGCCAAAGAACAAGGAAAGTTTCCTTACTCTCAGGCCGGCTTCTACGATCAGTTCAGAGACATGGATGAGGTCGACGCCCGGTTGGCCGAGATCGCCTTCATCGCAAACGGACCCGTGTCCCGGATGGTGATGCAGCAGATCGCAATACTCTATAGGACCGATCTTGCCCTCGTAACTAAAACCGCCGAGGCGATCCGGGCCGGAAGGGCGACGGCCTACCTTCGTGTGACCCTGAATGGGAACCACGTCAAAGATGGGTTCGTGAACATGTTCCTGCAGTTCAAGATCACGGAGAAATCGAAGCGGGTTTATTACGTTAACCTCCCGGGAGTGAGCTTCAAGAAGAGTGCGATGGAGACACAGGCCGAGTTCGAGAAACGGGTCGACGACTACAAGGCTGCTTTCTACCGTGGCGAACCCAAGGTCATGAAGGAAGCCGCCGAGTACGCCATCGCCCAGCTCAAGTGGCTCAAGCGGGACCGGGAGATTCTCCGGTCACATATCCAGAAGGCCCTCCGGAGCAAGAACCCGGACTACAAGAAGGTCGTGAAGGAAATCAGAGCGGCTCTGCGGGAAAAAGATCCCCTGGATAGTGACGGGAAACCGCTGCCGACCGTGAAGGCTCCCAATACTAATGTCAGTTTCCTGGCTCCTGCGAAGCAGTGACGAGCCATTCTCTTTTGGTCAGGTTTCAGGAATAGATTCGTAACAACCTGAGTATCGAAACCCCCTTTCAATCCGTGGTACCATGGCAGTCGACGAGGGCCTATGAAAAGAAGCGTTCTAATCGTAGATGATGACCCAGACATCCGGTTTAATCTTGAGTTCGCACTCAGCACGGAAGGGTATCAAACTATCTTAGCGGACAATGGCGAAACTGCGCTGGCGAAGCTCGCAGAGCTTGGCGCTGAGCAACTTCCCACCCACATCATCCTCGATATCATGATGCCCGTCATGGATGGCAACACCTTCTTGAAGCAGCTGAAGCAGAAGCATCCGGACTGGCTTGCGAAGATCAGTGTCATCGTCGCGACCGCGATGGCGGCGCAGCTGCCGAAGGAGACCCTGGCCCTTTCCAGCGGGCTTTTGAAGAAGCCCTTCGACGTAGACCACTTGTTCGATCTCCTGTGCAAGGACAAGCCAGGGTGACGGTCTTCAAAGAACTGCGGAGATTCGAAAGGACGATCGGCCTGTGGTTCACCCTAACCGTGGTCCTCATCATCGTCATGAGTACGCTCTCCTTCCTCGTCTTGAAAACTGTCGTCGCGAATCACAACCAGGTCGTCCAGAACTCCGGCCGGGACCTGCTCCATGTGGAAGAACTCCACCTCCTCGCGGAGAAGAAGATCTCCCATAGCCGGGCCTTCTTCCTGTCTCAGAATCCGAAGTACCGATACGAAGTCGAAGCCCGGGAGATGGAGATCGAGCGGCAGCTCGGGGCCCTCGAGGAAAACACGACGAGTCCGAAGGGCCTGGAGCTCTTACAGGAGGTAAAGGCAACGGAGGAGGCGCACTCCGTGGTGATGATAGAGTTGATGAACGGATCGTTCAAGAACGGGAAGGATCTGAGCGAGATGTGGGAGCGGGTGGTGAAGCCGAAGCGGGATGAGCTCGACGCCGCGTTGACGGAGCTTAAGAACCACAAACAACTGCTCTACCAGGAGGCGAAGCGAGCCGCGGGGGAAGCCTCGAAGGCCGCGACGGGGCTCCTCCTCGCTGGAGGTATCATCTCCTGTGTGGTCGGGATCTTCCTGACCGTCCTGGTCTTCAAGACCCTCCGACAGTTCCGGAAGCACGACGAGAAACTCCAGGAATCGAGCTCGAGGTCCCTCAAGCTCACCAGCTCGAGCATCATCGGCGTCGTCACCTTCAAGCTCGACGACGGATCGATCGTGGAGACGAACTCGGCCTTCCAGGAAATGACCGGGTACTCGAAGGAAGAGATCCTCAACACCCGGGGGATCTTCAAGAAGCTCACTCCGGAGGAATGGACCAAGGCGGACGAAGAGGCCATCGCGGGCCTCGCGCGCACGGGCGTCTATCCCCCTTACGAGAAGCAGCTGTTCCGGAAGGATGGCCAGCGCCTCTGCGTCGTCGTCGGGATGACGGTCATCGAAGAGGGATCGCAGGAGTGCATCTGCTTCGTCCTGGATATCACCGCCCAGAAAAAGGCCGAGGCACAGAACGCCGAGCTCCTGAAGGAACTGTCCAACTACAAGGACGCCTTCGACGAAGCGTCGATCATCGCCACCACCGACGCCCGGGGCGTCATCACGTCCGTGAACGACAAGTTCTGTGAGATCTCGAAGTACTCGAGGAGCGAACTCATCGGGAAGACCCACATCGTGGTTAACTCGACCTACCACTCGAAGGAATTCTTCTCCGACCTCTGGAGGACGATCACGAACGGGAAGACCTGGCGCGGAGAGATCAAGAACCGTGCCAAGGACGGGAGCTTCTACTGGGTCGATACGGTGATCGTGCCCTTCCTCGGCGCCGGGGACCGGCCCTTCAAGTACATCGCGATCCGAAACGACATCACCAAGCGGAAGCACCTCGAGGACGACCTGCGGTCTTCCCTCGCCGCGAGGGACGAGTTCCTCTCCATCGCGTCCCACGAGCTGAAGACCCCGCTCACCTCGCTGAAGGTTCAGGTCCAGATGGCCGCGAGGGCCATCAGGAACGGGAACGAAGAGATCTACTCCAAGCCGAGGGTAGATACGCTCGTTGGCCAGGCGGAGAAGCAGCTCGATCGGCTCACGAGGCTGGTGGACGACATCCTCGACGTGTCTCGGATCTCGACGGGGAACTTCCGCATCACTCCCGAGACCTTCGACCTATGCGCCCTCATCCGAGATCTCCTCGAGCGGCTCCGGAACGTCTACCCCTCGACCGACATCAAGTTCCCCGTCCTCGAGCACTGCGACCCCATCGAGGGGTTCTGGGACAAGATCCGGATCGAGCAGGTGGTGACGAACCTCGCGAGCAACGCCATCAAGTACGGCCTGGGTAAGGAGATCGTCATCCACGCCTTCAAACGAGACGGGCAGGTGTTCCTGGAGGTCCGGGACCAGGGCGTGGGGATCCCCGAGGAGCACCTGCGGAGGATCTTCGAGCGCTTCGAGCGGGCCATCTCCGCCTCCGAGGTGAGCGGCCTAGGGCTAGGTCTCTACATCACCAAGAAGATCGCGAGCGCCCATGGCGGTGACGTCTGGGCCACGAGCGTGCCGGGGAAGGGGTCGACGTTCCACGTGCGGCTGCCGCTCATTACTTCATCCGGGTGAAGTAAAAGAGCTGAGCTTTTCAGAGAACTTTGACCATCTCCAGCAGCCGCAGATCCTTGACCTTGGAGAGTTCCTCGAAGGGGAAGGTTTCCGAGGCTCCGGTCTTGACGAAGCCGAGGCGTTCGTAGAAGGAGATCAGTTCGAGCCTGAGGTGGATGACTTTGATCCGGAGGCTCCTCTTTTCCAGGCGCCGTGCGAGGGTTTCCACCTCGCGGATGAGGAGCTTCCCGAGGCCAGAGTTCTGGAGCTCGGGACTTACTGCGAGCATGCCGAAGTACAGGGATTCGGGCTCTTCCAGAACGTGAACCGTACCGAGAGCCTGGTCCGATTCATTGGTAACCATGAGGAAGCTGTTACCGTCGGTGGAGATGAGGTTCTCGACTTCCGGGACGTCGATCCGAAGGCCGCTGACGAGGTCGGCCTCCGTGGTCCAGCCGACCTTCGAGCCGTCGCCTCGGTAGGCGGAGTTGATGAGGGTGCAGAGGCCGGGGGCGTCGTTGCGGAGGGCTTTTCTAAGAGATAGTTTCATGCTCGTACCTAGATTACCGACGGATCCAGTCGACTTTACCCGAGTTTTGAAGAATCCGATACTAGTTTGTTAGGTACCTTATGAGCTTTTTTCAATCTTTCAGGCTTCTCGGTCAAGGCGAAGTTCTCCTCCTCGTTCTCTGCACGCAGGGACTGCTCTCCGCTGATGAACTCACCTGTCCAGATCGGATCGCGGGCTTTCTTCTCTGGGAAGAGGCCCACAACGGAGCAGAGCTGGCTGACCTTTCTCTAGAGCGGATGAAGATCCAAAACAGGCTCGCGAGGAACCAGTACCGGGAGGTTCGGAAGCTCCAGACGGTGGAGCGCGACGGCGAGTTCGTCACCGAGTACGAGGACACGATCCGGGACCTCACCACGAAGGAGGTCATCGGCAAGAAGATCATCCGGGAAGTGAACAGCAGCACTCCCGCGCAGCTGGAGCTCGACGTGAACTTCCTGGGCCTGGAACTCGGAGGGACTGAAACCGCCGAGATCACCACGCTGAACTCGAAGGAAGGGTTGAGCGATGGAGTCTTCCGCGTCACCTTCAAGGACAAGACGACGGCCGCGGTGACGAGGGTCAAGGTGATCAAGATCGACCGGAAGGCGACGTCCGAGATCAGGAAGATGGAGAACCTCGCGCAGTGGCTAGCTAACTCGCCTCCGGCCGAGGGGGCGTTCAAGGTTGCGAAGTTCCAGGACGCGAAGCTCCCGCCGTACCGGGTCCTGCACACCGAATGGGGGAACCCCTTCATCGAGGCCACTCCACGCTCCGGCATCGACGTAGAAAACGTCACCGGAAGACCCCTAGACCACATCCTCGAAGATCCGAGTGTCCCGAAGGAGGTGAGGGAGAAGCTCGTCGCTCTCTACAAGGTTCGGATGGCGCACTACGAGGCCTCGATCGAAAAGCACGGTTCGAAGTTCATCTCCAATGGAGGGTACCACAACCTCATCAAACCCGGAGATAGCGTCCCCGAGAACGCGCGGATCTCTTCACTGAAGGTCGGGGAGAGGGCCTCCATCCGCTCGTACTTCAGGCCGATCGATGGCTACGCAGACCTCTACACGTACTTCTATCCTCAGCCCGGCCCATCCTCCTCCCTGGCCAGCGACGATGCTCACTTCTATTCGCTGAAGCCGGATCAGGTGGTCGTCGACCTC
>SXGU01552916.1_pt1 | contig 11431 bp, 12 predicted proteins | sample 3174531 | NCBI WGS metagenome assembly SXGU01 (sample SAMN11356863, study PRJNA531348) | freshwater metagenome | isolation source: freshwater sample F1-140 | place: China: Fuxian Lake, Yuxi | collected 2017-12-25
CGGCGTGATCGCGGAGATCGCGCCGAGCAGCGGCTCGCGCATGGTGTAGACGCGGCGGCTCTTGCCATGGTGCGTGAGGTCGCAGGAGAACACCTGCCCGTCGTCCACCAGCGCCTGCTGCGCGGCGAAGAGCAGCACGTCGGAGGCGCGGCCCACCTCGTACAGCGTGTCCTTGAGGCAGAGGCCGGATTCGAGCGTGATGGTGCGCGCGATCTCGTCCTTGCGCGACGCGATGATGTCGCCGGCGCGCATCAGGATGCGATAACGCTCGTAGCGCGTGAGGGTCGGCTTGTACTGGCGCGCGATGCGGAACGCGCGTCGCACGTCCTCGACCGTGGCCTTTGGCACGGTGGCGATGACTTCGCCCGTGTACGGGTAGCGGACCTCGATCACGCGGTCGGAAAACACACGCTCGCCCGCGATGCGCATCGGCTCGCGCCGCACCTCGTCAACGGTCCGGGTTCTCGCGTGCATGGTTCGATATCCTCGTCATGAGAATGAAATATACGCTTTACATCAAAGGTTTGCTTGGACGCCCCCGGACAGGGAGCTCAACCGCCGGCGGCCTTGAGGGCGGCTTCGGCTTCCGGCAGGAGCTTCTTCGCCGCGGCGTCCGTCTCGGCGAGCGCCTGCAGCCTGGCAAACACGGCCTTCGCCTCGTCGCGCTTGCCGAGCCTGGCGGCGACCTTCACCAGCTCGAAGTGGGCCTGCGCGTCCTTCGGGGCCAGCGTGACGGCGGCCTGCAGGTTGAGCTCCGCCCGCTCCAGGCTGAGTTTGGACACGCCGGTCGCGCCGTCCGGCAGCTTTACCGGAAGCTGCGACACCTGCCCGAGCAGCAGCAGCGCCTCGAGGTTCTTCGGGTCCATCTCGACGACGAAGTTCAGCTCCGTGGTGGCCTGCTCGATGCGCCCCAGCTCGATCTGCACCTTGGCATGGGCGACGTGCGGCGCGATCGAGTGCCGGTCGATGCGCTTGGCGGCGACGTACGCCGACAGCGCGTCGTCGTGCTTCTTCAGCCCACGGTAGGCATGCCCGAGCTGCAGCCAGGCCTCGAAGTTGTTCTTGTCGGCCTCGGTGGCCTTCTTCAGCTCGACCGCCGCGGCGTCGAACTTGCCCTCGGCGACCAGCGCCTTGCCCCTGGCCACCAGCGCATCGTTCTTCTCCCCGCCGCCGCAACCAGCGACGGCGAGCACCACGGCCAGCACCAGCATCCCCAGGCTTCGTCGATTCATAGGATCCTCGCCCTCACTTTCGCGCACACCCAGTCGGACACGAACACGATGAGGAAGATCACCAGGATGCAGGTGGCCGTCTCGTGGTACTGGAACAGCTTCATGGTCTTGATCAGCGAGAAGCCCAGGCCCCCGGCGCCGACCAGCCCGAGGATGGTGGCGGCGCGGATGCTGACGTCGAAGCGGTAGATCGAGTAGCTGATGAACGCCGGGATCACCTGCGGCACGATGCCGAACAGGATCACCTGCAGGCGCCCGGCGCCAGTGGCCTGCATGGCCTCGATCGGCCCGCGGTCCACCCCCTCGACCTCCTCGGCGCAGAACTTGGCGAGCATGCCGGTGGCGTGCAGCGCGATCGCCAGCACGCCGGCGAAGGGCCCGAGGCCCACCGCGCTGACGAAGATCAGCGCGAACACCAGCTCGTTGATGGCGCGCAGCGCGTTGAGGAGCATGCGCGTGACGTGGAACACCACCGGGTGCGGCGTGGTGTTCTTCGCGCCGAGCAGCGCCAGCGGGATCGACAGAAGTATCGCGATCAGCGTGCCCCAGACCGCGATCTGCACCGTCTCCAGCGTGGCGTCGCCCAGCAGCTGCAGGTGCGACAGGTTGGGCGGGAACATGCGCGAGAAGAAGTCCGCCATGAACGGCAGGCCCTTCACCAGCGCCACCGGGTTCATGCCGATCTGCGCGGCGGTGAACCACAGCACCGCGATCGCCGCCGCGGCCCAGGCGAGGCCCTTGCCGAAGCGGCTGGCGCTGCGGCGCGAGGCCTCGGCCAGCCCGCTGGCGACCGCCGATTCGAAGGTGGCGCTGCTCACGCCTCGTCCTTCGCTTCCTCGCCCGGCTCGCGGTAGTAGATCTGGTGCAGGATGTCGTCGGTGAGCTGCGCGGCCTGGCCGTCGAACACCACCGCGCCGCGGCTCATGCCGACCACGCGCTCCGAGAACTCCCGCGCGTAATCCACCTGGTGCAGGTTGCACAGCACCGTGATGCCGAGCTCCTGTGCCGCCTCGCGCAGGTAGCCGAGCACCTGGCGGGCGATCTTCGTGTCGAGGCTCGCCTCCGGATAGTCGGCGAGGATCACCTGCGGCTGTTGCGCGAGGGCCCGCGCGATGGCCACGCGCTGCGGCTCGCCGCCGGAAAGCGTGTCCGCGCGCTGGAAGGCCTTGTGCTCCATGTTGACGCGCGCCAGGCACTCGATGGCGATGCGCTTGTCCGCCTCGGGGAAGTTGAACGCTAGGCTGCGCCAGACGCTGCGGTAGCCGAGGCGCCCGGTGAGCACGTTGGTGAGCACCGACAGGCGCTTCACCAGGTTGACCTGCTGGAACACCATGCCGAACTGGCGGCGCAGCGCGCGCAGGTCGCCGCGGTGCGAGGTGATCTCGGCGCCGTTGTGCAGGATCTGCCCCGCGCTGGGGTCGACCAGCCGGTTGAGGCAGCGCAGCAGCGTCGACTTGCCGGCGCCGCTGGGCCCGAGGATGACGAGGAATTCGCCCGCCCGCACGTCGATGCTGATGTTGTTCAGCGCGGGCGTCGTCGCGCCGGGATAGGTCTTGGAGACGCCGCGGATCGAGATCATCGGCACGGCGGTCTGGGCTACGGGTGCAGGGGCGTTCACCGGCGAATCCTCAATAGATGCGTGCGCGAATCCACGTCGACGCGAGGTCGATGAGGGTGACCATGGCGAGGATCAGGAGCAGGACGACCCCGGTCTCGCGCCATTCGAAAAGGCGGATGGTGGTGACGAGCTCGAAGCCGATGCCGCCCGCGCCGACCATGCCGAGCACGGTGGCCGAGCGCACGCCGACCTCGAACCAGTACAGGTTGTAGGTGACGAACTGCGGCAGCGCCTGCGGCAGCATGGCGTAGACGATGACCTGCAGCCGGCTCGCGCCGGTGGCCTGCAGCGCCTCCACCGGCCCGTTGTCGATGTTCTCCAGCGCCTCGGCATAGAGCCTGCCGAGGATGCCGCCGAAGTTCACGCCCAGCGCGAGTGCGCCCGGGAACGGCCCCAGGCCCACCGCGGCGACGAAGAAAACCGCCCAGATCAGCTCGGAGACGCTGCGCAGGAAGTTCAGGATCGACTTCGCCACGGTGCGCAGCGGCGCGGAGCGCGTTACGTTGCCCGCCGCGAGGATGCCAAGCGGCAGTCCGATCAGCAACGCGATGACGTTGCCCCACAGCGCGATGTAGATCGTCTCGGCGGCGGGCTTCCACAGCACCTCGGCGAACTCCCACTTGGGAGGCGCCATGCGGTAGAAGTACTCGCCGATCACCGGCAGCGCGCCGGCCACTTCCTTCGGGCGCAGGCCGACGCCATCCGCGCACCAGGCGAGGAAGGCGACGACCGCGGCGGCGAGCGCGATGTGGTGGAGCTTCCAGCGCTTGCGCGCCGCGAGCCCCTCCATCACCGCGTCGACCGCCGTCCGGGTGGCGGCAGCGCTCATCGACCTACTTCATCTTCTTCAGGTCGAGCTTCAGCGCCGTGGCGATGTCGCGCACCGGGTCGTAGTCCTTGTCGGTGGCCGGGTCGAAGCGCGCCACCGTGCCCATCTCGCCGAAGGCCAGGTTCTTCACGCTGTAGAACGCCTCGCGGACCTTCTTCTTCATGTCCTCGGACAGGGCCGAGCGGTACAGCAGCGGATCGTTCGGGATCGGCGGCGAGGTCCACACCACCTTCAGCTTGTTGCAGTCGGCGAGCCCCTTGGCGCAGCCGCGCTCGTAGATGCGGTCGGCGACGCTGCCCGCGTCGACCTTGCCCGAGCCCACCGAGACGATGGTGGAGTCGTGGCCGCCGGAGTACATCACCTGCTTGAAGTCCTTCTCCGGCGTGATGTTTGCCTTGATGAATGCCGCAGCCGGGACCATGTAGCCAGAGGTGGAGCCCGGGTCGACGAAAGCGAAGGTCTTGCCCTTGAGGTCGGCGAGCGAATTGATGTTGCTGTCCTTGCCCGCGATGATGATCGAGCGGTAGCTCGGCTGCATGGACCGCGCGGTCACCGTCACGCCGAAGGCCTCGACCTTCGCCACCGTGGTAGCGAGCACGTACGAGAACGGCCCGAGCAGCGCGACGTCGACGTGGCCGGCGCGCAGCGCCTCGATGGTGGCGTTGTAGTCCGAGCCGACGAAGGTGTCGACCTTCATGCCGGTGTGCTTGGCGACGATGTCCAGGATCGCCTGCGACTGCCGGACCATGGCCCGCGAATCCTCTGCGGGGATGAAGCCGACCGTGAGCACGCCGGGCTTGGCGGTGCCGCCGCCCTGCCCCCAGGCGGGGAACACGGCGACCGCGGTGGCGAGGGCCAGCAGGGTGCGTCTTGCGGGGTTGAAGCGTTTCATATCGTCCTCCTCCAGGTTGAGACGAACTGCCAACGCGCGGTAGTCAATCCTTACCAGCGCATGTTCACGTTCTTCACGCAGGTGTAGCTCAGCAACTCCTCGAAGCATTCCTCGACGCCAAGGCCGCTCTGCTTCCAGCCGCCGTAGGGCTCGCCGATGTACCGCCCGGTCGAATTGACCCACACGTAGCCCGCGTCGACCTGCTCCGCGGTCTCCATCGCGAGGTCGAGCCGGTTGGTGACGATCGCCGCCGTGAGCCCGTACTGCACGCTGTTGACCTTGGCGAGCATGTCGTCCGCGTCGGTCCACGGCAGCACCGACATCACCGGCCCGAAGATCTCCTCGCGCGCGATGCGCATGTCCTGGCGCACGTTGTCGAACACCGTCGGGCGCAGGAAATAGCCACTGGCGAGCTGCGGATCCTTCGGGCGGTCTCCGCCAGTGACGAGCCTCGCGCCTTCCTGCCTGGCGGATTCGATGAAGCCGAGGATGCGATGCAGCTGGCGTTCCGAGACGATCGGCCCGAGCTCGTTGGATTCGATCCACGGGAAACCCACCGGCAGCGCCTCGGCCTGGCGGGCGATCTCCTCGACCACCGCGCGCTGCAGCGACTCGTGCACGAAGACGCGCGAGGTCGAGCTGCACGACTGCCCCTGCCGGTTCATGTTCATGCCCTTGATGGCCGCGGTGGCGGCCTTCTTCGGGTCGGCGTCGGGAAAGATGATGATCGGGTTCTTGCCGCCGAGCTCCAGCGTGACGCGCTTCAGGCCCTCGGCCGCGCCCTTCGCCACCAGCCGCCCGGTTTCCACGGAACCGATGAAGCCGACGCGCGACACCTGCGGATGCGCGACCAGCGCCGCGCCGGTCGCGCCGTCGCCCGCCACCACGTTCACCACGCCCGGCGGGAAGATGCCTTCCGCCATCGCGGCGACGTCGAACGACGACAACGGCGCCTGCTCGGAACTCTTGATCACCACGCAGTTGCCGGCGGCGAGCGGCGCGGCGGCCTTCTCGACGCAGAAGCGGAACGGGTGGTTGAAGGCGTTCAGCTTGGCCACCACGCCATAGGGCTGCCGCCTGGTGAAGTTCATGTGCCGCGGGCCCTGCGAGCTGGTGGTGCCCTTGACCTCGGTGATCAGCCCGGCGAAGTAATCAAGGCTGTCGGCGGTCCAGTGCATGTCGCCTTCCATGCCCTTCACCGCGTTGCCGGAATCGACCGCGTCGATCAGCGCGAGGCGCCTGGCGTGCTCGCGCACGCGCTTCGCGTACGCCTCGAGGCACTTCGCGCGCTCCTTGATGCCGACCCTGCGCCATTCGGCGAAGCCCTTCACGGCGGCCTTCACCGCGAGGTCGACGTCGTTCGCGTCCGCGTACGGCGCATCGCCGAGCTTGCGCCCGGTGGCCGGGTTGATCGACGCGAAGCTGCGCCCGCTGGTGGCCTCGTGCCACGCGCCGCCGTAGTACAGGCCGCGCGGCGAGTAACCGAGGTCGGGCTCCTGCACGTTCGCGCCCGCGTTCACGTTCGCGCTCACGCTCACGCTCACGGGACGATCGCCGCGCGCAGCACCTTGCGGTCCGCCGCGTCCTTCATGGCCTGCCCGACCTGCTCGAGCTTGTACTTGCCGTCCACCAGCGCGTGGAACGGGAAGCGCTTGCGATTCACGTGCACGAAGTCGAGCGCCTGGATCAGGTGGCGCGGATGGTAGTTGTGCACGCCGGAGAGCGTGATGAGCTTCCTCAGGAGCAGGTTGGCGTCGATGGTGACGTTGGCGTTCGGATTGACGAGGCCGCCGAGCACGTAGCGCCCGCCGGTGCGCACCATCTGGATGCCCGAGGGAATCACCTCGGGATAGCCGCAGAGCTCGATCACCGCGTCCGCGCCCTCGGGCTTGCACAGCGCCTTCACCTGCTTCACCAGCTCCGCTTCCGGCATCGCCGACGGATCGAACACATTGTCCGCCCCGAAACGCAACGCGAGGTCGCGGCGCGCCGCGACGTTGTCGATGCCGACCACCAGCCGCGCGCCGCGGGACTTGGCGAGCGCGCAGGCGTAGAGGCCGAGCAGTCCCAGCCCCTGCACCACGACCGCGTCGCCCATGCCGATCTCCGCCTTCTCCGTCACGCAGACCACGGTGGCGACGCCGCAGTTGATCGGCGTCGCTTCCTCGTCGGAGAGCTCGTCGGGAAGCTTCAGGATCCACGACCGCGGCAGGATGTAGCAGTACTCGCCGAACCCGCCGTGATGGTAGGGCTCGGTCGTGACGGCCATGTGACCGTACTTGTCGACGCCGGGGGACTTCTGCGGCAGGTCGAGCACCTCGGTGTAGTAGCTGTCGCCCGGGATGAAGTACTCGCTCCAGGTGATGCGGTCGCCCGTGGCGAGCGCGTCGCCGCGCATGTCCCTGGTCACGCCCTCGCCGAGCGAAACGATGGTGCCGATGATCTCGTGGCCGAGGACTCCCGGGCAGGGGTTCGGCCGGTGGCCGAGGTAGGAGTGGATGTCGGAGCGGCAGATCGTCGACATCCGGATCTTCACCAGCACCTCCCCCTTGCGCGGCTCGCGGATCGGGAACATGCGGATCTCGAAGGGCTTGTTCGGCGCGTCGTAGACCACCAACCTGCCTGAGGTGAGGGCCATCAGGCCTGCGTCCCGTTGATGGCGAACTCGAAGATCTGGTAGCTCTTCAGCGTCGCCGCGCCGGCCTTCAGCCGGTACTCGTCGTTCAGCGGTTCGCTGAGGATGAACGGCACCTTGGCCTCGGACACGCCGCCGTGCGTGCGCAGGCGGTGGCCTTCCAGCCCGGAGAGGTCGTGGTCGGCCGCGGCGCCGCCGATGCAGACGTCCGCGGTGGAGATCACCACCACGTCCGCCTCGCGGTCGATGGGCAGCTCGTGCACCTTGCACGCGGTCTCCTTGTCGAGCACGGACTCGATGCCCTCCAGGCTCTTCACCACGTTCATGACCTGCTTCGGCGTCGCCTTGCCGGTGCACCACACGCGCACGAAGCCGCCAAGCGCGCCGTGGTGGCCGACGAAGGCGTCGGTGATCGGGCAGATCACCCGCGTGTCGCCCTTGCCGAAGGTCTGGTCGAGGATGTCCTGCAGCCAGATCACGTTCGGCTGGCCCTTCGCGTTCGACTTGTCGTTCATGCCATGGTCGGCGGTGAGGGCGACGATGGCGCCGAGCGCCTCGAGCCGGCCGAAGCACTCGTCGAGGTGCTGGTAGAACTGCTTCGCCTCGGCCTCCTCGGGGGCGTACTTGTGCTGCACGTAGTCGGTGAGCGACAGGAACAGCAGGTCCGGGCGGTTCTTCTCCAGCAGCATGATGCCGGCCTCGAGCACGAACCACGACAGCTCCATCGAGTACATGCCGGGCTGCGGCATGCCGACGAACTCGAGCACGTTCTCGATGCCGTTCTCCTTCATGGTGCACTTGCCGGCGAATTCCGATGAAAAGCTGATGTTTCCTTTGGAGACGTCGAGGTTCTTGCCGAGCTGGCGGCGCAGCTTGTCCTTGGCGGTGATCGACACCACCTTCGCGCCGGCCTCCGCGAACTTGGTGATGATGGTGTCGCCGCGCAGCAGGTCGGGGCCGGTCATCACCACCGCCTGGCCGGTCTTCACGTCGAGGTAGTAGTTGCCCGAGATGCCGTGCTTCGAGGCCGGCGTACCGGTGATGATCGACATGTTGTTCGGGCAGGTGAACGAGGGCACGGTGCCGTCGGCCACCACGCTGAAGCCCTTCTGCATGAAGCGCGCGATGTTCGGGATCGAGCCGTCGGCGAGGAACTGCCGCAGGTACGCGGGATCGCCGCCGTCGATGCACACCACCGCCACCGGCCGCGCGGGCCAGCGGTACTTCGTTCCATTGACTTCGACCACCGGCTTCTGTGCCGCCATTTCCATGCGCTCCGTATCGGGAAGTTTCAGGCCGCGCGCGCCGGCTTGGCCGGCACCGCGGAGGGGTTGGGCCTGGCGAGCGCCTTGTGCAGGCGCTCTCGGCTGATGATCACGTGCTCGAAGAGCAGCCGCTCGGCGAGCTTCTCGTCGCCCCTGGCCACGGCGTTGACGATCGCCTCGTGGTCGCGGGTGGAGACGGGGATGTTCTCGGCGCTGCGCGCGATGGTCTCGCGCCGGTACAGGTCGAGTTCGTTGACCACGCGCTTGTAGTTGGCCGCCAGCGTGCGGTTGCCCGCCGCCTCGACCAGCAGGTCGTGGAACTGCACGTTCAACGGATAGTAGGCGGCGGCATCGCGTGTCTTGCCGACCGCGTGCATCTTCTTCACCACGGCGCGGATCCTGTCCACCTGGGCGGGCACGATGCGTTTCGCGGCGAGGCGGCCGATCAGGCCTTCCAGCGCCGCGCGCACCTCGTAGATCTCGTTCGCCTCTTCCAGCGACACCTGGCGCACGAACACGCCGCGGTTCTTCTCGGTGCGCACGAGGCCCGTCTGCTCCAGCGCGCGGAAGGCCTCGCGCACCGGGCCGCGCGACACGCGCAGCTCCGCCGCGAGGTCGGCCTCGTTCAGCTTCGCGCCCGGCGGCAGCTCGCCGCCGAGGATGCGGCGCTCGAGCTCGCGCAGCACGAGCGACGTGAGCGAGTGCTGCTGCAGCAGTTCGATGGCGGAAGGGTCGGGCATGGTCCGGCGGCCATTTGACCGTGCCGACTGCAGATTGTCAACAATCGGCCGTTGACGTTTCGCCACGGCGCCACCGGCGCGTGGCCGCCTACGGCTTGAAGCGGAACACCGTGACCTTGTGCGTGCCGCCCGCGGCGCGCTCCTTGGCGGTGGCGCGGATGATGCCGTAGATCATGCCCGGCTCGGAGCGGTCCCAGGCGATGCCCTGTCCGCGGACGTTCATCGGGATGACGTCGACCAGCTCCAGCACCGAACCGGCCTTCGGCAGGCGCATGCGGTACAGCTCGGCGGGATCGTGCCCGGTGAGGTAGAGGAAGCCGTCCGGCCCCCACGAGCCGCCGGAGTTGCTCATGTCCTCGAACTTGTCGAGCAGCACCCTGGGCAGCGTCCAGGACTGCAGCGGCTGGAAGCCGGGGTTGAACTTCACCATCACGGTGTTGGCCTTGTGCCCGTAGGGCGTCTTGCCGGGGCCGAGCAGGCGGTCGTAGTTGGCGAAGGTCATCCACCAGTGGCCGTCGTGCCAGTCCATCCAGGTCAGCGAACCCCACTGGATGCCGAAGCTGTGGGAGCCGACGTGCTCCATGGTCGCGGCGTCGAAGATCTCGACGGAGCTCGTCATCGGCCACTTCGGGTAGTTGGAATGCGCGGCGTACAGCCTGCCGTCCGTCAGCATCGCGCTGTCGAGGTGCTCGATGGCGCCGTCCTTCGGCCCCTGCCACTTCTTCACCAGCGCGCCGGTGCGCTTGTCGTACTTGCCGATGCTGCGGTTGTCGACGGCGTAGAAATGCCCGCCGTCCACGCCCACGCCCTGGTTGGCCTCGGGCACCGCGAACTCGCCGACCTGCTCCAGCGCCGGCGCCGCCTGCGCCGGCAGCGCCAGCGCGGCCATCAACAGCGTCCCGGCGCAGAACCCGCGCGACCATGCCTGCAGCGTCGTCATTGGACCCCCTTGCGGACCGGGACCCGGTAATCCGGCCGGCCTTCGCTCTTCTTGTTGTACGGAACACTGGTGGTGTCGAGATAGTCATGCAGGTGCACGACGACCTGCCGCGCGTCGATCAGCGCCACCGCGTAGGCCGGCGGCTCGTGGCTCTTCGGCACCCACTCCACGGTGTCGAAATCGAAGGGAGTCTGGTGGTTGGTACCGCGCATGGTGGACATCGGGATGCCCTGCCAGCTGCCGCAGATCGGCCGGTGCACGTGGCCGAAGAACAGGTGCCGGATGTTGCGGAACGGCGCCACCACCTCCCCGAGCAGGTCGCCGTCGGCACCCATGCCGAGGCGGTCCAGGCACGGCAGGCCGACGTGGAATGGTGAATGGTGCATGAAGAGGTACACCGGGCGATCCCCGCTCTCCTGCAGCCTCGAGCGCAGCCACGCACGGCGCTTCCCGCAGTACGAGCCCCAGCCCTTGCCCTGCTCCACCGTGTCGAGCAGGAGGAACACGCCCGCGCTGGTTTCGAGGACGTCCTGCACGAACCCGTCGGCATCCTTCGCCAGCACGGGAAACGCCGCGCGAAGCAGCTCGCGCCGGTCGTGGTTGCCCACCAGCAGGTGGTACGGCAGCGTAAGCCGGTCCAGGCAGGCGCGCAGGTCGCGGTAGGCCTCGGCGGTACCGTGGTGGGCGAGGTCGCCGGTGATGACGCAGAGTTCCGCGTCGGCGTGGTGCCGGTTGACGTCGTCGATGCAGGCATCGAGCCGCGCGCAGGGATCCAGCCCGTGCAGCATCTCGCCGCGGGGAACGAGGTGCGTATCGGTGATATGGACGAGCTTCATGCGTTCTCCAGTGGAATGGCCGAGGATTCGTGGCGGGCCGCGGCGGCGAGCAGCAGGCGCGTGTACTCGCTGCGCGGCCGCTCGAAGACATCGTCGGTGAGGCCGGATTCGATTTCGCTGCCATTGCGCAGGACGAGGGTGCGCGCGGCGATGCCGCGGATGACGCCGAGGTTGTGGCTGATGAACAGGCACGCCGCACCGGTGCGCGCCTGCACCGCCTTGAATTATAAACAGACGAATGTGGTCTGCAGTCTACAGATTCACCCAAACTTACACATTTATGCCATTTTTATCTCAATATTTGCATTATTATGTGCAGAAATGGGATAGAAACGATGTGGACATCTTAAATTAGTGCCAAAGTGTGTTTTATACGTCAGAATGCAATATTTGACCAGAATCATTGATTTATGTTGATAAATCTGCCGATGCCACCCAGTTGGC
>SXGU01375080.1_pt1 | contig 11429 bp, 8 predicted proteins | sample 3174531 | NCBI WGS metagenome assembly SXGU01 (sample SAMN11356863, study PRJNA531348) | freshwater metagenome | isolation source: freshwater sample F1-140 | place: China: Fuxian Lake, Yuxi | collected 2017-12-25
ATGGAATCGAGCAGGATGACGACATCTTTTTTATGCTCGACCAGGCGGCGGGCCTTGGCGATGACCATCTCGGCCACCTGCACATGGCGCGTAGCGGGTTCGTCGAAGGTTGAGGCAACGACTTCACCGCGTACCGTGCGTGACATCTCAGTCACTTCTTCTGGCCGCTCGTCGATGAGCAGAACAATGAGGATCGCATCGGGGTAATTGGCTGTGATGGCATGGGCGATGTTCTGCATCATGACCGTCTTGCCTGACTTGGGCGCTGCAACCAAGAGGCCACGCGACCCCTTGCCGAGCGGTGCGATGATGTCGACGATGCGACCAGTCAGGTTTTCTTCACTCTTGATGTCGCGTTCGAGGACATAGGGTTCGTTCGGGAACAAGGGCGTCAGGTTCTCGAACATGATCTTGTTCTTGATTGTCTCCGGGGCATAGCCGTTGACACTGCCAAGCTTGGCGAGTGCGAAATAGCGTTCCCCATCCTTGGGGGTGCGGACTTCACCTTCGATGCTGTCGCCGGTACGCAGATTGAAGCGACGGATCTGGGAGGGCGAGATGTAGATGTCGTCCGGACTGGAGAGATAGGAGGTCTCCGGTGTCCGTAAAAAGCCAAAGCCGTCGGACAAGACTTCAAGCACCCCTTCGCCAAAAACAGTCTCGCCCTTCTTGGACTTGTCCTTGAGGAGGGCGAAGATCAGCTCCTGCTTGCGCATGCGGTGGGCATTTTCAATGCCTTCCGTTTCTGCCATTTCGAGGAGTTTGCTGATATGAAGGATTTTTAGGTCGGATAGATGCATGGCTGGAGGGTCAGGATGTGCCGGAGGGCTGGGGGCTGCGCCTTTATGTGCGCACGCCGCGCGAAAGCGGCAGGGGGGAAGGTGAGTATAGGATGTTTATCAGGTAGGTACTGAGTACCACGGGCCTGTTCAAGGAGGCCTGAATGGCACCCGGCAAGACACCGGGTGCGCGCAGATTAACGAAACTTAGATGTTGCTGTCAACAAAGGCGGTCAGTTGCGACTTGGACAGGGCGCCAACTTTGGTCGCTTCGATATTGCCGTTCTTGAACAGCATCAGGGTCGGGATGCCACGGATGCCATACTTGGGCGGGGTGGCTTGGTTGTCGTCGATGTTCAGTTTGCAGACCTTGATACGACCGTTGTATTCCTTGGAAATCTCGTCAAGGATGGGGGAAATCATCTTGCACGGGCCGCACCAGTCGGCCCAATAGTCCACCAGAACGGGTAGCGGTGATTGCAGAACCTCCTGTTCGAAGGTGGCGTCGGTTACATAATGAATGTGTTCACTCATCGGAATGTCCTTGTTTGGGATATATGCGGGAATATGAGATGACGCCGGGTGGTGCGGTACATGACCACCTTGAGTAGATGGCGCATCCTAGCGGAAAAAATTATGCATGGAAAGTATTCCGGGAAAATTTATGGAAGCGATGCGTTTCGTCAGGATCAGGGCAATGCCAGCAGGCGCTTTGCGCTTTGCTCGGCCTGGCGGCCATAGCCGCCGCCAAACAGGTTGTAATGATTGAGCAGGTGATAGAGGTTGTACAGGTCGCGCCGACGTTCGTAACCTGGATCGAGCGGCCATGCCGCGCGATATGCCGTGTAAAAGGCGTGACTGAATCCGCCGAACAGCTCGGTCATGGCGATGTCTGCCTCGCGGTCGCCGTAATATACGGCGGGGTCAAAAACACAGGGCGCACCGTTTGTATAAGCCGCGTTGCCGCTCCACAAATCGCCATGTATCAGCGAGGCGACTGGACGGTAATCGGCGAATAAATCGGGCAGGTGGCTGATGATTGCCTGACATGCATGGATGAGGCTGGCCGGTGCGCCGTTGCAGCGGGCGATGCCGAGCTGAAAACCCAGGCGATGTTCGCGCCAGAATGCAATCCAGTCGTCGTTCCAGTCGTTCTGCTGCAATGTGCTGCCGATATGGTTGTCGCGCCGCCAGCCGAAGCGGGGCTGGGTGTGGCGGTGCAGCGACGCAAGCGACTGACCGAGCGCCGCAGCGTCGCCGCGACTGGAAAGTGGCAGGTACTCGAGGATGAGCCAGGCGGTGTTCCGGTCTGCGCCAGAGGAAACGGGTTTTGGCACACGAAAGCATCCGGTGGCGGCCAGTTCGTGCAGGCCATCGGCCTCGGCCTCGAATAGGTCGAGGCGGTCGGCGCGATTGAGTTTTACAAAAAATATGCGGCCGCAGCGGCCCTTGAGAATCCGGCCGTGATGGATGCCGCCGCCGCCAGCATCCTGCTCGTCGGCAATCTCGAAAGGGATGCCTGTGGCAGCGGATATGTCCGCCGCGAGTGGCGCGGGGCTTGCGTTTAGTGACACCCGCCGCCGCAGGTGGGTGCGGCCGGCGCCAGGCTGAGCGGATTGTCGGCCTTGGGTTCGCGTGCGGCGCCAGCCTCTTCCAGGCGTAGCAGGTAGGCCTTCCAGTAGGCCTCTTGATGACGGCCCAGTTCGTAGAAGTAATCCCAGGAATAGATTCCGGAGTCGTGGCCGTCGGAGAAGGTCAGCGTTACGGCGTAGTGGCCGACGGGTTCAATCTTGGCGACCTCGATATTTTTCTTGCCGACCTGTAAGGTCTCTTGACCCGGGCCGTGGCCGCGCACCTCGGCAGAGGGCGAGTAGACGCGCAGAAATTCGAACGGGAGTGTGAAGCGCTCGCCGCTGCTGAAGGCAATCTCCAGGAGGCGCGATTGCTGGTGAAGCTTGATCTCGGTGGGGGTGGGCGTTTCGGGGGTGAGTCCGCTCATGGTTTCTTTGGAGTCATAGTGTTTTCTGAGTGTGCAGTGTGCCATTGAGCAGCCAATCTTGGCAATACCCAAGCAAAAGACTAGGGTAATTTCCGCAAAAAAACCAAAGAATTCGGTTTTATGAGTAGATTAAGAAAATATTCTCGTGTAGTGTTTGCGCCATTCAGGCTCAGATGAGAGCTTTGAACAGTGCGTATTAAACTTTCGAATTGAAATCTGTGGAGACTTACGATGAATAAAACTGAACTGATCGAACAAATTGCTGCTGCCTCCAACCTGACCAAGGCCGATGCCGGTCGCGCTCTGAATGCAACGGTGGATGCCATTGTGGCTGCCGTTGCTGGTGGTAATGTTGTGAGTCTGATTGGCTTTGGCAGCTTTAAAACCACGCAGCGTGCAGCGCGTACGGGCAAGAATCCCCGTACTGGTGAGGCGATCAAGATTGCCGCTGCCACCTTGCCGCGTTTTAGCGCTGGCGCAGGCTTTAAGGCGGCCGTCAATGCACCGAAGGGCAAGAAGAAGAAATAATCGCCCGTGCGTCGCGAAAAAACGCCCTGTCTCGACAGGGCGTTTTTTTGTCTGGGGCTGATGAGGTCCGAATGGGAGACATGCGGGGTTGACTTGCACCGAGATTTTCAATTCGACGTTGGAGGATGTATGGGTGGATCAGTGGGGGGTGGCGCGCCCGAGACGATTCGAACGTCCGACCCCTGCCTTCGGCGGGCAGTCCTCGATCCAGCGGCGCTACGGGCGCGGGGGGGGTGCGAAGCATAACACAGCCGATACGATGCCAGACACAAGTTCGATTCTTGCCCTTATAATTCGCCGGTTTTGAAAATAACAACATTAGGACGAGTGTATGTCTCACGATAACGAAGTGTCCCCAACTACGCCGCGACAGTTCTCGCTAGCACTCCTTGGTGGTTTGCTGGCGCCCCTGGTGGCCATTCTGCTGATCGTTGCCTACGCTATAGGGATCCAGGGCGGGCAGACCGATGCCAATACGGCTGTTGCGCAAGACAGTGAAGTGCGTGCGCGCATCCAGCCCTATGGCACTTCGCTGGCCATTGACCCCAATGTCCCGCATGTTGATCGTAGCGGCGAGGTTGTTTATACCGAGGTGTGTGCCAGCTGTCATGGCTCCGGCGCACTGGGTTCACCCAAGTTCAAGGATGCTGGCGCCTGGGCCAAGCGCAATGCGCAGGGCTACATCACCCTGATGACGCATGCCCTGAAGGGTTTTAACAAGATGCCTGCTCGTGGCGGTGATGCTGATCTGACCGACCAGGAAGTGGCCAATGCCGTGGTGTACATGACCAGCGTTGTGGGCGGCAAGTTTGTGGCCGTGCTGCAGCAGGAACGCGTCCCTTCGGCGGGTGAATTGGCTAAGGGTAAGGCGGTGTACGACAAGGAATGTGCGACCTGCCACACCAGCGGCATGACCGGTGCGCAAAAGCTTAACGATGTGGCGGCCTGGAAGCCGTTGATCAAGGGCGGTATGGATGCGTTGTATCGGAGCGCGGTTAACGGTACGAATACGGCCCCGGCCAAAGGCGGTAACCTGAAGTTGTCGGATGTCGATGCCCGTTTGGCGACGGACTATATGGTTTCCGAGGCTAAGGCAGCTATTGCTCAGGCGGCCGCAGCCAAATCGGCTACCAAGCCGGCCACTAAGTCATCCACTAAGCTGAAGCCTGGTGAAAAGCCATAACGCGGTGTGTGTTGGTGGGTAAGAAAAAAGGCGCAACCAAGGTTGCGCCTTTTTATCGTCCACGGTTAGGGTGCCGCGCGTTGTAACCTGCGTTTACTTGTTGAGCAGGGCGCGCAGGTTTGCTAAACGGCGATTACCCTCCTCCTTGGCTTCGACGGGGGCCTCGCGCCCGGCGTGACGGAGTTGGCCATTGTCCATTTCATCCAGAAAACGGGACGGCTCGCAGCTTTGCCAGTCGCCCGCGCGTTTGCGTCGGGTGCACCAGGTGACAGTCAGGCTTTTCTGGGCGCGTGTGATGCCGACATACATGAGACGGCGTTCTTCCTCCAGTCGCTCATCGTCGAGGCATTCGCGGTGCGGTAGGGTTTCCTCTTCGACCCCGGCGAGAAAGACATGTGGAAACTCCAGTCCTTTTGCCGCGTGCAGGGTGGACAGACGCACGGCGTTGGGCTCTGCCTCTTCGCGGCCTTCGAGCAGATTCATCAAGGCGATGGTCTGGGTCAGGTCAATCAGGGTCTTGTCGTCCGCCTCTCCCTTTTTTCCAATCCAGTCGCGGAATTCACAGACATTGCCCCAGCGTTGACGGGCCGCGCGTTCGTCCCCGCTTTCCAGCAACCAGGCCTCGTATTCGATGTGGGTCAGGAGTTCGCTCAGGAGTGGGCCAGCGGCTTCACGCAGGGCCCGATCGCCCAAGCGGCTGATGTAACCGACAAATTCGCGCAGCGGCTCAAGTTGTCTGGCGTTGATCTGGGCCTCAAAACCCGTTTCAAAGGCGGCCTCGAATAGACTGCAATGGCGTTCGGCTGCCCAGGTTCCGAGGCGCTCCAATGTCCCGACACCGATGCCGCGGCGCGGTGTGGTGGCGGCACGAATGAAGGCCGGATCGTCATCCGGGTTGGCGATCAGGCGCAGGTAGGCGAGGATGTCTTTGATCTCGCTGCGGTCGAAGAAGGAGTGCCCGCCGGACAGGACATAGGGGATACCCGCGCTGCGCAGGGCTTCTTCAAAGAGGCGGCCTTGATAATTGCCTCGATAGAGTACGGCGTAGTCGGCCCAGCGTGTCTGACGCTCAAAACGGTGTGCGGAGATGCGCAGGGCGATGCCTTCGGCCTCGGCGCGGTCGTCGCGACAGGCGATAACCTCAATGGGTTCGCCCAGCCCCAGTTCGCTCCACAAGCGTTTTTCGTGCAGGCGCGGGTTGTGGGTGATTAGCTGGTTTGCCGCTTCCAGGATGCGTTGGCTGGAGCGGTAGTTACGGGTTAGGGCGATGGTCTGTAGCCCCGGGTAGTCTTCGCCGAGACGACGCAGATTGGTGATATCCGCGCCGCGCCAGGCGTAGATGGCCTGATCGTCATCCCCCACGGCGGTGAAGCGCCCCATCGCTCCGGAAAGGAGACGCAGGAGGGCATACTGTGCACCGTTGGTGTCTTGATATTCATCGACCAGCAGGTAGCGCAAGCGTGACTGCCAGCGCGACAAAACCTCGGGATGTTGGCGAAATAGGGTGACCGGGAGGTGAATGAGATCATCGAAGTCCATCGCCTGATAGGCGCGTAGCGTGGCCTGATAGTCGCGATAGACGGTAGCGAGTTGCCGCTCCGTCTCATCGTCAGCGGTCGCCAGGGCGGCCTCGGGGTCAAGGAGTGCGTTTTTCCAGTTGGAGATTGCGGTCACGGCTTGACGCAGGCTGTCTTTGGCCGGGGCCTTGAGAATATCGGACAGAATGGCCTGTGCATCGGTGGCGTCGAGGATGGAAAAGCGTGGTTTGTAGCCGAGATGTGTCGCTTCCTGGCGTAGGATGGATAATCCCAGCGAGTGGAAGGTTGAGACAGTCAGGCCGCGTCCCTCGCCCTTGACGAGCAGCTTGCCGATGCGTTCTTTCATTTCGCGGGCGGCCTTGTTGGTAAAGGTGATGGCGGCGATATGGCGCGCTTCGATGGCGCAGTCTTGCACCATCCAGGCGATCTTTCGGGTGATGACGCGGGTCTTGCCGGAGCCCGCTCCGGCAAGGACCAGCAGGGGGCCATCGAGATGGCGGACGGCAGCGCGCTGTTCGGGGTTGAGGTCGGAGAGCTTGGGCATGGGGGCGCGATTGTATCAACGGAGCGGGCTGGCTACACTCGACACATGAGTACCTATGTGATCGGTGATGTGCAGGGTTGTTTGTCGGACCTCTTGGAGATGATGGAGGTGGTGGCCTTCGACCCAGCGCGTGACCGCATCTGGCTGACCGGTGATCTCGTCAATCGGGGCGAGGACTCTGCCGGGGTGTTGCGTTGGTGCCTGCAGCACGACGCTCAGGTTTCGGTGGTGCTGGGTAATCATGATCTGCATCTTTTGGCGGTGGCCGAGGGTTTTGTCCCGTCACACCACAAGGATACCTTGTCCGAAATCTTGGCCGCACCGGACCGCGAGGTCCTTCTGGACTGGCTGCGTCGTCAGCCCTTGTTGTACCGGGAAGGCGACAACCTGATGGTTCATGCGGGCTTGTTGCCCAGCTGGAGCTTGGAGCTGGCTGAGGCCTTGGCGGGGGAGTTGCAACAGACCTTGTCTGGCCCGCATTGGCGTACTTTCCTGGCGGGGATGTATGGTAATGAACCGCGTATCTGGAGTGCGGCGCTACGGGGTCAGGAGCGGTTGCGACTGATCGCCAATGTGTTGACCCGGACACGCTATCTGAACGCTGACGGTGGGATGGATTTCAAGCAGAAGGGGCCCCCTGTCTCGGCACCGATGGAATTAATCCCTTGGTTCAACTTTCCGGGTCGCGCCAGTCTGGGTGCGCGGGTCTTTTTTGGTCATTGGTCCGCCCTGGGCCTGCTCTTGCGCGAGGATGTCGTGGCCCTGGATACAGGTTGCCTGTGGGGTGGGGGTCTGACGGCCTTTCGGCTCGAGGACGGTCAATTGTTCCGGGTCAGTTGTCTGGCGCGCCACGATGCTGCCAGTGCGCACGCTTAGGACCGCTGGTTGGCGTTAGGCGATGGTGTAGCCATAGGCATGCTGAAAAATTTTGGTGACCGTAGCAAAATCGAATTTGTGGTTCTGGCCGCCGCGATGCGCGATTTTCAATGCCCCTAGTACAGCGCCTAGCCTGACCGCTGTGGGCATGTCCATGCCGTTTAGCATGGCGTGCATCAGGCCGGCGCGGAAGGCATCGCCACAGCCGGTTGGGTCGACGATGGCGCTGGCCTCGACTGGGGTAATGTCGTGAACCTGCCCTTTGTTATAGAGCCGCACGCCTTTGGGGCCCAAGGTGACTGCCAAGGCCTTTACTTCGTGCGCCAGGCTTTCCAGCGAGCGGCCCGTGCGCTCGGCCAGAAGATGCCCTTCATAATCGTTGACCACGACATAGTCGGCCTGGCGTACAAAGGTCAGCAGTTCCTCGCCGTTGAACATAGGCAGGCCCTGGCCCGGGTCAAAAATGAAGGGGACGCCGGCGGCAACGCATTGTTGTGCGTGATCGAGCATGGCCTGACGGCCGTCCGGGGCGATGATGGCCAGGGCCAGCGGGCCGGCATCGGCTACGGCGTTGAGATGAGCGTGGTTCATGGCACCGGGGTGAAATGCCGTGATCTGGTTGTCGTCAAGATCGGTTGTGATGAAGGCCTGGGCCGTGAAGGTGTCGGGCACCGTGCGGATCCTGTCGCGGCTGATATCGAGGCGTCCCAGACGGTCGAGATAGGCCCCGCCGTCGTCACCGACGGTGGCCATGATCACAGGTTCGCCGCCCAGCCGCTGAAGGGTGTAAGCGATGTTGCCGGCGCAGCCTCCGTATTCGCGGCGCATGTCGGGGACCAGGAAGGCGACATTCAGGATATGGATTTGTTCGGGCAGGATGTGGTTTTTGAATTGGTCGTTGAACACCATGATGGTGTCGTAGGCGAGGGAACCACAGATCAGGGTGCGCATGGACGATGTCTCACGAAAGCTTGGGATAGAGGCCGCTATTGTCGCCGCCTGGAGCGGTGCCATGCAATGATCGTAACGCGCGATAGCGGGATCACCCGGAATCGTCCACAGGGCTGCACGCCAGTCGGTAGGCAGGACGGTAGCGCTGAAGCTGGCTTCCAGCTAGAATTCTCCCCCTTTAAGAGAATGTGAAGAAGTGTCAGTAAAACTTATGGATGATCGGCAAGCCCGGCTGGCAGGTACGCTGTACAGCCCTGATTTTGAACAGGATAGTTGCGGTTTTGGCCTGATTGCGCAGCTCGATAACGACCCTAGTCATACCTTGGTGCAGCGCGCAATTACCGCGTTGTCCAACATGACTCACCGTGGTGCGGTGGCGGCGGATGGCAAATCGGGTGATGGTTGCGGCCTGTTGTTCAAGAAACCGGATGCATTTCTGCGCGCCGTAGCGGCTGATGCGGGGTTTGACCTGAACGCTCATTACGCTGCTGGCCTGGCCTTTCTCAATCAAGACAGCGCTCTGGCACAACGCGCTCGCGACTTGCTGGTGGCGGAACTTCGCGCCGAAGGTTTGTCGGTGGCTGGTTTTCGCGCCGTGCCGACCGACAACAGTGCCCTCGGTGAAGCTGCCCTGAAAAGCCTGCCGGCGATTGAACAATTGTTCGTTAATTGTCCGGATGGCCTTGATCAGGATGCCTTTGAGCGCAAGTTGTATATCGCCCGCCGTCGCGTCGAGAAGGTGGTGGCGGAAAGTGACGCTGCCTTTTATATGCCAACCCTCTCCGGCCGGGTGATTTCGTACAAGGGCCTGGTCATGCCGGCCTATCTGCCCGTGTTTTATCCGGATTTGAACGATGCGCGCTTTGCTTCGGCGCTGATCGTGTTCCACCAGCGTTTTTCGACCAATACCTGGCCACAGTGGCGCTTGGCCCAGCCCTTCCGCTATCTCGCGCACAACGGCGAGATCAATACGGTCCAGGGCAACCGCAACTGGTCGCGGGCCCGCGAGCAGAAATTCGCCTCGCCCATGATCCCCGATATGGACGCCGTGCGACCGATCGTTGGTACTAACGGCTCCGACTCGATGAGCTTCGACAACATGCTCGAAGGCCTGTTGATGGGTGGTTCCAGTCTATTCCGTTCGATGCGCCTGATGGTGCCGCCGGCTTGGCAAAATGTCACCAGCATGGACGCCGACCTGCGGGCGTTCTATGAATACAACTCCATGCATATGGAGCCGTGGGATGGTCCAGCCGGCATCGTCATGACCGATGGGCGCTACGGGGTGTGCATGCTTGATCGCAATGGCTTGCGTCCGGCGCGCTATGTGATCACCCAAGATCGCATTGTCACCATCGCCTCGGAAGTTGGCGTGTGGGACTACGGCGCCGAGAATGTGGTGGCGAAGGGCAGGGTTAAACCGGGCCAGATGGTCGCCGCCGATCTGGAGACGGGGCGTTTCCTGTTACCCGAAGATATCGACAACGAACTCAAGACCGCGCATCCCTACCGCGAGTGGTTGAAGGCGCATGGCAAGCGGGTCGAATTTGGCCTAGAGCAGGATGGTGATTATCCGGCGCTGGATGCGGCCACCGTGGCTACGCATCAGAAGCTGTTTAATGTCAGCAGCGAAGAGCTCGAACAGGTGTTGCGCGTGCTGGCTGAGGATGGCCAGGAGGCCATCGGCTCGATGGGTGATGACACGCCAATGGCGGTGCTTTCCAAAAAGCTGCGTTCGCCGTTTGATTACCTGCGCCAGCAATTTGCGCAAGTGACCAACCCGCCGATCGACCCGATCCGCGAGGCCATTGTCATGAGCCTCAACACCGTGTTCGGCCGCGAGAAGAATCTGTTCGAGGAAACTGCCGAGCACGCGCATCGTATGGAGGTCAATTCACCGGTGCTGTCGCACGACGCCTTCCGTGCCGTGACCACCAGCGCTGATCCGGCCTATGCCGCGGTCTCGTTTAATCTGCAGTACGACTCAGAGCAGATCAGCCTGCAGGGTGCGCTGGAGCGCCTCGCTGTCGATGCCGTGGCCGCCGTGCGCAGCGGCAAGGTGGTGGTTGTGCTGTCCGATCGTGGCATCGATCCGGCCACGCTGACCTTGCCCGTCCTGTTTGCGACGGGTGCGGTGCACCACGCCCTGATCGGGGCCGGCTTGCGGTGTGATGCCAATCTGGTTATCAAGACCGGTGCCGCACGCGACCCGCATCAGATTGCCGCGCTGATTGGTTATGGCGCTACGGCCGTGTACCCGTACCTGGCCTATCAATCCATCCTGCAGATGGTGAAGGGCGGCGAGATCAAGCTGAAGCCTGTAAAGGCCTTGATGAATTACCGCAAGGGCATCGACAAAGGCCTCTTGAAGGTCATGTCCAAGATGGGCATCTCGGCCATCGCCAGTTATCGCGGTGCGCAGTTGTTCGAGATTGTCGGCCTGCACGAGTCGGTGGTTGATTTGTGCTTGAAGGGCACGGTCTCGCGCGTCTCCGGGGCGACCTTTGCCGACTTTGAAGCGGATCAGAAACAGTTGCGTCGCCGGGCTTACAACCCCGTTCAGGCCCTGCCGGTGGGGGGGTTGCTGAAGTTCATGCACGGTGAGGAATATCACGCCTATAACCCGGATGTGGTGCAAGAACTGCAAGCGGCGGTGCAGACCGGCTCGTACGAGGCCTACAAAGGCTATGCGGCGCGCGTCAACACTCGTCCAGTCGCCATGCTGCGCGACCTGATGCGCCTGAAACTGGCCGATCAGCCGATTGATATCGAGACGGTAGATTCTCTGGAGGCGATTCTCAAGCGCTTTGACTCGGCCGGCATGTCGCTGGGCGCACTGTCGCCCGAGGCGCACGAGGCACTGGCCGAGGGCATGAACCGCATTGGCGGCCGGTCCAATTCCGGTGAGGGTGGTGAAGATCCAGCTCGTTACGGCACCGTCAAGATGTCTAAGATCAAGCAGGTGGCGTCTGGCCGTTTTGGCGTCACTGCGCACTATCTGGTCTACGCCGAGGTGTTGCAGATCAAGGTG
>SXGU01361641.1_pt1 | contig 11428 bp, 10 predicted proteins | sample 3174531 | NCBI WGS metagenome assembly SXGU01 (sample SAMN11356863, study PRJNA531348) | freshwater metagenome | isolation source: freshwater sample F1-140 | place: China: Fuxian Lake, Yuxi | collected 2017-12-25
GCGATCAAGCCGCGCGACTACACGCGCATGGGACCGCCGATCCGCTTCGTTACCGAAAAGCTGCTCGACGAGCCGGCGCGCCACCGCCTGCTGGTGACGATCTCCGACGGCCGCCCCGACGACTTCGGCGACGATTACCGCAGCGACTACGGCATCGAGGACACGCGCCAGGCCCTTCTCGAAGCCCGCCGCGCCGGCGTGCGCCCCTTCTGCATCACCATTGACCGCGAAGGCGCTGATTACCTGAAGCGCATGTACGGTCCCGCCGCCTACGCCGTGCTCGACGAGGTGCGCAAGCTGCCGCTGAAGGTGGCGGAGATTTATCGCAAGCTGACGATTTGAAACTCGCGGCTTGTTGCGGGGAATGCACGAGAGTCGGCGCTGAAGGGACGGCGATTATTCGCGTACTCCCGCAGGCCGGCCACAGGCCGCCACCTCATGGGCTCCCGCCCTGCGGGTTTCCTTGCTGCGGGGCCGCGCCAGGCCGCTGGCTAAACTAGCCGAGGCCGATGAAGCCGGCCTCGTCGTCGGACAACGCCAGCGGACGACCCCTGTCACAGCTCCTCGCGGCGGCGTCCGCCAAATCGGCAGCGCCCTGTGACCGGCCTGCTCCGGTAGCGCTATGCGGCGGCACTCGGCCAGAAGCGGCCATTGTCCTTGCCAACCAAGTTTCCTTGCCAGGATTCCTCTGGATGACCGCTTTACGGCGACCAACTTGAACCCCACGTTGGCTCGACCCGGCCATCACCGGCCATTGCCGACCCTGCCGAAATTTCCCCTTCGGGGCTCGGCCGAATGACTGGTTTGCGGCGACCAACTTGATTCTCATTTTGGCTCGTCCCGGCCAGCAACGACCAGAGGAGTTTGCAACCGCTACTTCAGCAACAGACTGGGAACAGCCTGCTGACCACGTCAGACTCTACGGCCGGTCCACTCAGTTTCCTGCCCTTCACCTTCACCGGTGGCGAATGAGCTAAACCGATCCAGAAGCGACTCATGACTTCAATTACCAGATCACCGAATCATCAAATGGACCAGCACCATGCTCAGGGCCGCCGCACACAGAAAGCACGCTTGAGGATCCTCTCATCGACTGCGGCGGTCCCCCTTTTGCCAACGTAAAGCGAGACGGCCCAAGCTTCAGTGTGAGCGTCTTGTTCCCTGGTCCAAAAGGCCGGCCCGGTAAGACGGGAGTTCGAGGAAACTTTGCACGTGTATGAGCCACAGGGCGCTGACTGTCCCGATTGGTAACTACTTTGCAATTCGGCCACTGTCGGCAAGCGCCAGCCATTGCCCTTGCTCGCGCAGTACAGTTTTGCTTCGTGCCAGTTGATATCCGCGCCGTTGTCTGATTCCGCCCATTCGACACCCCCGACTGTCGAGGTACTTGCTGCCGAAATTGCCTGAGTATTTGTTTGTTGATCGAGCGTCCTGGCAAGACGGAAGCCGAGGTCGCGGTAATACGAGCCGCTGCCCTGGCGGATGGCGGCACTCGAGATATTCGGTGTGACACCGGAGCTCCCGCCGCGCATGACATGCTCGGAACAGTCCCCATCCTTGCGCGCGCCGCCTTCGCTGGGAGCCCCGCCATGGTTGTCGTTCCAGCAGTCTTCCACCCATTCCCATACGTTGCCGCTCATGTCGTGCAAACCCCATGCATTGGGCTGTTCTCCGGCGACCGGACGTATTTCCACAAAATTGGATCGTCTTGACCAAGCAAATCTATCCAGGTCACCCCCTCCGCAATGACTGTCCTTGCCTCCCGCCCGGCAGGCATATTCCCATTCCGCCTCGCTTGGGAGCCGGTAGGTCTTACCGGTCTTTTGGCTGAACTTGCGCACAAACTCCTGCGCCTCCTCCCAGCGCACCATTTCTACCGGGCAGCCATCTCCGCAGTCCGAAAAATGACTCGGGTTGCTGCCCATTACCGCTTTCCATTGTCCTTGGGTGACCTCCGTTTTGCTCAGGGCAAAACCCTTCAGCGTGACGCGATGGATCGGTTGTTGATTTTTTTCCGGTCCGCCCATTTCGAAACTGCCGGCGGCAATGGCAACCATTTCGGGGCAGTCAGCGCAGTCCTTGAATACCTCCGGAACCAGCGCGTTTGCGGCGGGTTGATCCGCCTTGGCCGGCTTCTTCTTTATCCTCCGCTCTGCCAGCGCTGCGAATTGTCCACCCGGATATTTCTCAAGATACGCCTGAAAATCCTCGGCATCGGCGCTGTTCTTGATGCTTTCCCAGAACGAGATTTCCACAGCGGTGAAATCGGCAGGCGCAGCCGGTTGGGCCGCTGTGCTCGAAGTGGCGCCGGCCACCGAGCGAAAGTAAAAATCCCCGCGCAAGCTGCCCTCTACCCACGGCTCCTGCTTGCCTTGGGTCTTCGCTACGACATTGTTGGCGACGCGCTTTAGCATCAACTCCACGGGGATGCCGGGTTCGCTCATCTGCGCCAGCAGTGCCTCAGTGTAAGTGCCGTTCCGGCCCGCACCGTCGGAAGCAACACTGCCGGGTCGGGTGGCGTAGTGGATCAACGTGCCGGAAGCGGCCTCGACCTTTGCCAGTCCGCGTGAGGCGCTGCGAAAGCGGCGGGCGAACGGATTGTCGCGGCAGGCATCGAGAAATACTAGGCTGACACCCGCCTTGGCTTCTTCCATGTTGTCGAGCAGGTTGCCCAGGTTCAGGCTTTGCAACGGGACGTCTTCTTCACTTGAAATGTCGGCGTCGGTCGCCGGAAAATAATTCTGGCCCTTGAACTGCACGCCATGACCGGCATAGAAAACCAGCGCCACGCCACCGGGAGTGATCTTGTTGCGAAACTCCCGATAGACGCCACCGATCTCGCGTTGCTTGAGATTCTCTCGAAGGACGACATCGAAACCCAGGGAGCGCAAGCGATTGGCCATGGCGCGGGCGTCGTTGACCGGGTTAACCAAGGGGCTGCTTTTGTAGGCGGCGTTGCCAATGACCAGGGCGACTCGCTTTTCGGCACTCACGGGTGCAATACCAAGTTTGCGCTGTGGCTCGGCCGCCGAAGCGATACCCAGCCAAACGGCAAAGAGAACAATCAATAACTTCATGGGCAAAGGATACACCCGCGAACCTGCGTCGCGAGACCGCGCAGATGTCGGCGATACTCTGTTAGCGGCCACTCAAAGCGCATGCTAAAGGCATCGCCAACGGCAGCAGTCGCTGCATTGCAGGCGCCGGCTGACAAACCCCGATCGGCAGGAATTGGCACCGAACACGTGACTGACGATCGGCCGCTTCCAGGAAGCGAAGTTCCACTGACCGCTTTCCGGCAACGAATCTTGGAAGCTGAAAGTCGCATCGGTGCGCATTGCCGACGTTCAGGTTTTCAGAGCGCCAACGACCGGTAACTGAATGCTGCAGACGCTGAAGAAGACACTCCAATGTATCTATCGTGTCTATGGAAACAGGGTTAAGGTAGGGTTCGCGCTAGTCTCGGCTGGTGCAAATGCTTCCTCAGCGCGGCATTAGGAACGGACTTGTGGACACGACAAAGTACTTGCCGATATGGCGGTCGTCGAAGAAGTCTGCCGGTGTGATGTCGATTACCCCAAAGATCCCGAGACGGTGACGCTCCTTGTCCATCTTCGTGCCCGTCGCCCGTGCGACGGCAATCGCGGCCCGCTCCGAACAGACCAGACTCTCACCAATAATTCCGTAGTCAGCCGACTGCTTGGCAGCTTCCCAGAGTTTGCGGCCGTCGACCGGTGCGAGCGGACGGGCGACATAAACCGCACGGCCGCCGTATTCGCGTCGCACCCAGTCCTCGTCCATGACCCTGCTACCGTAGCGCTGGTGATCAAGGAACAGGCGATCACCCTTGACCTTCCGGACGTAGGTTAGTACATGCGAGACTGGTGACTGCTTGAAATTCGGAGCCGAGACATTGCCAAGGAAGTACCAATCGATGGCGCGGTAGAGTGGATCGAGATTTTTGACCGCGGAGGCGATTAAGGACTGGTCGGCGCCGATCAGCAGCACATCGCCCGGGCGCAGATCTGCTATGGACGAAGGCCTTGATTCCAGCGGGGGCACGTGCGATGCCTTTACTGAACGCATCACTTCCGCGGTCCACCGACGGTCCTTCGCTTCGGCCTGCCGAACCGTTGCTTGCTGGCGGCTCAGCCAGACCGGTGGCTCACGTTCCCGTTCCTGCTGCTCGGCGCGGGCAACTGGTCCGGGCTGTCCTGACGCAGGTGCAGGCAGGGGAGCGGGGGGCGAAGAGACGATCCCCGGCTTCAGCGGCAGCGCCATTGCGCCGGTGCCGGCCGGGGCCGACGCGTTGCCGATTGGGGTGACGCCGCTGCCCTTGAGCGATTGCAGCAGACCCTGCTTGTTGCTTTCGAAGCGTTCATCACGATCACTCCCGGCGGGTGCCGGAGGTGGCGCTTCCGGCGCGACGGAGTAGCCTGAGGGCTCGTTCGCTTGGCGACCGGTGGAGCAGGCGACGCAACGAATGTTGTTCGCCAGGTTGGGATCGCCTGAGCGGCTGATGGCCTGGCTGCGGGCGCTCTCGCATTGCTCCAGGCTGTCGTAGCTGCCGACACGTTTTTCGAGCGACATGCCCTGCTTGCGGAAGACGCCGATCAGCCAGTCGCTGTACTCAAGCTGGCAGCCGACGGCGAGGCCCGGGAACGCCAGCGCTCCCGCGGCAAGCAGGTGCGCAGCCAGGTGGCTAGCGCGCGACGAGTTCGAAGCTCTTGTCACTGGCGTAGCCTTTCATTTGCCCGGCGATGTCGGGATACCAGATGCGCAGTTTGACGCGTATCAAGCGCCGCGAAATCGCTTCAATCCTGTAGTGGAAGACTTCCGGACACTGATCGGCCTGCGTGCTGGGCTGGCACAGCAAGTAGATCGTTCGAAACTCCAGGTGTCGGCCGGCAGGTTTAGTACGCTCGACAGCGGTTTGGTCATGCCGGCTGCTGTACGTGATCGCAAGCTGCTCGCCTTCCCGCCGGATGGAACGAATCCAACCATGAAAATCGAATTGATCGGCCGGTGTCCGTGCCACAACTTTCCATCGGTTGGCGTCCGCGATCGTGGCCAGAATCTCGGGAACCTCGTCGTCAGCCAGGGTCTGTTCGGCCTTGAACTCCAGTTTGTCGACAAGCGCCTTGACCGTCGCCGCATCGGGCGCATTCGGTGCCAGTCGCAGGTATTGGCGCAGGGAAACGGCGGCGTCCCTGAACCTGCCGGCCTTGTCCTGCACCAGGCCAAGGTTGTACCAAGGATCCGGCCATTGCGGCGCTAACGATTGGGCCCGACGGAATTCGTCTATGGCCAGTTCGTAATCGTGCGGACTTCGCGCCATTTCAATAGCCGCCATGCCCCGGTTGAAGTGCCGCTGTGCCGCCTCCGGGATGTCTTGCGAAGACGATGGCATGGCGAACAGAAGACCCAGAAAGAATGCGGCCACCCGATACATCAATACCCTCCCTCAATAAAAACAAGGCCTAAGCACCCGTTCGACAATTCTGAGCGGAACGCCTTATTTGACAACGATCGTCCGCTCGCCTCGCAGTACTGGCTTTTCTTCCATGAATCCGAGTGCAAAAAAGCGGAGTCTTGCTTCGCCAGCCTTGACCGCGCGAACAATCAGGGCATCGCGTTCATCGGAAAACGCCAACTCAACCGCGCCGCCGTCTATCTCAACGGGAATGGCCGTGCCTTTATTGGCGGACAGCGGGAAATAGATGAAATCGCCGGTACGGGCAATCGTTTTTCCCTTGAGCGACGCCGGCACCAGGAAGCGGATGCCACGGAGCGCCAACGCGCCATCGGTCGTGAACTGCCCTATCAGCACCACCGGCTTGCCGGGTTCGGGTGCCGAAAGTCCGGTCACCCAAATGGCGCCCGAACCGTCGCTGATGACCCAGTCGCCTTCGCCTCGCCTCTTGCCGCGAATGCTTGTGCCGCCGACGGGAACGTCGCCAGCCGGTCGTGTGCCAACCAGCACGAAAGGCAACGGGTAGGACGCCGGATGATCTGTCTGCCAGCCGAGATTGCCCGGGTAAGCGGTCAGCTGGGTGCCGGCGTTTCCGAGCAGTTCGGCCAGCCATTTGCTGTTGTTTGGCGGTGCTGCACTGCCCAAGGGCGGCGCAGCACCAGACACATTTGCAAAACAGGCCAGCGCGAAACAAAGCAGCCGGAACAAACGGGGTAGTTCAGCCTGAAAAAGCTTCCGGCTAGGAATCATCGCTTTATCTCCCTGCCTATTTTGCCGGCCACAATTCACCGGCTCTCGACGGCAATGATGACCTCGCTGCGCAGCTCCGCCTCCCGCCGGTCCCAGAACTGCTCAAGAATCCTCACTGTGACTTCGCCCGCGCGAACGCCTTGAACAATGAATCCGTTCAGGAAGACAAAGGATTCAATGGCGCCAAGGTCGCCCGAAAACTCCGGAAACGTGCTGCTGCTCTTGCCGGACCACGAGGGAAAACGAACAAAATCGCCAACCCTGATACGCGTGACCCTGTCGGGACTCCCCGCAGCAACCCACCGTATGCCATGAATCTTCAGCTCGACTCCCTCGGAAAAGCGCGCTGCGAGAACGATCTTCCGACCTGGCGCGGGTCCCAGGAGACCGGTAACGTCAATTTCGCCGCTTTCGTCCGCCAGTACCCAGTCGGTCTGAGCCACCCGCGTGCCAGAAGAAGAGTTGTCGCCCCCATTCGTATGGACTTCTGGGCGCCACCCCTCCACCAGAAAGGTCTGTTGCCGAAACGGCCGTTGGCTGGCCAGGGTGTCGATCGGCAGGGGGATGTCGTCGAATGCGGCAAACTCTGCGGCCCAGGCAGGCTTCTGCGGAAGCTGTTTCAGCGGCATTACGTCAGCGCGAACAACGCCCGCCAACAGCAGGAGGATGAGTGAGAGGGCCGGACACCTCATCGGGTGCCACCCGGTGGTACGGCGGTTGGCGTTGCCGGATGCGCCTGCTTCTGACGCACGCGGTCGCGATACGTATCCTGATCCGCAATCAATTTCGGGTACTCGATCGAGCCGAACAATAGCGATACACCAAGCACTACACCGGCGATGACACGGCAGCGTCCGGTGGCAAAAAGGAGTGGCAACATGGCAAGTAGAGCGGCCAGTGCAATACAGGCAAAACGGCCGGATGGCGAACCGATCATGAACCCCGGCAGCAGGATCAGGGCAGCCAGCCAATTCAGCGCAGCGGCGGTTTGATCAGGAAGCCTCATCGCCATTATTGCGTAATCCGTCTTGACAAGACCCTGAGCGGTCCCATCGCGCGCAAATACATGAACTCTGTTTCACCGAGTCTTGCGCCAGACACGACGTTGAGAAGTTTCCGTAGAGCCTGGAAACGTATGGTCGCGTGCAATGTGCAGCGTTCCTTGAAGCGTATCTGGTGCTGTCAGGGTGAGTGTCAGTGTCGCTTCAGCCGGGCAGGAATCTAGGCGCACGCTGCGGTCACAATAGAAATAATGCGTCTTCGCGATCAGCAGCGTTGTGCCGTCCCATTTGACTGGCACCATCGTTGGCGCATTGGCGAGACCGCGTTGTTCGGTAAAAGCGTATGGCAGCAGGCCGGCAACCACCCGACCCTGGCTGTTCGCCACCCTGAAGCGGTAAAAATCTCCTCCGTTCTCCTTGTCGGTCTCCCATGTTCCGACGAGATTCGCCGGATCCATCCGTGCCTGTTGTGCCCGTTCCTTTCGGTATTCGATCTTCACCAGCAGGGTCCTGACTTCGGCCGCGTCCGGCGCGTTTGGTGCCAATTCGAGGTAGCGCTTCAGGTTTCGCTCCGCTTCCTCAAACTTTTCCAGCCGGTGGTGAACCATCCCCATGTTGTAGTACGGATCAGGCCAGTCGGGAGCAAGCCGGGCCGCCTGCGAGAACTCGGTGATCGCTGCCGCAAAGTCGGCCGGCTTCCTGGCCATCTCGACCGCCTCGGTGCCACGCAGCATGTAGCGCTGTGCCTCGGCCGGAACCGACGCTGCAATGGCCGGCGATCCACTTGCCATCAGCGCGAGAAGACACGCAATGACTGCTAATGCTCTCTTGGCTATCGTCATCAAGGCCCTTAAACGTCCGTGTTGTCAGGTCCTTCGCGTTCGCTCATCGATATCATCGCTCGGGCCGGAAACTGGCGACAACCGCTTCAAAGTTTGGCAGGAGCCTCGCAAAGTCTTCCTTGTTGGCGGTATAGCGCAAGGCGTAGAACCCGCCGGTCGCCGGCATGACGATATGGCGCTCGCGAACAGGCACCGGCCTGGCTTTCATTTCGCGCCGCTCGTAGACCCGGTGATCAGGTTGCTCACTCGATTTCTCGATCCCGATTCCATCGAAAGGAACAAACTCGTTCTTTTCGCGCTCGAAAGCCTGCGCCGCGCGGCCGGAAACGCTGATCGCGACGATATCGCCGTACGTGCTTCCTTTCAGAGCGACTCCGAGCGGCGGTCGTGTAAAGGTTTGCAGGTAGCGCTCCAGCGAAGGGTGCTGCAGGCTCCCATCGCCGTAATAGTGAACCTCAATCTTCGACTGTATCGGGAAGCCTGACGGGCCATAGAGGATGGCGCCCCAAGCCTTTTTCTCGTCGGCCGACAAACCAAACATTGGCTCACGGCCACCTGACCAGCCTTCCGGCACTGCAATGCTGAAGATTTTTTCCAGATGGATGATTTTGCCGGCTTCCGCCGCCGACGAGGTTGGCGTGCCTGGCGGCGTTTGCGCCACTGCACCCTTTAATCCGATCACGGCGACGGTCGCAAACAGCACATGCCAAATGAAACGGTTCCAGTGGAAAAATCGCTTCAAATGCCACAAAGTCATGGCTCGCCTCCCTATTTTTTTGCAGCATTGTACGATGCTGAGGAGATTATTTGCATATATCAGGGAGACGAACAATTGTTCACAGAGCCTTGGCGCTCCCTCGGCAGTTACCGTAAGTCATTGGGAGATCCCCGCGTATCTTCTGACGTTGGTCAGCTTTTGTGGCCCGCGACTAGCCGAATAAGGCGCGAGGCGGAAATCGACTTGGAAACGCCAAGGGGCCACTGTAGGCGAGGAGTCCTTATCGACAATCGGGCAGCTTTCGAAGTGAACCGGTCCGTTGGACGACCGCTCAGGAAAATGTTTGACGTTCCGCTTTTGGCCGGTAGGTTGAGGTCGCCAAAGGCCGCTTCGGAGCATCCACGTTCGCAGAAACTGAGTTTGGGTGACTGGCTGCTATTGGGAAACCGCTACGGCCGTTTTGGGCACCCAGCGGACGTTTCGGCTGAATCACCCGATTGCCGGGCATCTCCATTCGTACTGCAATCAGTACCGTTAAGTCGATAACAGGTGCTGAAATGAATACCCTCACCGTATCCAAACTGAAGCGCCGCGGCATGGCCGCGATCCGCGTCCGGACTGCCCGGGTACCGTGGCGATGCGCGTCCGGCCCGCGGCTGGGTGGCCTCATGGCACGAGGCGCCGTCGCGAAGCCGGCGACGGCTTGGGCTGCTCCTTGCCGATCATGACCTCGCCGAAGCTGCGGTGCAGGGCCTGCACCACGCCCGCGTCGACCACGAAGCTGTCGGCATGGCCTTCGGCGTCCCAGACCACGATGTAGTGGAGCAGCAGTGTGCGGCTGCGCCGGGCACGGGTGATCGATTCATAGGGCAGCGAGACCCAGGATGCTTCCGGCCCCGCCGGCTTGACCACGAAGAGGAACCGGCGGTCGGTGAGCAGCAGTTCGCCGGGGTAGGTGGGAATAGGCCGGTAACCTTCCTGTTCGTCGTAGGGGGGCTCTTCCATGTCGTGGCCTTCCCACAGTTCCGCGGCCACGCGCAGCCGGACCGTTTCGCCCGCCTCGAGGAGGCTGGTGGCGGCATCGACGGGCGCCGGCGCCGGCGCCGGCGGCGTGGCGCAAGCCGCCACGAGCAGGACGAGAAGCACGATGAGGGCGGGCGGGCGCATGGAGTTCTCTCCTGACGGACTCGACAGGGATCGATTCTAGGGCGTGTACCCGATTGGCCGGACGTCGCCCGCAATTCCATGGACGCTTGCGTACGTCCGATCCGCCATTTCCGGAAAAACTTCCGGGCACGGGCGCGACCGATCAATAAAATGGCCGCCATGTCCGCCCGCGTCCTGCCGTTCTCCGCTTCATGAACTCCGTGTCGATGATGACGGAGCTCATCAATCCCCGCACCTTCCTGCTCGTTGCCAACCTGCTGGGCTTCTTCTGCGCCCTGGTGCTGTGGGTGCAGAAGCGAAGCTTCCCCGACGACATCAAGGGGCTTGGGGAATGGGCGTTGGCCGTGGTGCTGATCGGCGTCGCCTCCGGCCTGTCGTCGATGCGCGGCCTGCTTCCCGATTTCCTCACCATCGTGGTCTCTAGCGCCGTCCTGCTCCTGGGGCAGTTCCTGCTGATCGTCGGCCTGCAGCGCTATTCCGGACGGCAAGTGAAATGGCGCCCGGCACTCGACGGCATCGCCGCGGTGGTGGTCCTGATCGCCTTCCTTACCTACGTGACCCATCACTACCAGGGCCGGATCTTCCTCATGGCGCTGGCCCACATCCTGCTGTTCTCCGCCGGGGCCGTGCTGGCCTGGCAGGCCCGGCCCAGCGGACTCGGCAGCCGCTTCCTGCTGCTGTTCTTCGTCCTTGGCGCGGCAGTCGCCGTGTGGCGCATCACCACGCTCAGCGGCGGCATCACCGAGAACGAGGACAGCTTCGACCGCAACCTGATCCAGCAGGCCTTCCTCGCGATGTTCTCGCTGGGGGTGCTGGGGCTGTCCATTGGCTTCCTGCTCATCACCAACGAGCAGCTGCGCACCGAGCTGGAGTTCATGGCAACCCGGGACCCCATGACCGGCGCGCTGAACCGGCGCGCCTTCTTCGCCCAGGCAGCCGTGGAATGGGCGCGCTGCACCCGCTCGCGGCGTCCCCTGTCCGTGCTGGCCTCGGATATCGACTTCTTCAAGAAGGTCAACGATACCCACGGCCATCATGTCGGCGACCTCGTCATCAAGGACTTCGCGGCGCGAGCGCAGCAGATGCTGCGCGTGCCGGACATCCTGGCGCGCTTTGGCGGCGAGGAGTTCACCATCCTGCTGCCGGACACCGGCATCGCCGAGGCGAGAAACGTCGCCGAGCGTATCCGGCGCGAGATCGAGAACCGTCGCAACAAGGCGCTGCCCGGCTATACGGTGAGCATCGGCCTGGCCGTCACGCACGGCAAAGCGGGAGACGCCGCCGACATCGACGCCCTGATCGCCGAAGCCGACGCCGGGCTCTACCGGGCGAAGCAGGGCGGCCGCAACCGCGTCGAAGGCTAGGCCGGGGTTTCGCGCCGATCGCGGCTAAACTGCCGCCCGTTCCCCCACCTGGAATTTCCTGACCATGGCCGGTGCCAGCCTCCTAGCCCTGCTCGACGACATCGCCACCATCC
>SXGU01432656.1_pt1 | contig 11428 bp, 12 predicted proteins | sample 3174531 | NCBI WGS metagenome assembly SXGU01 (sample SAMN11356863, study PRJNA531348) | freshwater metagenome | isolation source: freshwater sample F1-140 | place: China: Fuxian Lake, Yuxi | collected 2017-12-25
ACCCGTGTAACTAAGCTGGTTATCTAAGCCCGCCCGGTTAACTGGTAAACCCACAGGCCCAGTAACTCGTGCAGTACCAACTGCCATTTGGCTGCGCCATCGGGCAGTGAGTAGTCAGTCCAAGGCGTAGTGCGGCCGGTTCGAAAATCAACGGGGTAAGCCGTCACGTTCCAACCTGCTTTTTCGAACGTGGCCATGGCCCGTGGCATGTGCCACGCCGAGGTCACCAACAGCCAAGGTTTTTTGATATCCACTCCCTCAATTGCTGCACTCAATATGGCGTTTTCAAACGTGTTGCGTGAGCGATCCTCCAAAATCAGCCGCGCAGGTGCCAAGCCCATGGCGTGGTAAAAAATTTCAGCGCGTTGGGCCTCGGTTAAGCCTTTCGCCAAAAGCTCGCCTTCGCCCCCCGTAAACAATAAACGCAAATGGGGATGCTGTTGCATCAAGGGCAGCGGCGCGACCATGCGCTCCGCGGCTTCGTTGAGCGCGGGCTGCGAACGGCCCTCCCAAACCGACGTACTTTCTAATGCGCCGCCCAAAACAACCATGCCAGCAAAATTTTTCAGATCGGGAGTGGTTGCTTGCGAAGGGTACGTATCTTCAAGTTTACGAATCAAGGCATCTGGCAAAGTCTCCCAACCCTGTAAAACCAAAACAAACAAAGCCAAACCCACCAAACTGAACCCCCATAAACTTTTCGGGTTAGATTGGTTTTCGCGTTGGACTTGGAGGGGAACATGCAAACCAGAGCGCAAAAGCAGCAAGCCAGCGATGAGAAGCAAACCCACCCATGCCAAAGGCTGGGTCACAAAAAGCAAAAGCTTGGAGATCACAAACATCGGGCTAACGGGCTCGGTCTAGGCACGCGCACTGTCACGCTCATTCACCCGATCGCGCCAGGCTTGCAGTGCATGCAAACCCTCTTGGGCGGGTGAAAATTTCAGCAAACCCCGCGCGAACTCGAGGGTGCAAAACGCGGTGATATCGGCAATGGTGAAACGTGGTCCCGCCATCCAGGTTTGGATTTGCAAAATGCGGTCAAACACTTTGGCGTTTTCTTTTAACTTCTCATACTGAGATTGACCAAACGCAGGAAATTGCGGGCTCTCTAGAGCAGCCAAACCGAGGTGGGTATGCCGAATTGCATTGGCTGCGCCGAGCAACAAGGTCCACTCAGCGCGGCGGTCTGCCATTTCGATAAACGCTTTGTCTTCGAAGTCATGTCCCATCAAGTTGGGCTCGGGGTAAAGGCCTTCGAGGTAGGTACAAATCGCCCGCGTTTCAGTCAGAACCCGACCATCATCGAGTTCAAGCGCAGGAACTTTGGCTTGCGGACTTTTGGCTAAAAACGCAGCGCCGCGGTGTTCGCCTTGGTTTAAGTCCACGTTAACCAAGTTGATATCTGTGATGTTTTTTTCAGCCATGAACATTTGCACGCGCCGCGGGTTGGGTGCACGGGGAGCGATATACAGTTGCATGGCGAATATTCCTTACTGATGCTGGCGCTTAAGTTTTATTGGACTGTCCCATTTCCACCATAGTTCGGGCTTTCTCTACAAATTCTTTGGTTTTCGCTTCATCGCCTTTGGCGAGATCCCGAGCCGACGGCGGCATCATCAAGCCCTGTTGAACCGCAGGGCGGGCGCGAATGGTTTCGACCCAGCGCGAGAGGTGCGGCAGATCATCGATCTCTACACCCGACCATTTGTGCGTTCTGACCCACGCCCAGTTGGCAATATCGGCAATCGAGTAATCGTCGGCTAAAAATTCGTTGTGCGCAAGATGGGTGTCCATGACCCGAAACAAGCGTTTGCTCTCGCCTTGGTAGCGGTCAATCGCAGCTTGAATTTTTTCTGGAAAGTAGCGAAAGAAAATATTCGCTTGGCCCATCATGGGGCCTACCCCACCCATTTGAAACATCAGCCACTGCAATACGCGTGAACGCGCTTTGAACTCGGTGGGAAGCAAGCGCCCCGTCTTTTCTGCCAAATAAATAAGACAAGCGCCCGACTCAAAAACGGCAAAGTCGCCCTCGCTGCGGTCCACGATGGCAGGAATGCGACCGTTGGGATTGATAGCTAAAAACGTTGTCGTTTTTTGCTCGTTCTTGCTCAGGTCTAAGGTTTTGAGCGTGTAGGGGAGAGCAAGCTCTTCTAAAGCAATCGAGACTTTGTGGCCGTTAGGCGTGGCAGCGGTGTAGAGGTCAATCATAAGGATCCAAAGGTTAAGAGTCTGGCTTCTTCTAATAGGGTTCGGGTACGCAGGGCTTCGTTGCGGGCGGCTTGGGCAAAGTCTGCGCCGCTGGAGGCGTAGAGTACCGCTCGCGAAGAGTTGACGATCACGGGGCCCGTTGTCGAATTCATTGAGTCCTTCGCATGGCGCCATCCCGCTTTGACGGTAGCCGCCGCATCGCCGCCTTGGGCGCCCACGCCAGGAATGAGTAAAGGCAGCGTTGGTGCCACCGCTCGCACCCGCTCAATCTCAGACGGGTAGGTTGCGCCTACCACCAAGCCGAGTTGGCCGTTTTGATTCCATGGCCCTTGGGCTAAAGCCGCAATATGCTCAAATAGCGTAGGCTGTCCCGGCACAGTGAGCAGGCGTTGGTTTTGAAAATCGTCCCCGCCGGGGTTGGAGGTGCGGCACAGTAAAAACGCCCCTTTGCCATGGTACTTTAAATACGGTTGTACCGAGTCCCAGCCCATAAAGGGCGAGAGGGTCACCGCGTCTGCGCCGTAGCGCTCGAACGCTTCTTTGGCGTATTGCTCGGCGGTGCTTCCAATATCGCCGCGCTTGGCATCCAAAATAATCGGAACGTGGGGCGCAGTAGCCCGCATATGGGCCATCAAGCGTTCGAGTTGGTCTTCTGCACGGTGGGCGGCGAAGTAGGCAATTTGGGGTTTGAATGCGCTGACTAAATCTGCGGTCGCCTCCACAATGGCGGCGCAAAAATCATAAATTTTGCTGGCATCACCGCGATACGCAGCAGGAAACTTGGCCGGTTCGGGGTCAAGTCCTACGCACAAGAGAGAGCCGTTTTGGCGCTCGGCAGTTTGCAGCTGGTCAAGAAATGTCATGCCCGCATTGTAGGCAGAGCGCGTCAGGCCAAGGCCTTATTGAAACGGCGCTTTAGAGTACTTGGCGCAGACGCCTTTGATCATGTGGCGTCTTGTTCCGTCGCGAAAGGTCAAGGTTTGAACGAACGCGCCATCGTTTAAGTCAATGGTGAACTCTTCTTGGGTAATCATCTGGCCAAAGCGTTCAAACATGGCCGGGCGGCTGACAAAAGCTTTGCTACCTTCCATGCGCATCGCACCTTTGCGCGACTCGGAAATCGAATACTCGCCTTGGTACCAGCCTGACTTGCCTTCAGGCTCTAAACCAGCGATCAGCATGTCGTTGTACACCTTGGGCTCCGAATTAAGCGTGTCTTTGGGTGTGGAGATGGTGACTTCGCAAATAAAGTCACCCCCTTTTTTACCCAACGAGGAGCCTTTTGCATCTAACTCTGCATCGCGCGAGCCAACCGGTGAGCTTGAAATATGAATCCAGTTCATCGCAACAGCCGCCCATCCTATGCCTACGACCAACACGAGCGTCACCATCGCACTGATCAAAATGGCATTGAGCGAAGATTGTTTTTTCATGGCGTACTTAGTTGGTCACAATTTCTCGGCCGTTTTGAGCTTGAACCGGACGTGCATTGAGTTTAAAGGGAAACTCTGCAATCTGTTCCTTGGCCACATTGACGGTAGACTTCAGAATAAAGAAGCGAACGCCTTCGGTACACGGCGGAGTTGTTAAAGAACCTTCGTAGCTAAAGAAATCAAATTCTTTGGGTAGCAAATTACCAGGGTTAAATTTAACGCCTTCCACTTCAACTTCTGGCCCCTCTGATTTAGGCATATTGGCCCACAGCGTTTTGATGCCCGGGTTTTCATTGCCCTCTTTGAGTAAGACGCCTAAGACGGCGAGTTTGCCCTCTGCGTTTTTGTGAACAAAGTGAATCACCATCGCCAAAGGTTTGCCATCAATTTTTTCTTCGCTGGGGCGGTGAAAGTGAAATTGCAACAGGTCGTAGGCAATACCGTCAATGCGAAATTTGCTGCCTGGGTTCACGTTCACTTGAATCGTGTGGCCATTGTTGACCATGCGCAAAGCGCCTTCTTTGTAATCCGTGGTGATGACAATACGGCCTTTAACAAACGGCCCACGAATGTCCAGGGGAGACTGTGACTTGCCTTTGGCGCAGGTGGGAAATTCTTTGCCCCATTTTTCAGGCCCCATTTCACCTTCATAGCCCCAATGAGGAGCCCCATGTGAGCCGCCTTTCTTGTCATCAGCTTTGGCGTGCTTGTCAGTGGCCTTGCCGTGGCCATCGGATTTGGCGTCTTTGCCAGCAGTTTTTTCGCCGTGGCCGTCTTTCTCGCCTTTGTCATCCTTGGCGCTCTTTGGCAAGCACTCCGACATGATGGTGACTTTTTCACCCGCAGCGGCCAAACCAATTTGGGCTGCGCAAATCGTATTTTTGCGGTTGCCAAAGTCTGAAATCTGTAATGCTTTGCGGAACGACTCGAGAGTTGCCGGGTCATTGGCGCCCTTAGTCAACATGCGCAGAGCGCCTAAGCCCACTTGGCGCTCTGCTGATAAATTCTTTTCTTTTTTGTAAGCTGCTTCTAAGTCTGAGAGCGTGGTGCCGTTGGCTAAAGCGGCTTTCACTGCTTCTAACTGCTGAACTTTGCTCTCAAGCGGCGCCATCTCTTCGCGCAAAGCCGCCACCGCTTCTTCAGCCGCTTTGACGGCCTCTTCCGAGGTCTTGGCTGTTTTTTCTGCCTCTTCAGCCGCCGCTTTGAGCTCGGTGATCTGAGGAGCCGCCGCGCCGTTTTGCTTCCAGTTAGTCCAACCGAACACACTCGCGCCTATCAAGGCGATGGCTAAAAAAACTTCAATCAGTGTTCTTTTCATAGGATTTCTCTGCAAATAAAGTCAAGGCACAGCGCCCTTGGAACCTAAGTGTATGGATTGACATCGGACGGGATTGGGGGAACTTTAGTCATGCTTACTTATCACCCCTAAAGGATATCCCACTGCCATCCGTGTCTAATAGTATTAACTCTAAGCGGTTTTTTCCAGCAATAGGGGATAGATGGACGAAACCAACGCCGTTTAAAGTTTTAGACGGGGCGTTTAGGGCGGACCAGTCGCAGTTAGTGGCACCGTTGATAGTAATGGACGCAGTGTAAATAGAGCTTCCTGTAAGTTGAAGAGTATTATTGTTGTTGCATGATCCAATCGCGTCCATTGAAGTACTTGCGCCATTTGCATTCAGAACAATATTTTTGTTAGGGAGTATGGATCCTTTGCTAGACCATGTCCCAGTCCAGGTTCCCTGCAACGAAGTCTGCAAGATGCCTTGAGCTGTTGCGGTCATCGTTTCCGATGTCTGTGTTCCAGCGTTGGTGATGGTTGCCTGGAAACTGTTTAAGGACGACTGGCTAAAGTTAGCAGAACGCGAACCCAATGTCCCGCTCTCGTAAATCCGGATACTCGCTCCATTGGTTTGAGCAGCTCCGTTGACTCCCAGTATCAAGTTCCCAGAGTAAAGATAAGGATCCGCATCGAGAGTAGGTCCTTTGAAATACCAACCGTACCATGGGGAGCTACCGCCTGAACTTGGCAAAACCAAGCTAATAAACTCTTTGCTACCAACGCCAACGCTGGCTTGGTAATACCCCTGCAACTGCGTAGCCGTAGTCCCCCCCGAATCATTGGACGAACCTCCTCCACAACTGGCTAAAACCAGCAGTAAAAAACTGCCTGCTACTTTCCTGGCAAGGGTTCGCAATAACTTGAGTGGACTCAAACAAGACGCCTTTATACAGTCACCCACCCCGCTTGGAGCCAGTGGCAATAGTGCGTACTGTAAGGCCAAGCGATGTGGTGGATGGGAGTGCCTTCAGGAAAGACGTTGGCGGTGAGGTGGTCTAGCCACTCGCCTTGGGGCTGGAGTTGCTTGCAAAATTCGGCAATCCCCGGCGCTTTCATGCGGGCGTTGTCGGAAACATCATGTGGCGTTTGTAGCGTTTTTAGTTTAAGGGGCAAGGAGCGTGGGGCGGGACTGGGAACCACTTTGCCTGAGTAGGCGTCGTGTACGCTGCCCCAGCTTCTTCCGCGCAAAGATTGGGTGATGGCTTCAATCCGGTGGCTGACCTCGTCAATGGATGTGTGGTGAAAACGTATTTGCCCTAAAACGTTGTCAAATAAAATTGCTGCGCGGTTGTGAGCACGAAGCAAAGGTTGCAAGTGCGTTAACGCGTCGCTGGTATGGCAAATGAGTTGGGTGCAGGAGACTTTCAGTGCAGGACCGTGGCGTCTGCGAAAAAGCGCAGCGGCAAATAGGTCAATGTCAAAAGTGGTGACTTTCTCAAAGCGCTGCAACCACGCGCTGGGCATCATCCAGCCCGCGCTTGCGCCAATTAAAACGAGTTCTTTAGATGGCGTTGGGATTTCCTCCAACCATTGCCCAATCTGGTTAATACTTTCTTGCCAAGCGTGTTGGTGTCTCCAAGCGTGCCAATGCCAGACCAACCCGCCCGAGGGGTTCATGGGGCGCTTGCGCGGTTGAACTGCATGACGCCGAGCTCGTCCATGGTGCGTTGTTCGCGCTTATTCCAGTGTTTTTGAACGGCCAAGCGATCGTTTTCTGCCAGCGTTTTCATCTTCAGACGGTCGGCCTCGGCCTTTTGCGTGAGGTAGGCCAAACGCTCTAAGTGGACGGTGGATTTCTCAATGTCTTGGTCAACGCGGGCTCGCAGGTTGAGCAGTTGCGACATGAACTGGCGGTGGTTCATCGCATCCGACATGCCCTTGGACTCTAAGGCGGCAGCGCCCTTGGCGCGGTATTCCTCGTACAAGCGCTCTAGGCGTTCTTGGCTGCTGTTGAGCGAGTCGCGCAGGCGCTCGGCTTCAATCGTTTGGGTGCGCAAGGTCACGAGAACTTGTTCCACACGACCTTCTAAGGCAGACCAACAAGCACGAACTTTCATAGCGACACCTGCTTTACTGCTCTAAAAGACTGCGAAGGTCAGCGCGGGTGACGGACTCATCAACGCCTGCGTGCATCTCTTGGCATAAAAATTTTTCCATCGTTTCTCGCAAAACAATAGCTTGGTCAATTTCGGGGTTCGAGCCAGCTTGGTAAGCGCCGACTTGAATTAAATCTACGTTTTGTTGGTACAAAGACCACAGCCGTCGAAAGCGGTTGGCAATTTTTAAGTCAGCAGGGGCGAGCAAGTTTTGCATCACCCGAGAAATAGAGCCGTTGAGGTCAATCGCCGGGTAATGCGCGGCGTCTGCCAACTTGCGCGAGAGCATGACTTGGCCGTCCAGGGATGCGCGGGCAATGTCCACAATCGGGTCGTTGCCGTCATCGCCTTCAGCCAAGACCGTATAAATCGCAGTAATTGAGCCGTGGCCGTGACGTCCTACGCCGGCGCGTTCAATCAAGTTGGGCAGGAGCGCAAACACTGAAGGCGGATAGCCTTTGGAAGTCGGCGGCTCGCCAATGGCCAGGCCAATTTCGCGTTGCGCATGGGCAACCCGGGTCAGGCTGTCCACCAGCATCAAGACGTCTTTGCCTTGGTCACGAAAGTGTTCGGCAATAACGTGCGTGAGGTGAGCTGCTTTGAGCCGTAATACGGGAGACACATTGGCAGGGGCCGCAATGACCACCGATTTAGCCAAGCCTTCGGGGCCCAGCGTCTCATTAATAAACGCTTGGACTTCGCGACCGCGCTCGCCGACCAAGCCAATGACAACGATGTCGGCTTTGGTAAATCGGGTAAGCATGCCCAGCAAAACGCTTTTACCCACACCCGAGCCTGCAACCAAGCCCACGCGTTGTCCGCGGCCCAAAGTCAGCAAGCCGTTAATGGCTCTCACGCCAACATCTAAAACCCGGTCAATCGGACCGCGTTCCATGGGGTTGATGGGCAAACCTAAGAGGCTGAGTTTGGTCGTGCATTCGGGTTTGGGTTTGCCGTCTAAGGGCTCGCCTTGGGCATCGATCACGCGGCCAAGCAAAGCATCGCCTAAAAAAGCATGACCGCTTTCGGACAGCACCCGCACCTGGGCTCCTGGACCAATGCCTACGGGCTCAGAAAATGGCATTAAGAAAATCGTTTTGTCAGCAAAGCCTACGACTTCCGCTTCGATGCGGTTGCCGCCATGGCCGACCACTTCGCAACATGCGCCCACGGGTGCCATGATGCCGCGGGCTTCCAAGCGCATGCCCACCAAGCGCACCAAGGTGCCGCTGCGGGCCGGGCGTTGGCTGTGGATGTGGCCGATGGCGCTGTCGGCCTCGGTGTCAAAGTCAAACATGGTGTTCGGCTTCACGCAAAATGTCGTCAATCGCCTCTACGGTGTCGTAAGCCGAAGATTCGGAGGGGATTGTCGATACATCAGTCGCAATGGGTTCACTTGGCGTAGCCATGCGCGGACGTGCATCCTCGACCGCGTTACTTGGAATCTTGTCACTGCTGATGCGCTCCGCTCCAAACGCTGTTTGCTTTTTCCATTGGGTTTCGTTCAAGGACAAGCCGCGGGCAAGGGCGGAGAGTTGGTTACCAATTAAGTCTTCCACCACCGCATCATTGGCGCTTGCGCGAACGCTGCCAGGCAAAAGCGTGTCGTTGGCTTGGAGGCGCAAACCTGGGCCCGTGTTCAAGCCGGTGCGCTCGCGCAGGCTCTGGAGCAAGGCCAAATCGGAAGGGTTTAATTCGACCAAGACGAGGGACTCATCGTGGGCTGAGAGTTCGTCCACGCAGCGCTGAACTAAACGCTCAATCGCGCGGCCGTCGAGGCTTAATTCCGCTAAAACCAGTTGCTCGGCGATATGCAAAGCCAAGCGTTTGAGCGGTTCGTAAAAAGTAGAGGCCGGTTGCTGAAGCGGTTCAAGGGCAGCTTGCAAAGCAGCAACCAAGGCGTGGTCTTGGCTTTGGGCGGCTTTCACAGAAGCCTCCATTTCCGCCTGCATCGCAACGCGGGCTTCTGCAAGCCCTTGCGCATGTCCTTCAGCACGGGCTTGCGCAAGGGCTTGTTCATTCACGGCTGCAGTGGTTGCTGCTGCTTCAGGTTGTTGCTCAGCCGATGCGTCTGTCTCTAAACCTTCTAAGGCTGGTTCACCTTCGGGTGTCGTTTCCTTTGGGAGAAGATCAGGTGTCGGGGTGTCAAAATTGGTTCGTCCAAAGGTGATGGTTTGTTCCGCCAGCCAAGGCTTAGCGACAAAGCCGTCGCTCACCGGTGGCGGATTGAGTAAGTCGGTGGCTTGCCAAACGCGGGCAGGGCGCACCTCGGCTTTGCGGACGGCAGCCTGCTTGGAGGCAGCCGCGCTTTTAGACATAGTCGGCTCCGCCGCCTAAGACCAAATCACCCGCATCGGCCAGCTTACGCGCAGCCCGCATGATGATTTTCTGAGCGTCTTCTACATCAGACAAACGCATGGGGCCTAGGGCCTCCATATCGTCTTTGAACATGCCGCGGGCACGCTCGGACATATTGTCCAAAAATTTCTTCTTGACTTCGTCGCTGGCGCCTTTGAGAGCTTTCATCATCAGATCCGGCTCTGCGTTTCGCATGATGACCTGAATACCCTTGTTGTCTACGCTGACCAAGTTGTCAAAGGTAAACATGCTGTCTTGAATTTTTTGCATCAATTCGGGGTCAAGGGTTTTCAGCCCGCCCATGACAGACGCTTCTAGCGCTGTTTTTGTCAGGTTCAAGATATTCGCAGCCGCCTTGATACCGCCAAAGCTAGAAGACTTCGACGACGAGTTGGTCGAAAACTGCTTCTTCAAAATCGCTTCGAGTTCTTCCATGGCAGAGGGTTGAACGGTTTCTAAACTCGCAACGCGTTGAATCACTTCAGAACGGGTTTCAGGAGGCAGGTAGTTCAGCACATCGGCCGCCACCACGTTTTCCAAAACCGACAAAATAATTGCCACCACCTGAGGGTGTTCGGCCTGAATCATGTCGGCAATCGAACGTGCGTCCATCCAGTTCAAAATCTCCAAGCCTTTGCTGGCGCGGCCAGGGTTAATACGCCCTAAAACAGAGGCCGCTTTGTCATCGCCCAAAGCACGTTTAAAAACTTTTTCAACGTAGTCGGAAGTACCCAAACCTAAACTGGTTTGTTTCTTAATGGTGGCCACAAAATCGTCAAGCACCGTGTTGACCGCTTCTTGGGACAAATCGGCAACCTGCACCATCGCAGCACCCAGCGCCTGAACTTCTTTGGGGTTCAAAAAGCTAATGATGTTGGAGGCCTGTTCTTCTCCGAGCAAAAGCATCAAGACGGCGGCACGTTGGGTGCCAGTCATCGACGCCATCTCCTTGCGAAGGACTTCGTCGTTTGCGGCTTTGTTATCGGTTGCTGCGTCTGCCATTTTGATTTGCTCCCACAGGGGAATATCAGCCGGGTTTAATCATGTTCTTCAGAACGCTGGCTACGCGTGCTGAATCATCGGAAACAATCATACGGATCAAAGCCACTTTGTCATCATACGTATTCGCAGTATCGAGCATTTCAGCAGAGATATTGGGCTTCTTAGGCTTCATTTTCGCCTTCATTTCTTCCAGTGTCTCGTTTGGTCCCATTTCCATCGTGGCCGCAGTTTCGGCTTCCAAGGCGGCGGCTTCTGCAGCAATTGCGTCGGCTTGGGCTTGCTGAACTGCGACAGCGGCAGCTTCAGCAGCCTCTTTGTCACGGTTCATCATGTGCATCACCACGGGGCGAACCACGACCATCAAGAAGGCCACGAACAACAAACCTAAGAATCCTGATTTGATGTTGGTCATGGTGGACTCATCTTTGTGCCAAGGAATGCTCAAATCCATCGGATCTTCGGGCTCAAACTGGGCCTGCACTACGCTGACCACGTCTTTACGCGCTTCGTCAAAGCCAACGACGCCACGCACGAGTTGTTGCATACGCTCCACTTCTTCAGGCGTGTAAGGGTTAGGCGTTGCGGGCTGGTCTTCGCCTTTGTCGTTCTTAGGTTGCGCCGTAGGAGGGCGCTCGTTAATCACCACGGCTACGCTCAGGCGTTGAATTCCCCCAGTAGCGCTCTTAGTATGGCGCACAGAGCGGTCCATTTCATAGTTACGGGTGCTGCGAGAAGCAATCGTGCTGCGCTCGTCCGTTGCCGTACCCGTTGCTGGGGTAGTAGCGGTGTTTAAGGTCGTTGTTGGCGCAGGCGGGGCGGTGTTGGAAAGGGTTCCAGGAATACCGGCCGCCTCTTTGGCACTGTTGCGGTCTTCGCTGTTGACTTCAGAGCGGGTTTTAGGGCCCTTGCCTTGGGTGTCAAAGTCTTCAATCGTGGTTTCAGTTTGGCTGAAATCAAGGCTCAAGTTCACTTGCGAGCGCACG
>SXGU01031985.1_pt1 | contig 11424 bp, 19 predicted proteins | sample 3174531 | NCBI WGS metagenome assembly SXGU01 (sample SAMN11356863, study PRJNA531348) | freshwater metagenome | isolation source: freshwater sample F1-140 | place: China: Fuxian Lake, Yuxi | collected 2017-12-25
AGACGTCAGTCAGCGTCATGTCCAGGCCATTGCGCCGCGCCCAGCGGTAGAACCATATCGGGCTGTCGCCTGACATAGCCATACCGCTGTTCTGCCGCACCGCGAACAGCACCGCAGGATGCTTCGCCAGGACGCTGAAGACTTCGCGCTGTACTGCGGCTTCAAGTTGCGACTTGTCGGTCGGAGTGGGCTGTTTGCGTGGCTTTGGCGCAGGCTTCTCAGCTACCGGCTTCTCCGCAAACTCCGCAGGAATTGGCTTACCGGCCATGTTGCACATCCACCGGATCGCTTTTTCGTGGTCGGACACGGTTTGCTTGAGCGATGGTTTGAAGCGCATCTTGCGTGGGCCGGTCATAGCAACGGTTCCTGTGTTTGCTTTGGTGCTGCCTTGGCGACAAAGAAATCACCCTGCGCGTAGGCTTGCTCTATCCGCTTGCAGGCTATGTCGAAGTATTTGCTTTCACGCTCAATGCCGATGAATGACCGACCCATCTGTACTGCTGCTACTCCGGTTGTTCCGCTTCCCATGAAGGGGTCGAGAATGGTTTCCCCTCTAACTGTGAATCGCTGAACCCAAGAAGAAACAATTTCAAGCGGCTTTCCTGTTGGGTGGTCTCCGTTTGTGATAACAGGGCCAATCCAGTTTCCATGACAACCTCCACCATTCCATTCTTTGCGCTTCCCTCTTGGGTAAAGATAGGCAATCCCATCCCAACCGTTAGCTGGGCGATCTGCGCTTATTTGCGGCATTGGATTAGTCTTAACCCATACCCCAAAACGAATAAGTTCAAAGTATGAATTAGGGTTAAATTCGAGCATCGCAATATGCCGCCAATCCATGTTTGCAATGACCCATCCATCGCATAATACGGAGCAGCAAGAAAGCAAATCGTCAATAGCTTTGAAGTCAATAGCTTTGAAGTCAATAGCTTTAATTCCATATCCTCCGCCTGCGTTGCTCTTGGCGTTGCTGTGCGTTTTTTCGCTGTAAGGCGGGTCAGTAATCACCGCATCAACCTTAGCCAAGGTCGGCAACACTTCGCGGCAATCTGCGTTGTAGAGCGTGCAGTCGCCAATCGTTACCGGAGTCACTTAAACACCGCCTTCGCCTCACGATACACGGCATTACGCTCAGGACGCTTGCAGAACTCGTCGCAGACGGCGGCGTATTCTGCGAGCAACGCCGCGAGATGCCGCAGCAGCGCGGCATTTTCGTTGGCTAACTTGATTTCGTTTTGGGTGGGCATGTCAGAATGGGATCGAATCGCCATCGTCATACTCCGCAGCCGGCACGTTAGCGCCAGGTTTGTTCTCACGCTTCGGATCAGAGAATCCGCCGTCATCACTACCGGAATCACTGCCGGAATCACCCTTCTTGCCGAGCAACGTCATGTCATTGACGCGAACCTCAAGAGATGCGCCATTGGTTCCGTCCTTCTTGACGTACTCACGCAGCGTCACTTCTCCGACGATGCCAACAGCCTGACCCTTGGTGAGATACTGCGCGACTTTCTCGCCGCGATCTCCCCACATAGCGCACTTTGCCCAAGTGGTTGTAGCCTTGTCGCCATAACCGGACTTGACGGCAACACTGAATTCTGTGACTCTCGACTCGCCAACGTATTTTGTTTCTGCATCGCGGCCCAAGTTGCCTGTGAATGACCAGTTGTTCATTTGTTGCTCCTGTGGTTAAAATTGATCTCTTTTATTTACTGCTGCTATGTATGTTTAAGTTGCGGCATGTTTATGATTCTTTTGTTGAAAACCGTTAGTCGGTTTTATGGTGTGAGGCACAATATACGTTGTGCCTCATTCTCTGCTGCCCGAGCGCCCGCCACTTCTTTACTCTGATGCGTAGTGCCGCCTCCACTTTTTCGCCGGCTTGCTTTTCCACCGGGTCGTTCGTCCACTCAAGCGCTAAGTGGTCGGCGCATTCCTCGTATGCTTCGGCTCGCGCAAAGCATTCCTCTGCTTTCAGTTTTCTGTTCATGGCGCATCCAGAGGCCCAACCCGGCGCTCAACCTCGCTCCCTTCGGTCGCTGGACTCACGGGCGATAAACCTGCCCGTGAGCCGGTTAGCTCTACGTTGGTCGTCTTATCTTCATCGTCCGCGCAGCAGCCGAACAGCCGCGCCATCGGCGTCTCACCAGCGCCGACTTTCTGCACGGTCGCAAAGCCCCGCGCTTCAAGTGCTGCGCGCTCCAGCCGTTCCTGTAGGGCGCGCAGGTTGCATTCTTCGGTCATGTCCTCGCCGTCTAGCGTGTGCATCACTTGTGCAGCGGCGTCGAGCAACTGCGCAAAAACAAACCGCTCTCCGCGCAGCCGCCGCACTTCATTTGCCAGCAACATGCACACCACGCGCCAGCCCTGCGAGCCTTCGTGGAAGGTGCAGCCACTGGCCCATTCGTCTGCGAACTCCATGCACTCGTCAACCGTCATCTTTATCTGCATTGCTGCATCCTTTCTTCGTAGCCACCAGCCGGCCAATTTCACGTTAGCGGTCACGATATTCCGCCGCCATGCGCGCAATTTCCAGCCCCTTCGCCGTAGAACTTGCGACCACCGTGCTGAGCACCGAAGCCAGCAGCAGGCCGGCACGTCGGCTCCGGTCGCGTTCCTCCGGCGTCTTTCGCGCCTCGCGTTCGGCTTGTTCGGCCCTGCGCGCAGCCAACGCATCAGCCCACTTGCGCTCTTGCTCCTGCCTTTTGGCTACCCCTTCGGCCTGTCGTTGCTCAAAGGTTCCGCGCTGTTTTGCTTGTCCCATTTTTTTCTCCGTAAGTACCGTTAACCCGTCGCTCAAGCGGGACGCGCCGCGATAAAGCCGCGTCGCGCCCCTCCACTCTGTCGTTATCAATCACACAGCACCATCGTCTGACGGTGCAGCCATCGCGGCGCGCTCAATCTTCAACGCCTTAAACACTTCCCGCGCTTCCTCGAACTGCTCGATAGTCCATTGCTCGATGGGGCCGAATCCGGTTTCTGTTGCAATCATATCCGGCGTCATATTAAGTTGATTGGCGAATGCGTCTTTCAGCTTTTGCATTTGCTCGGCGCTCGGCTTGGTCGGATCGGGGGTGCCGATTCCGGACAGGTCTGATTCCATCGGGTCGCCGCTGATGGTGCCACGGACGGATTGACGGACAGGCTCCGCTTCGATGGTGACAGGCTGGCGCTTTGCGGCGGCGGCGGCTTTGACCTTCTCTGGCATGGGCGTTGGTGCCGTCTGAACCGGAGTAATGTCGCGCTCAGGCTGCGGCGCAAAATCCTGCACTTCCTCAGGCGTATATACCCCAACTGACACTCCTGGATACACTGTGCGGATACCCTCGGAAATGCATCGTGCGCGCAGCATCTGGCGCGGATACTGCCGCCATGTCGGGTTCTTGGTCAGGCCGGCTTTGTTCGCCATCTCGATAGACCATTCGACGCTGATGCTTCCACCTTGCTGATGCGAGAACACGCCGACAACTTTGGTATCGGTGTAGTCCTTCCACTCGACCTTGCCGCCTGCGGCTTGGAACCGCGCAAGCATCGCATCAGCCTTGAGCGCTGGCCTGCCTTGAATAACGTGATACTCCATCGCGGCACGGGCGGGGTGCAATCCCTCGGACTGCGCCACCAGCATCAGGGCGATAGCCTGTTCCGGTGTTTTCATGCCGAACAGTTGCGACTTGCTGACGGCGATTGCCATGCGTTCGATGTCGTTAAACGGGACGATTGCGTTTTGCTGGTTAGACATTTTCACTCCTTAAACAGATTGTGTTTTTTGGCAATAAGCGCAACAGATGCAACCGTCTTTCCAATGTCGTACTGAAGGCAATCCAGATAAAGCCGTTTTTTTGAACCAGCACTAAGGCTATCCATCATGTAATCATCCATGAGTGCTTGAAGCGGCTTATCGCTCGGTCTTTTGCCATACTGAGAAACAAACCAAGCGTCAAATGTTTTTAGTTCTTTAGGTGATTTAGGGGCTTTAGCCATCATTCCACACCTTTCATTGCCCAAGCCGGGAGAGAAATCATTTGGCACTCGTCAGAGTACGCCGGATACATCTCGGCTTCGCGGCAGTTGGCCCAGTATTCGAGCAGCGAACGGCGCTGCTTCTCGCAAATCTCCAGCGACAGCGGATCAAGTTCATAAACCGCAACAGCAAACGGGGCTTTTTTCTCAACCGCGACAAAAACAAACGCATCAGCACCGCTACCGGCCAGATAGTGCGCCGCCTGGATGCCGTAGCCGTAAGTTTGTATCGAGCGAGCAAAACCATCGGGCGAGGCGTCTTCCGTGGTCTTAAGATCCACGATAACGCTACCAGCACGGCGCATCAACCAGATGTCAGGCCGGCACTTACAGGCAAGCCCTGTTTCGTCGTCGTCCCAGAACATGCTGACTTCGGTCTGACCGTCGCCGCGCACCAGCTTACTCGCCGCCGGATGATCACCGATAGCCTCGGCCATTGCGGTGATGGTCTGGTAATCCGTGGCGGTGATGATGGTCTTGCCTTCGGATACCATGCGCTCGTAGGTGGCTTTGCCTTCCTTGGTGCGCTTGTCTCCTTCAAACACGGCGTATTCATCGTTGAATCGTTCGGACTCCAGAACACAGGTATGAAACGCCGTGCCAAACAACATTGCCGGTGTAGGTTCCTGCTGCTGTTGCAGGTAGGCACGAGCGTGTGCGGGGCTGCGCTGAATCTGCTTGAGCAAACTGGCAGACACAGCATCCGTGGCGTGGTACGTCGCGGCAGGCATGGCGGTGTCGATGATCACGGCGGTATTCATACTGATACCTCATGCCCGACTTTGACCTCAAAATCCATGCGGTTCTTCAATTGCACTGACGCAATAAAGCACTTCGCAATGAGACTGCCGCGAGTTTCCGGCGTCATTGCTGGCGATTCCAGTGCCGTCATGCACTGATCCAACACGCTGATTGCTTCAATGATGTACTTGGCTTGCATTTTGAACCTCGCTAAATTGCAGCACTGGGTATTGAACCAGTGCCTTAGCCTGCTGCCAGCATTGCTCATGCGTGCCGGCAACACGCCCTACAACAAAAAATTGCGCCTGCTCATGCACTGCCGGCGCTTGACGGAAAACTGTTGCGGTGTAATGCTTCAGCGGTTTCATGCTACTCGGCCTTACCGCCACACGCCGACTCGACCTTCACGCCACCCGCCACCAGTTCCGCAGCTTCCATCGCGGAGGCCGGAGCGATCTGGTATTCGGTGACGAGGTGCCTTGCAACCTGCGCCTGGTTGTGGCCGCTGACAAGCCGCGTGGTGCCGTTGAATACTACTCGGTACAGTCGCGGACTCTTGCTCATGTTTGCCATTTTTACTGACTCCTGTTGTTATAAAGATGGATCAACCGTCACCGGAACCGTAACCGGAACCGTAACCGGAACCGTCACCGTCACCGTCACCGTAACCGTCACCGGAACCGTAACCGGAACCGTAACCGGAACCGTAACCGTAACCGGAACCGTAACCGTCACCGGAACCGTAACCGGAACCGTCACCGGAACCGTCACCGGAACCGTCACCGTAACCGGAACCGGAGCAGATGTTTACTTCTTCCATACCGGCACGGCTGCGATAGACGCAATTGCCGCCTCAGTTGCAGGGATGATTTCGATCACTTCGGTAAGCAGTATTTCAGACACAGGAGCAGGGAATTTACAGTTGCTCGGCTTGCTAACGCCATCATTGGCAATTTGCGAAAGCGATGCCGCGCCATCCCAATACCACAAACGACGAGCATCAGTGACAATGGCTTCCTTGCCGTTTCGCTCCTTCAGTGTGCCGAAGAACACACCGGCACTGTATGTCCTGATGACACAAACTTTTCCGATCATTTTACTGACTCCTTGTCGTGCGACATTGCACAACCCGAATGATACACACCAAAAACCGTTTTGCAATACCCTTGCACAAAAATATTTTGTAGAGTATCTTACAGACTCCACAACACTCGGCACACTCACATGACCCCCGCACAATTTCTGAAGCACTTTGGTAACGACGAACGTATGGCTAGCTTGAAACTCGGATATCACCCTTACACGATCCGTCTTTGGATTAAGAATGGTGTCATACCGCACAAGGCGCAGCAGCTTATTGAGTACGCGACCGCTGGCAAGCTGAAGGCGGATAAGCGGAAGATGACGCCGGTTGCGCGTAATGGGCTATAAGAATAACCAGCACCACCACCGCGCAAAACTCACTGACGAACAGGTAGCCAAGATACGCCGAATGTATCGGCGTAACGTTGTTGGTTACAAGATGTTGGCACAGGAATTCCAGTGCAGTGAATGGACGATACGCGACATCGTTACATACAGGACGAGGCCATAGTGGATAACGACAAGCAGCAACTGCAAGACCTCAAACGCAGCATCGACATGCCTGCGTTGCTCAATGGCTACGGTGTCGATCTCAAGAAACAGGGAACGTCATACGTCGCGTTATGCATATGGCACGATGAGAAACGTCCGAGCATGGGCGTGTTTCAAGGAGATGACGGTATCTGGCGATGCAACTGTCACTCATGCGGTCGGCGTGGTACAGCTATCGACGTTGTGCAAGAAATGGATGGCGTTGATGTTGCCGAGGCTATCCAGCGGCTGAAGCGGAATCATTTCGTGCGCGATGAAAAGCGCATCAAGGCAGAAGCGCCAATCGTTGCGGCTAAATGGAAGCATCAGAAACCTCCAGAGCCGATGATAGATTTCACTTTGCCGGGACTGACATACGTCGCGCATTGGGAATACCGTGACACCGATGGCGCATTGCTCGGATACGTTGCTCGATACACCGATTCCAATGGCAACAAAGAATACCGCCCTTGGACATACGGCACGATGGCGCAAGCAATCAAGCCGGCGTGGAAATGCAAAGCGTTCAGTAACCCACGACCGCTATACGGCTTGCATAAGCTGACGAATGACAAACGTATTGTCTTATGCGAGGGCGAAAAATCTACCGATGCCGCACAAAAACTGCTGCCTGGAATGATAAGCATAGGCTGGCCCGGTGGCGCAAATGCCATCGCGCACATTGATTGGCACCCGCTCGCTGGTCGCAACGTCCTGCTGGTGCCTGATGCTGACGCGGCAGGCGAAAAGGCAATGTATGATGCGGCTCGCTATCTGCTGGCTATTGGGTGCGTGGTAAGGTTGCTCGATACGTCCGACAAGATATACGTAAAAACAGGATGGGATCTCGCTGATGCTTTAGATGAAGGCTGGACAACAGACGATATCCGCACATTCTGCGAGGATCGGATAACAACACTTACTAGCCGCGAGATTGAGGCGCGAATCGAGGAGGAAAAAAAAACTGTGCAAACAGAACAAACAGAAATATCCGACCGGCCCGACGATATGACTCCCGGTAGCGTGTTGATCGAAGGCGAGTCGGTGCGTGTGGCTGAGATACCGGACGCGAACGATATACCGCCGAACGTAATCCCGATCAAGCCGATCAAACCGCATACCGGCATCGAATCCAAACCTATAGACGCGCCGGAATTCTCTGACATCCACCTCGCAGAAATCTGGTCGCGCAATGACGGCCAGGACTGGCTATTCTGCAACGGATGGAACAAGTGGCTTCAATGGGATGGCGCACGATGGGAAGTCGATCAGAGGCAGCATTGCACCCGCGCCGTCGCCAATGAAATGAAGCGCGCAACATATTGGCTCGAAGCCAATCAGTTATCCATTGCACAAAAGCGCGGCCTATGCAGCGTCAAGAACGTCGCTAACGTCCTGAAGGCCGCATCATGGCTCCCGGCGCATGGGCGCATAGCTGATGACTTCGACGCCGACCATTGGTTGCTCGGAACACCTGCCGGGACTGTTGATCTGCGTACCGGGAAAATACGCGAGCCAAACCGAGCCGACATGATTACGAAGCAAACCGCAGTCGCGCCCGCACCTGGCCCTATGCCTCATTGGGATATGGTCTTAGACCGTTGCACGATGGGCGATCCTGAGATGCGGGAGTATTACCAGAAATGGGCTTTTTATGCATTGACCGGAGACACAAGAGAGCAGGCTTTTCTATTCGTGCATGGCAAGCAAGCCAGCGGTAAAACGGTTTTCCTATCAACGCTATCTGGAATGCTCGGAGAATACGCCAAGGAAATCGACATCGCTATCCTGATGGAAAGCAAGCACGGGCAATCGGCAGCGCCGCATGACTTGGCAGAATTGGCCGGAGTGCGATTGGCGATGTGCACAGAACCCACCAGCGGCCAGCGATGGAATGAAGGTCTTGTTAAAAAGATGACAGGCTCAGAGCGCATACAAGCCTGCCGGAAATATGAGAACCCTTTCACGTTCAAGCCGCAGTTCAAAATCTTCATGGGTGGCAATGACAAGCCTTCCCTTACCAGCGCCGACGGGATGGAACGCCGTTTGCACATAGCAGAATTCCCGGAAACCATACCGGCAGAAAAGCGGATTCAAAACCTGCCGGAGCAATTACAAGCGGAATGGCCGGCGATCCTGCAATGGGCCATTGATGGCAGGACAGCATGGTTCCGCGATGGACTCAAAAAACCCACAGCAGTCGCCGCAGCAGTAGCTGAATATGTAGACGCACAGGACATCATAGGCGAATGGCTTTCCGAGCGCACCGAAGCCGTTAGAGATGGCCGCGTGAGGCAAACCGAACTCTATGAGAACTACTCAGTATTTGTCAGGGGACTAGGCCAGGGTGTACTAGGTTCTGCTCGGCTTGTGCCTGAACTGAAAAAACGCGGCTATATGCAGGGTCGCAGTGGCGGGATTCGATATTGGTATGGTTTGCAGATTAGGACGGACTTTACCGATAAGCACGGATCTTGGATGAATGGATTCGATGAGTAATCCAGAACCATCGCCTATACGCTGGCGACAAGTATCAGAATATGGCCTCGTCAGCCAGTGCGATAGATTCCGGATCGGTAAATATCGTGCTGTGGCTGTACCATACGCGGCATGGAATGGATACGCCCTACTCGGGCGATATCTTACCGCTGATGATGCACGGCGAGCCTGCCAAGAGGCCCTATTGCGGTCGCCTGACAGTAAAGAAAAAGCCCCGACGGTATAAACACATCGGGGCAAAACCCGGCATTGCGCCGGGCGAGGGGAATAGTTAGTCTATCCGCGCAGGATGATTATCACAAGCGCCAGGGCGATTGATGCGATGGTGTGTAGCATTATTCGCCGCCTTTCGCCTTTGCAATGGCATCCCGTGCGATGCCGCAAGGATGAGTTGGCTTTTCATCCCAACCGCCGACATAGTTCATCAGCCCTTCCAGAGCCGCCAGCAATTCAGGGGCGGCGGCGATAAGCGCATCTGAAACTTTAGGCTTGTCTAGGTAGATGATAAATCCGGAATCACGGAATCCAGATAACAGATTCTCGAACGGGATAGTGTCACGAATAGAATAAAAGTCAGGCTTGTCTTGAAGCGATTCCGGCAAAGTCCAATATTCGCGCTCTTTGCAGGTATGCAACGAGGAAAGCGATCCGCCAATTGCGCGCAATGCTGCATGGTGTGTAAGATGTTTCATGATCTATAGCCTCTCTAAATTTTAGACTTATCAAAATCGCCCACAAAATACGAACAGGCGATGCGGTGATAACACTCCGATTCCCCAATACGCCCCGCGCGATACAGCCGGAGCGCGATCAGGATTGCGAGGCGTTGGTGGGTGGGCATGGTTAGGTTGAAAACCTGCAACGGATGTCAGTCATAGCGACATTGGGATAGCGAGACTCATAAAACCGTTGTTTTGCTTCTTTGCACGTCGCCACCCATGTAGTAGATGCGGCATAGGCGAAGTAAGACTTCTTTCCATGCCAGTGCCGCGTGAATATGTCAATTTTGCGGTAGTCGCGTTTGTCTCCGTATTTCATGATAATCCCCTATATGTAACCCAGTAACATCCCGGCCATTGCCTCCCGTGCAGAGAGGCAATAGTCGGGAGGCTATACGTCGAACGATACAACAGCCAAAAAGCCAGACGTATCAACGGTAACGCCTTCCGGAACCTTGGACAGGATCAAAATTCCGGAGTCGCCAAACTTATCCGACCGGATTCTGTTCAGCATTCCACGGAACAGGTCGCTGTTAGCGTATCCGCCAAACTTAGGATGGTTCCGAAACGCGTGCATGTCGCAGTGTTTCCGGTCAATAGTCGGAACCGCGATATATTGATAAGCGATAGTGTCGTCAATGTTGTAGACGTTCTTTACTTTGCCTTTGAATTCGATCTTTGCCATGTCAGTCTCCCGTGTATGTTTCAGATTCCCGCCCGCTCCGCCGCGCACAAAACCCGCGCCAACGTCAGGATATGCGACGGAACCCCGCGCCGCTCGGCGTATCTCCGCGCAGCAAATGCGCCCCATGTCTGCCAATTGCGCGCCGCTGTCGCTGCGGCTTTGGCGATGGGATGGATTGTGGTGTGGCTCATGTTATTCCCCATCCGTTTCTGACCAGTCGCCGCAAGCTTCGCACTTCTGTTCGTGATCATTGCACTTTTCGGCGTAGTCGCTCAATTCTGCGAAAGTTTCGAAATCGTATTCCTCGCCGCACTCGCCGCAGCTATACGACCAAGCAACATCGAAGCCGATGGAACAATAGACGCAGCCCGGCCAATCTTCCGACCAGATATAAACATTCCCGGAGTTTTGATTGACTCCGGCTTGCGCGTACTTATCAACCTTCTGGCCGGCTTCCTTGACAGCCTTAAGGCATTCCACAAGCCGGTCAAGATCAGAGCCTTGGAAGTTCTCAAACAGATTCAATTCGGACATGCTATTTCCCCTTGTCTAGTGGTGTATGTGTGACCTGGAAGCGATTCACTATCGCAACCGCAATTGGACTATAGCGGCAGTGAATCACAAATAACAGTCAATTGTTCTTATGATCCACTGCCGTTTGTATCAGATAGGCTTATCGTTAGCCGTGGCTACAGATGCACGGCGTACCCAGTGCGGCCCCTTATCGTCCCGTGATCGGCCAAATTCACCGCGAGCAATCCTCAAGTCCATTTGCTTGTTGGCAATGTCAAGGTTAAGCCTATCCCCGAACTCAGACTTAATTTGGCGATGCAGGTCTGCGACATAAACCTTATCCATTCCAGCAATCAACCGACCAACCGCAACCGCAACCCGATAGCGGACATTGGCCGGAATCGAAACTCCAGCACTCTCAGCAGTCAATCCGGGAGCGATCCACACCCGCATTTTGCCCGTGCTCTTGTAAGTCCATCCAGCATCTCGCAAGCACCCGGCAAGCACCTGGGACGATATGTAATCAACTCCAAGATAAGAAATTTCATCGGCAATATCAGACAAGCTTCCAGACTTGCGATCCAGTTGGTTCAACGACTTAGCAATCTTTGACGTATCCATAGCAATTAACTC
>SXGU01188536.1_pt1 | contig 11424 bp, 9 predicted proteins | sample 3174531 | NCBI WGS metagenome assembly SXGU01 (sample SAMN11356863, study PRJNA531348) | freshwater metagenome | isolation source: freshwater sample F1-140 | place: China: Fuxian Lake, Yuxi | collected 2017-12-25
CCGGCATCCCCTCGGTGATGCAAGTCATGCTCGACTCCGTGACACCGCGCCTGCGGACCGGCAAGAAGATGCTTTCAGTGACGATCGAGCTGATGCGCCCCGAAGGCGAGATCGCCGAACTCTTCGGCGAGACCGAAGTTGAGGCAGATGCTCTTGGCGTGGCCGACATGAAGGTAGCCGTTCGGCTCCGGTGGAAAGCGCGTATGGACGCGCCCGCCGTGCTTGCCGGAGGCGATGTCGTCGAGAATGATGTCGCGAATGAAGTGAGAGGGTTTCGGATCGGTTTCGGGCATCGAAACCTTCAGAATATCAGGCGCCGGTGGGAACGCCGCGTTTTCAGCCGCCCGCCGTCCGGTAGCGCCGCCATGTGGCGACGGTCACTTCCCTGCCCTGGTCGCCTCGAGGAACCGCACCACGGTCTCCCAGCCCGCCGCTCGCGCGCCGTCCAACGCCGTTCGGCCCGCGTCGTCCACCGCGCTCACGTCCGCGCCGAGTTCGACGGCCGCCTTCACCGTCTCCAACGCCAGCGACTCGCGCCGCGCCGCCGGAACCTGCACCCACGGCGTCGCCTTCACCATCCCCACCGCCGCCATCGGCGCCGTCGCCGGCTCGCTGCGCTTCTTGAATCCCTTCTCCACCACATACGCGGCGCGATGCACCACCTTCGGATTGGCGCCCTTCGCCGCGAGCAACCGCATGGCCTCCGGCTGCTGGAATCGCGCGGCCAGCCAGTACGGCGTCGCGCCCACCAGTTGCGGCTCGAAGTGGAAATCGCGGGAGGAGCGGCGGGTTGGCGTCCAAGTTCGCAGCGGAGCTTCGGGATTCGCTCCCTTCTCGAGCAACGCCCGCACCAACCGTTCATCCCGCCGGTGGATCGCGATGTGGAGCGCCGAGAAGCCCGCCCCATCCGCGTTGGGATCGGCGCCTCGCTCGAGCAGGAACTCCGCCAAATCGGTGAATCCGGAGTGAGCTGCGAACATCGTCGCGCTGACACCCTGGGCGTCCTTGTCGTCGACGTTGGCGCCGGCCGCGGCCAACAGCTTCGCGGACTCCAGATCGCCCGACCGCGCGGCGAAAAGCAGGGCCGTATCCGCGCCGTGCGGGACCAGGCGATTGTAGGCGGGATACCCATGCGGCGGCACGGCCATCATTTGAGTCCAACTCTCCGACCTCGAATGGATATCCGCTTTCGCGCCGATCAGCAGTTTCACCACCGCGGGACGCCGTTGCGCGGCCGCCCACATCAGCGCGGTCTGGCCTCGCGTGGCGCGCGCCTCCGGATTCGCGCCCTTCGCCAGCAGCTTCTCCACGATCTCCGCCCAGCCGCCTCGCGCCGCCACCATCAGCGGCGTCTCGCCTGGCAGCAACGCCGCGTTCGGATTCGCTCCGGCATCCAACAACAGGGTCGCCACCGGCAGGTTGCCCTCGAGGCAGGCGGCCCAGAGGGGCGTCGCGCCGAGGTCGTTGGCCGCGTTTGAATCGGCGCCCGATCGCAGCAGCCGCCGGACCTCAGCCTCGTCGTTCCGATAAGCCGCGATCAGTAACGGCGTGGACCCGTCGCCGCCGCGCTCGGCGATCGCGGTGAGCGCCGTCAGCAGCGCCACGCCCAGCCGCCTCATCTAGACTCCCACCGGATCCAGCGGCAGCTTGCCGGTGCTTCCGCCCAATCGCTCCACCGGCGCGCCGAACTTGTCCATCAGCGCCACCAGCAGGTTCGCCATCGACGGACGGTCGCGAAAGACCAGGTGCTTCCCGCCGCGCAGAGTTCCCGCGCCGCCGCCCACCAGCAGCAGCGGCAGGTTGTCGCCGGAATGCCGGCTGGAGTTCGAGATGCCCGATCCGTAGAGGATCGTCATGTGGTCCAGCAGCGATCCGGCGCCGTCGGGAGCGGCTTGCAGCCGGGCCAAATATCGCGCAAACAATTCCGTGTGATAACGGTTGATCTTCGACATCCGGGCCACCAGTTCGGGAAGGTCGTTGTGGTGCGAAAGCGGATGGTGGGCCTCCGGAACGCCGATCTGGGGATACGGCCGCGCGCTCTGCTCCTTCCCGATCATGAAGGAAACGACGCGCGTGAGATCGGAGCGGAACGCCAGAACCTGCAAGTCCAGCATCAGCGCGAGATGGTCTTCGAACGCCGCGGGAGCGCCTTGGGGCTGCTCCATCTTCGGCAGCGCGGCGTCCGGCTGCTGTTCCGCCTTCGCGATCCGCCGTTCCACGTCGCGGATCGATTCCGTGTACTCATCGAGCTTGGCGCGGTCGCCGGGTCCCAGTTCCGTCCCGAGGGAAGAGAGCTTGGCGCTCACCGAATCGAGGATGCTCTTGCGTTGCCGCAGCCGCGCCTCGCGAGCCCCGCGCTCCGTGCTGCCGCTATCGCCGAACAGCTTCTCGAACACGGCGCGCGGATTCCACTCCATCGGCAGCGGACTGGTGGGTCCGCGCCAGGAGATGGTGTGCGTGTAGACGCAACTCAGATTGCCCGTGCACGCCCCCGCGTTGTTCGGTGGATCGAGCGCCATCTCGAGCGACGCCACCTGCGTTTCGCCGGCGAAGCGGCGCGCGAGCGACTGATCCATCGAAACGCCGGCGACGATCTCCACTTCGTTCTTGCCGCCTCGCGCGACGCCCGTCAGAAATGAACCCGAGGCGCCGGCGTGGATGTAGTTCCAGTTCGCCTGGATGCCCGAGAGCACGGTCACCTTGTCGCGGAACGGCGCCAGTGGCTCGAGCACGGGAGTGAGGTCGAAGTTGCCGCCGTCTTTCTTCGGGGTCCAGTACTCCATCGCCATTCCATTCGGAACGTAGAATGCGAGGAATCGATGCGCGGGCTTGACGGCGCCCGCGCCAATGGCGGGGAACATCGCGTCGAGCAGGGGCAGCGCGAGGGCCGAGGCGCCGCTCCGCAACAAGGTGCGTCTCGGCAACCGCCGGTTGCGGAATGTCATGGTTGCTCCGATCTTCGGGTGAGGAACACGGGACTGCCGACGATGCCTTCCACGATAGCCGACCAGCGGGGCCCGCGCGAGGCGGCCTCGCGGACGATCTTGCGGACCGCCGGCTGCATCGTGGAGTCGACCCGCCTGCCGATGGCGTAAGCGAGCAGCTTTTCGGTGAAGGTACGTGGAAACCGTTCGGGCTCCGACAGCAGCAGCGCGCGCAGCCCGGCGAGACCGTCGATCGAAGCGCCGCTGGCGGTGGTCCCCACCGAATCCACCGGCAGCCCCGATTCGTCCTTGGTGCGCCAACCGCCGATGGCGTCGAAGTTCTCGAGGGCGAACCCGAGCGGATCTATGGATGAATGGCAGCCATTGCACGAGGGGTTCTTGCGATGCGCGGCGAGCCGTTCGCGGATCGTCGCCGGACGCGCGCCGGCCTTGGTCTCGAGGGTCGTGTCCAGGCCCGCCGGAGGAGCTGGAACCGGCAACCCGAACAGATTGTTCAGCAGCCACTTTCCGCGCAGCACGGGCGACGTGCGATCGGGATACGATGTCGCGGCGAGCAGTCCACCATGGGCCAGCAGGCCGCCGCGCCGGTCGCGATCGGGCAGGGTCACGCGGCGGAAACGTGTTCCGTACACGCCGGGGATTCCGTAGTGGGCCGCCAGGCGTTCGTTCACGAAGGTGTAGTTGGCGGATATCAGTTCCGTCACCGGCCGGTCTTCCCGCAACGTGCTTTCGACGAACAACGACGTTTCCCGCTGGAACGCCTCGAGCAGGCTCTCGTCGTAGTTCGGATATCGCAGCGGGTCGACGACCACCTCGCCCACGCGGCGCAGATTCAACCATTGCGCGGCGAAGTCGTTCACCAGCGATCGCACCGCGCGCGGATCGGCGAGCATGCGGCGGACTTGCCGTTTGCGTTCCTCGGTGCTGGCCAGCGCTCCCCGCTCGGCCGCCGACAGCAGCGCCTCGTCCGGGATGCTCTTCCAAAGGAAGAACGACAGGCGCGACGCGAGTTCGACGCTGGAGAGCGCGCCCGAACGGCTTCGCCGCACTCGCAGCAGGAAGTCGGGATCGGATAGCATTCGTTCGAGCGCGAACTGGATGCCCGCGTCGAAGCTCCCGCCATCGCGGCGGCCGGAGTCGAAGAACTCGAGAAGCGTGGCGGTGTCGGCGGCGGTCACCGGGCGGCGGTAGGCGAGCCGCGCCAACCTCGACACGATCCGCGCCGCGCAGGAGCGCTCTTCGGCGGGGTGATTCGGCTGGCAGACGAAAATCGAGCGCCGGGCCGCGGTGTCCTTCGCGATGGCGGCGGGTCCGAACGGACCGCCGATGCGAATCGAGTCGACGTTGGCGAAGCCCATGTAGACTTCGTCGTTCGCGATGACGCGGCCGCGCTGCTGCGGTTGGGGCAAGCCTTCGGGCTCCCAAAGCTGGCGCACGAAGGACACGGAGACCACATGCAATCCGGCCGTCACGGGGACGCGGACTTCGAGCCCCGCGTCGCCGTCGAGCTGCATGTAGCGCTCCCACTCGGGATCGCCCGCGAAGCCGGGTTCGCCGTCGCCCGCGTAGCTGGCCGCGGCGGCCCTGCCCCGCGCCTTGCCGCCCACCGTGAACCGCCGCAGCAGCTTGCCATCCAATCGGACGTCCAGCATCTGCGGCCAGCCCATTCCCTTGAGGTAATCCTGATATTGGCGTTGCAGTCTCACTCCGATCGAATACTCGCCATCGGCCGGGAATTGATGCCGCACCGCGATGCCGCCGCGGGATCCGAGCGGCAGGTCCTCGCTCCGGCGGTCGTCTTGGAGAATGTGCAGGGGAATCCGGTGCGTTTCGACGCGCGGGGCTTCGGGAGGCAGCCCCACGGCGAGCCGAGTGACCTGGCGCGCCACCGAAAGGTATCGCTCGAGATGCGCCGTGGAGAACGATAGGGAATCGGCGAAGTTGTCGAAGCTGCCGTCCGCGGTTTCGTCGCCGGGAAGCTGCGACCGGATGTCGAGCTCGAGTCCGAACAGATCGCGCACCGTGTTCTCATACTCGGACGCGTTCAGCCGGTGGACCGCGCCGCCGCGGCCCGTATCGGGGCGAGCCTCCCACGCGCGGTCGATGGCGCGCTCGATCGCCTCGGCCGCCGATCGATAAGCAGCGGGCGCCGGACGCGGACTCCCGGGAGGCGGCATCGACTCGGCGCGCAGCCGCGCGATCACCTGTTCCCAAACCTGGGGCTTGGCGGGCGCATCCGGTAGGTCCGCCGCGGCCACCGACAAACCGCCGGATCGAACCGTGGCGTTGTGGCAGCCGGCGCAATAGCGGTCGAGCAGCGGCCGGATCGATGGCTCGGCGCGGAGAGACGCGCACGCGGCCGCGATGGCCCACACGTTCGTCCGCACTCGCATAACGAGTGCAGTATAGCCCTTTCGCTACTGGCTCGGTCCGGCGGCGACCGCCGGATTGGGTCCGCGCGGACCGCTGGATTCCTGCTGTGCCACGCGCCGCCGCCGCACCGGGGCGGACGATGGTTCGGACGCAAGGGACGGCGCAGTCGAAATCGCGGCCTCCACCCGCTCGGGTGGCGCCGCCGCCGCGCCGCTGATCCCGGTGGGCTCGGTGGGAGTCGCGGCGCCGCTGCCCGAAGGCGCGACGTACGTACGCCGGTATCGGACCTCCGCGCCGTCATAGTGTTTGCTCGCCCGGGCGGATAGGCGGATCTCGATGTTGCGGCGCTGGCCCGAGCGCGCGTCGTCGGGCACCAGGAAGTGGAGCGCGTAGCGCTGGCGCAGGCGCGACAAGGTGGTTTCGAGCGAGGTGGGGTCGTCGACGGACATGCTGTCTCCGCCCGATTCACGCGCTGTCTCCGGCGTACCCGCCGGATGCGGCCCGCCTGCGCCGCGTCCGCCTTGCGGCTGCTGTCCACCGCCGCCGCCGGGCCATCCGCCGCCGGGGCCCAGAATGACGCCTCCCTGGCCTCCTGGCCAACCGCCGCCCGGCAATCCGATTCCGCCTCGGCGGCCGCCGCCGCCGCCCGGATATCCGCCCCGCCGGCCTCCGGCTATCGCGTTGGGCGCGATCAGCGCGCTCAGCACGGCGCTGGCGCGCGACAGCGCCTGCGACACCTGCCAGTCGTTGGCTTCGAACTCCGTCTGGTCGTCGGTGAGGATCACGATCGCGCGGCGGGCTTCCTTGCGCGCGGAGCGTTCCATGTGGCGGGCCGCCTCGATGATGGCTCGCGGAATGTCGGTGCCGCCGCGGAAGTTCTCACGCCGGAGCGAGTTCTCCATTTCCCGCGAAGCGCCGTCGCGCGCTCGAAATGGCATGACCACGCGCGCCTGGCGGTCGAACACCATCACCGCCACGCGGTCGTCGCCGCCCAACGTGGTCAGAGCTTTGTGCGCGGCGCCGGTGAGCCGCTCGACATGGGTCCGCATGCTGCCGCTCACGTCGAGCAGGACCAGGACGTCGACGGGCATCTTCTCCGCCAGGAAGTTGCGGATCTCGCGCTTGCGGCCGGATTCGAACAACTCGAAATCCTCGGGCTGCAACCCGGAAACCGCGCGGGAGTCGCGGTCCAGGACCTGAACATCCACGCGGACCAGCGAAACATCGCTCCGAAAGACCACTTCCTCTTCGGCGGCGAAAAGGGCGCCCGAACACACGGCGATCAGAGCTAGCTGCCTCATGAACGAGCAGACGCGCCCAGCAGGTCCGAAGTTTCGCCGCTACACCTCTCCGGCTCGTAATTGGTCCGCCAAATGCTCCGACGCGCGCATCGACAGAGCCAGAATCGTAAGCGTCGGGTTCTGCCAGCCGCCGGTGACGAAGGCGGATCCATCCACAACGTATAGGTTCTTGATGTCGTGGCTCCGGTTCCACTCGTTCAGCACGCTCTTCCTGGGGTCCTTTCCCATGCGGCAGGTTCCCAATTCATGGATGCTGTAGCCGGGAGGATGCACGCGGTCGCTCTTCACCAGGATTTCGAAGCCCGCGTCGCGATAGAGCTCCTCCATTGTGTTCGCCGCGTCCTTGGCCATATTGCGCTCGTTGCCGCCGTAGCGGGCGTCCACGTGCAGCACCGGAATGCCCCAGGCGTCCTTCACGCCCGGATTGATGCGGGCGTGGTTTTCAAAGCGCGGCAGCACTTCGCCGTAGATTCCGCCCTGTATGCACGAACCCGCGTAGCTGTCGAGCTTCTTTTGCAACTCGTCCCCATATGCCGGAAAATAGCGCGCGTCCGGCGTGGAGCCGGTTCCCATCGGCAGCGCATAGCCTCGGATGAAGTTGCGCTTCGCGCCTTTGTCCAGATTGCGGAAACGTGGAATGAAGACGCCGCCGCCGATCATCCCCGGCTTGGCCTTGCCATCGCGCGCTTCCGGCATCGACGCGACGACGGTGCAGCCGTACTGTTGATCGAACAGGTAGCGCCCCACCAGTCCGCTAGAGTTGGCGATCTTGGAATTCAACAGCAGCCGCGTCGATTCGAGCGTGCCGGCGGCGAGCACCACGACCTTCGCGCGCGCCTCCATCTCCTGCCGCGAGTGCCGGTCGACGAAGAGGACGCCGTTGGCCAGGCCCGTGTTCTTGTCGAGCGTCACTTCGCGCACCACCGCGTTGGCGGCGATATCCAGCTTGCCGGTGGCCAGCGCGCCGGGCAGCAGAAGGTTGATCGAACTGGCGAGACCGTTCTCGCCCATCGCCGAACGCATGCGCGACACCGCGATTCCCTGCTTTTGCGCGGCCGCGGTAAGCCGCTTCACCGCCTCGGTTTGTGGGAACTCCTGGCTTTCGGCGAAGTCCCCGTCGGGGAATTGCGGCAAGCCCTCTTTACGCCCGGTCACCTTCAGGATGCGCTCCACCCGCGAGTAGAAGGGATCCATTTCGGCGAGCGAAACGGGCCAGTTCTCGCCGACCCCGTCGTGATCGGCAGCCTTGAATTCGTAGTCGCTCAGCCGGAACGATTGGCGGGCCCAGAAGAGCGAACGTCCGCCAACCAGCCGCACGCGCACCCAGTTGTAGGGCGTCTGGTTGCCGTGCGTGTAGGGAATTTCCTTCTCGCTCACCCACGTGTTGGCGTTGTACTCGGTGGCCTGGAACACGTGTTCCAGATCCCCAGGCTTACCGAGTCCGCGGTAGGGGAGCTCATGCGCCGCCTTGGTGACGCGGTCGCGCTCGAAGTCCGCCACCGGACCCGCGTTGAGCATCAGGCAGGAGATGCCCTTGGAGGTGAGCACGTTCGCCGCCATTCCACCGGAATGGCCGGACCCGACGATCAGGACGTCGTAAGTTTTCCTGGGCATGGGCTGTCTCCGTTCAGGCGGGGCGCGTGGGATCGATGGGGAGCCAATAGAGGCCTACCGTGCCACCCCCGCCTCTACGGCGTCGCGACGGCGCGGAACTGGCCGCGGCGGCCCATTCGCGCGAATTCAACGTGGCGGCGCGAATGTCGGCGCGCGCGGCGGCGAGGAAATGCTTCCGGGGGTCGGCCGGCGGATCGTACGTCCAAGGCGCGAGCATCGGCTTCAGAATGGCGTCGATCTGGCCGTCCTCGAGCGACGGGAACGACTTCGCATGCAGGCGCTTTGCCTCGGCTTCGAGATGGTCCAGACCCGCGCGATAGAGTTTCTGGCGGGCCGCTGGAGAGGAGCCGGCGAGGAAGTCGAGGAACTCGGGAACACCCGCCTCGATGGCGCCGGGATTGCCGTTGAGCGGCGGCATCAGCGTGGCGGCGAGCTTTCGCAGCGTCTCCAATTGGATCGGGGAGAAGAACCGGGGGGCGGGCGTCGCGGCCTCGCCGGCCGGCACCGTCGCGATGCGGGCGGGAGCGGTTCCGGCTTGGCCGAGGCGCGAACCCGGACCCTGCGCGAGTAATGCGGGCGCGGCGGCGGGCGAGGCCGCGATCGCCTGGAGGAGGCGTCTGCGTTTCATGATCGAATCAGCATAGCAGCGCCGCCGCCCATCGTGGCGCGGCGCGGGCTATCGCACGGCCTCGGCGGTGTGCAGCGCGGCCAAGTCGACGGCGCGAGCCTCGGGTAATGACGCCGCAACGGCGTCCCGCGCGGCCTCGGGTCCACCCGGCGGCATGAGCCCGTCCGGCGACACCGAGGCGATGGTCGCGGCGAAGCCAGGCAACTCCTCCGGCGCTCCGCCGCCCTTTCGAGCCGCGCGCTGGAACTCCTCCGCCGTGTGGGACGCCACCCATCGTTGCGTGCGGATCATGGCGCGCGCGAGCTTGCCGGCCAGGTCCCGATTGGTGGAGAGCCATTCCGGACGCGCCATCAGGCACACGGCGGGATAGCGGTCCACGCCGTAAATGGCGCGCGTGCCATCGGCCGTCTGACCGTCGGCGAGCACGACGAGATCCGGCTTGCGCGCGCGCAGAATCGCCAGCGAAGCCGGCAGCGTCACGATGGCGTCCACCTTGCCCTGTTCCGCCGCGGCCACCGTCACCGCGTGTCCGCCGCCGGTGGCGATCACGTTCACCGCCGCGGGCGCGATGCCGGCGCGAGTCAACAGCAGGTTCACCATGTTGTGTCCGCTGGAGCCGAACGCCGACACGCCGACGGTGGCGCCGCTCAAGTCCACGACGGACCGCACCGGCTTTCGCGCCCTGGGAGACGCGACGAGCGCCATCGGCGAACGCACCATCATTACCTCGAACGCGCGCGCCACGCGCCCCTGCGCCGCCAGACGGATCGCTTGATCGAAGCCGCCGGCCACCACGTCCACGCTTCCGCCGAATAGCGCCTCCATCGCCTTCGAACTACTGGGCAGTTCGTGCAGTTCCACCGGCGCGCCCTCGGCGGCGAAGTGGCCGAGCGACTCGGCGAGCGGCGTCAGCTCCTCTCCGCGAAACAGGGCGATGCGCACCGGTCCGCCGCCGGGCGATCCACAACCGGCCAGGGCCAGCGCCAGCGCCAACGCGGACGCAACCGGGCGCGGCACGCTATTTCCGGGTCGCGGTGAACGTGCCCTCGCCCAGCGAGCCGAACGCCACCGATCCCTTCATCGACTTGCCATCCTCCGACAGCGCGCCCTTGTATTCGACCGTCATCTTCTCCCCCTGCGCTTGTCCCTGGAACGAGAATCGCACGTCCGCTCCCTTCACCGTTCCCGCGATGGGGATGCCGGAGCCGAGCAGCCCCGAGTATGTGCCGGCCAGGCTCTCGCCGGACTGCTTGAAGGCGATCGCCGGGCTTCCGCTTTGTCCGCCGACTTCCACGGTGAAGTTCCAGGCGCCGGAGATATCCGCCGCGAAGGCGAAGATCGCGTTGGCCACAAGGAGCACGAGGGCGCGAAGTGTCATCTGGGATTCTCCCTAGTTTTCGAAGTCCGCGACAGAGAACCGCGCGGCGTAGATGTGGCTCGCCGGCGCCTTATCGCCGCGATTCGAGTAATCCACCAGATAGATATCGCCGCCGGGCAGGGTTAGCCACGACGAGTATCCATTGTCGGTGCGCTGCCCGGGCGCCGGCGGATTGGGGTCGATCTCGAGCATCCTGTCGATTTGGTACTGATCGGGGAAGCGGCCGGACCGGGCGTGCCAGCTCCACACGAACTCGGGTTCGGACTCGTTCGCCGCGCTGTAGTTCACGTGCCGGTACCAGACGTTGGCCCGGCTCTCGGGCGGACGTCCGAAGTAAGTGGGCTCGAGCGGCCACTCGCGGATCATGACCCCGTGGATCACCTCTTTGCCGTCGACGGCCACCCACATCCGGCCATGATCGGTCTGAAGGCGGATCGCGTGGAACTTCGTCATGTCCACGCGGTGGATCACGTCGATGCGAGGAATGTCCGGGCGCGCCGGATTCAACATGGCGCCCCGGCGGAAATCGCAGCGGATCTGATCGGTGAGCACCTCGACCGTAAGCCCGAGCCGCCCCACCTGGAAGATCCCGGCGGGCGCGCCGGGAGGTCCGTCCACGCGGACGTCCACTTCGAACAGGACATCGCTGCGGAAGGACTCGGGCGGCATCATGAGGTAGCGGGTGGTTGCCTCCGGCCGCGAGTGAATCCGGAGCGCACCGGATTCGAACGAGCACAGATCGCCGTAGTGGACGCCGGAGACTTTGTAACCCTCGTTGGCCGAGAGGTCGCCCAGCCAGCCGTGAGTACCGAAATTCCCCGCCTGGTTTCGATAGGTGGCGAGGACGCGGCCGTCCGGGAGTTCCTCCGCGAACGGGCGGTCGCCGGCGAACGGCAGCGGCGCGGGCTTGGTCCACGAGCGTCCCCGGTCGTGGGAGAAGCAATGATACGACGGATAGCCCATGTGGTTGTTCTCGCGCAGGATGCACGCCAGCGCGCCGCCGGACAGCTTCAGTATGTGGCCCTCGACATGGTTGTGCACCTTGTCCTTGGCGATGACCGCCAAGTCCTTCCAGGTCTGGCCGCCGTCGGTGGAGCGCATGCAGAACTCCGCCATCTTGTAATTGTCGCGGAACGCCATGTGGGCGTTCATCAACAGCGTCCCGTCCTCGAGCTCGACGATGCG
>SXGU01309336.1_pt1 | contig 11424 bp, 9 predicted proteins | sample 3174531 | NCBI WGS metagenome assembly SXGU01 (sample SAMN11356863, study PRJNA531348) | freshwater metagenome | isolation source: freshwater sample F1-140 | place: China: Fuxian Lake, Yuxi | collected 2017-12-25
CGCAGTGGTCGAATGGCGAGTTTCCGAAGTGTCGATCAATCCGGTGTACGAGTGGGTTTTTATGAGTCGTCTAAACTGAATCCTGCAAGCTATACAAGCCATACGTTCAGACTAGACCTCATTGAGATAGTAACACCGTTCGGCAATCACCGAATTCAAGCTGTATTGCCCAAATCGCAACGGCGAGGTCAAGATGATGTCGTCTTTCTTCACCCAGAATGGCTGTTGGGACCCTTGGTTCGCATAGTTCACTGCCCTGGCGGCTTCCGCCCGGTCCCCCGCATCCACCAGTTCATCCACCGCCCATAAAACCGTTGCACTGCTCGTGCGTACCAGCTTGAAATCCCATCCAATCGCCAGTGGCGGGTAGGCCTGAAAACGGGTTAACCTCGGAAATAAAACCGCCTCACAGTCTAAGCGTTCTTCAATTTGCTTCAAAAAATCCTCGGGTAACACGTCATCGCCCCCCCAAGAGACGCGGCCGGTCCATTCCCGGAGCTGTTCCGGCGTCACTTGAACAAACTCGAATCTCTCAAGACGCTGTAGTTCCAGCGGCAATAGTCCCTCTAACACCTCGCGTCCCGTAGCCAGCGACTCCGAAGTTCCCTTCACCGCCAACGGCAAAACCGCGACTCGCGTCACACTGCGAGGAAGCGTCGCCCCCGCTCGAAATACGTTGGCACGAGGCTCCGCCAACGGGGGGCCGACTACCTTCGAGCCAAAAAGTTCTGTCTCCCGCATCGACGCGCACCCTAAAGCCGCGAAAGACAACCAGGAATAAGAAGGAATTTATGCACCTTTGGTCCCAAATCGTTGTGTCAGAAATTCCAACTGCTGATTGGACCTCGACGAAGCTAATTCCATCGCAAGAAAACTCGACGTCAACCGCTCCTTGTTGGCTTGAACAATCCTCTCCAAATCCTCGATTTGCGTATCAATAGATGCCGACTGCTTGGTCATCCGGTCCTGACGCTGAATCAAACTCCCTTCATCTCCAACGGTATTTTCAAGGTAGCCATCCAAGGAGGTCGCCAGCCCAGAGGTTGCGTCGCTAAAGAGGGTTCGCACAGCGTTCAACTGGCCGTTGAGCGCACTACTAAACACTTCCTCATCAGCAATCTTTAACGTGTTGTCATTGCCGTTGGACGCAATCCCCAGGTCGTTCAACCCCTTCAAGCTCGTCCCCAGCGACGACAATTGATTGTTGGCGATCGACCGCAGCCTTGAGGCAATATCCGCAATTTCACTGTCATTCGCCAGCACCCCGGCCGTCACTTTCCCCTTAGCATCCGTGGAACTCGCCGTCTGCGAATCGATTATCGACTGAGTCTTGTTGAATTCAGTGATGAAATCGTCCACTGCCTTCCGGATCGTTTCTGTGTCGCTTGAGACGGAAATTGTAGTCGTCCCAACCTTGGCCGCTGTCAACGTCACGCCAGCAATGCCCGAACTCTCTTCAGTGATGGCATTAGACTGACTGCTCAATGTATCGCCACCATCGATTGTATAAAGCAGGTTCTGCCCTCGCGCCAGTGACCCAGAGATGAGTCCTGTGGCCGTCAGGAAATTTCCGGTAACATTTTCCAGCGAGATCCCCATGTCTCCGGTGGATTGATTGGTCAGGGTAAATCGGTCATTGAGAGTGTCATAGGTCGCAGTCACGCCTGCAGCCGAACCATTAATTCGATCCAGGACCCCGTTAATGGTGTCGGTACTCGCGTTAAACGCAATCGAGACTCCATTGATCTTGAACTCGCCCGCGCCTCCACCACCATCACTGGGGTCAATCGCCAAGTTGGCCCCCGCCAGCGAGGCCGTCCGACGGACTCCGCCCACTGAACTGGCGCTGGAAACCGCACCCGTCCCATTGTTCGACAAACGCGAGGCTTGAAGAAAATTGCTCGTGTCGGTTGAACTACCGAGGATGATTTGACTCGCACTGCTGAGCTGAATCTTGTCCGTGCTGCTTTCGTAGGAGGCCGTTACCAAACCACCCGTGGAAGTACTGATCTGATCGAATACCTGTTGTAGTGTGTCGCCTGTACCGATCGTAATCTGTCGTCCATTGACTGAAAAGGTACCCGCCGTAATGCCTGTACTAAAACCAGCCTCGCTCAACACCAAAGCCGACACATCGTTGCTAGGGCTTAAGGCGCTCCCAACATCCGCGCCACCCACCTGTTTCGATGCCGTTGCCAACTGAGTGATGTTGACGTTAAATTTTCCGACTGCAGCCGAACTGGCTATGGCAACGGACGCGACCGTGGAATCGCCGACCACCCCATTCTTGGTTTGGAACAACTCAGGATCCTTCAATGCATTGACACGATTCTGAAGAGCCAGTAGCTGGTTCTTGATCGCGCCATAGACATTGTTGCGCTGGTTAATACCCGTCTGCTCAGCGCGCAAACGCTGCTGAGGCGTCCGCTCCACCTGAGACAATTGTTCAACGAGGGACTTCCAATCAAAGTTGGATGCCAACCCCGATAGTGCGAGCTCCATACCCGAGGGGTATCGGAATTTTTGCCGTCACGGTTTAGCCCAATCCTCTTGGAAACACACGACGCAGAACACGAACTAAACGGACTGCCTTGGTTCTTTGTTACTCCCGAGACTACGGATGGACAACTGGTTGGCATCCACGTGTCATGGAACTTTATGACGCAAAGACCCGGACGGTCCTGGGACCGGCCGGGCGTGTCGGGCTGCGATAGAGGCGATTACTGGAGCAACCGAAGCGCCGATTGTGGGGCCGTGTTGGCCTGTGCCACCATGGCAGTCCCCGCCTGGACCAGGATGTTGTAACGTGCGAAGTTGGTACTCTCCTCAGCCACATCCACATCCTTAATACGACTATTTGCCGCGGAGAGGTTGTCTTTCAGCACGCTCAGAGTGCCGCTAGTCGACGATAAACGAGAGATATTTGCGCCAAGATTCGCGCGATCGCTCGCCAACTGTTCAATCGCCGCCTTCACATTGGTCAAGGCAGTTGCGGCGTTGACTGTAGTGTCGACGGAACTGCCTGTTGCCGTTGTATAGGTTCCTGCAGTTAGATCCACACGTGTCATTGTATACGTGGTACCATCACTGTCGGTAGTGACATCCAAGGCCGTGCCCGTGAATAGATCATTGCCATTGAATTGTTTGGTTGCCACGTCATCAACGTAAGCTCCCAAGGTTGTGAACTCTGCGTTATATAGTGTCCGATCATCGTCACTCTTCGTCACGTCTTGAGCCAGGATGGTCAGCTCGCTCATACGATCCAATGCCTTGCCAACCTTCTACAGAAATCCATCCTGCGTCTGATTGAATGAGATGGCGTTGTTCACGTTGTTGTTTGCCGCCGCGATCCGGTTGATCTGCACGTCGAAACGCGTCGATACAGCCAGTCCAGCCGCATCATCCTCAGGGGATATGATTTTGGAACCCGAGGACAAACGAGCGAGAGACTTCGCCAACATGCTGCTGGATTCACCCAGCATACGTGCGCTGCTCTGCGACGATATGTTTGTGTTGATTACCATAATACTTCTTCCATGAGCGGTCTACCTCTGTCGACCGCATCGCTTTACACGGCATCCATGCCGCGGGTGAACTTAGGAGGGGCTTCACCAAATGGTCCCCACCGGGGTGATGGCCCCCGGCAACCTTGTCTATCGACTCCTCGCTATCGGAATGCACTTTTCCCGCTTGAGACAATTCAACCCGCTATATATAACAATGGAAATGACACACCATAGTTATCGCCAGACAATTTTTAATAGTCCTAGGTTATTTTTAACAATCTTAACTTCTGATCTCAATCTCAACTTGTTTGACAACACTAAATACCATTTCCACCTCGTTTCCGCGCAAATTTTGAGTCTATTGTAGCAGTTTTAGCACGCTTTGCGGCATGGAGTTGGCCTGTGCCAACATGGCCGTGCCGGACTGCACCAGAATATTGTATCGCGCGTACGAGGTGCTTTCCTCCGCGACGTCCACGTCCCGGATCCGGCTGCCCGCCGCTGATAGGTTCTCCCTCAACACCACCAACTGTCCGCTCGTCGAATTCAGCCTCGAAATGTTCGCACCTAATATGGCTCGATCGTTGGACAGCTGATCAATGGCGTCTTTCACATTCGTCAGCGCTGTGACTGCATTCGCTGTCGTGTCAATCGTGCTCGCCGTCGCCGTCGTATACACCCCTGCCGCGAGGTCGGTCCCAGCCATCGAATACGTCGTCCCATCACTATCCGTCGTCACGTCCAGTATGGCCCCGCCGAACAGGTCCACCCCATTGAATTGTTTTGTCGCCACATCGTCCACATAGGCACCCAGTCGGGTGAACTCTGCGTTGTACAGACCCCGATCCGCATCGGACTTCGTGATGTCCTGGGCCATGATCGACAGTTCGCTCATCCGTCCCAACGCCACACCCACCTTCTGCAGAAACCCATCCTGCGTTTGATTGAACGAGATGGCGTTGTTGACGTTGTTGTTCGCTGCCGAAAGACGTCCCATCTGGGCGTCAAACCGGAGCGTCACCGCCATGCCGGCAGCATCATCTTCCGGGGAAATGAGTTTAGAACCCGACGACAAGCGCGCCAGGGACTTACCCAGCATCTTGCTCGAATCCATCAACATCCGGGCACCTGCTTGTGCCGCCACATTTGTATTAATGACCATACGATCTCTTCCGTGATACGCTCCAATTGCTGGAGCGTGTTGCTTTCATCCGGCATCCATGCCGTAAGGTGATTTGGTCGAGGATTCACCCTGTTTTCCTCGTCCTCAAGGTCAGCCAATCTCTCAGCGCCTCAACGACACTGACCTATCGGCAATCCCCAATGACACTTTAGGAATCTTCAGCATCCTCCCAAGAACCCGCTATTGCAGAGCACGAAGCCAGCCCAAAGCAACGCGATTGCCAAAGTGATGATACGTCTGTCAGTATGGCCCCCGAAAACTCGTGAAATCACATTCACATTCGGTTTGGACGATTCTCGCCCTCTTTTGGGTTTGGGTCGCGCTGGTTCCTGGGCCCTCTATCTGCAGTGGCAGCACTGCCGCTAGTGGCGTCATCGAACCGGGTCAACTTGCGAGTAAGGCCATAGGTGTTTTACGCGACAACTGTCTCTCCTGTCATGGAGACGGTAAAATCAAAGGGGGCCTGACCTTTATGACTCGGGAGGCAATTCTTAAGGGCGGTGATGAGGGGCCAGCAGTCACTCCAGGAAAGCCGGACAGCAGCCGCTTGCTGAACTTGCTGCAACCTGGCGCGGATCCGCATATGCCCCCGAAGAAGCAGTTAACGCCCGATCAAATCGACATACTGTCCCAATGGATCCAGGCAGAACTTCCCTGGGATGCCAAGGCCCTAAGCGCTGAGTCAGTTCCGATTGCCGCGGTCGAAATCGGCCCATGGCACCCTTCTTTCCTTCCGGCTTACGCCACCGCGTTGTCTCCCGACGCTCAAACCATCGCTTTCGGCCGAGGCGATCGGCTTTTCTTGCATGGCCTTTCCACGACAAATCAACCGCGACTGAACCAATCCCAGACCACGAATGATCCGGTCTTCTCCCTTGCCTGGAGTCCTGACGGGAAAGTCCTGGTGTCTGGTGGTTTCCGTCACATCCGGTTTTGGTCGGTACCTGAATTGGCCCTCTCACAGGTAGTGACCAATTCGTTGATGGATCGCATAACAGCGCTCGAGTTCTCACCCGATGGCAAATACCTCGCCGCAGGCGACGGGGTAAATGGACGCAATGGTTTTGTGCGACTTTTCCGGGCAGACAACCGCAGCCTGCATGCTTCCTGGCACGCGCACGCAGACGTGATCTTCGATCTCGAGTTCAGCCGAGATTCCAAGCGACTCGTTACAGCGAGTGGCGACAAGTTGATCAAAGTTTGGGAATCGGCAACGCATCAATTGATTGCCACGTTAGAGGGGCACACGGCTCAGGTACTAGGTGCTGCGTTCAATACCAACGCCACCCAGGTCGTCAGTGGTGGCGCGGATAGGCAATTGAAGGTCTGGGATATCGCTACCAAGGAGCGCGTGATCACTCTGGGCAATCATTTGGCATCCATCACAAGAGTTGCCTGGCCTGGCAATGGCGAGGCCGTCGTTGCCGTCACAGACTCAGGAGGCGTCTTTCGGTATACAAACCTCAAACCACATACGGGAGAACAAAGTTCAGCTACGGGTGATGAAACCCGTATCGGTGAATTCACCGACGCAGTGTTGTCGCTGTCCATCGCCGAGGATGGAAAGACGATCGCAGCGGGTGCCCACGACGGTTCGATACGGATCTGGAGCGCTTCTTCAAAATTGCTCGGAACGTTCCTCCCCGATCCGCCACCAGTTTCCGCAACTTCCCTGACCCGAGCAAGTGTCCCCTCGGATGGGTTGTTGGCCCAAACTGCCAAGGCAATTACCAAGCGCTCCATCAGCGCCAAGCGTCAATCAAAGCCCCTGCTCAAGCCTTCTCAAGTCCTCCGACTGTCCGCCGAGCCGGTTTCACTCATCTTAACCCCAGACTCCCCGCAACACCGCGTGATCATCACTGCGCACACCGTGGACGGATTCGAGGTGGATGTCACCGAACTAGCTCAATACAGCGTCTCTCGAAGGAGTCCATTCCAGGTCGATTCCAAAGGGGTCGTCACGGCGAATTCCCAGGGCCGTGGCACGCTGACCGTTGAATTCCTTAGGAAAACATCCGAAATGGACATCCAAGTTCGAGCCGCGCGTTCCGCGGTCACCCCAGCGAATTCCTTAAAAGCGCCACTGCCGGATTTCCCGTTAAGTTTTGTGCGTGACGTCTTACCCGCCATGAACCGCGCCGGCTGTTCCGCCGGATCCTGCCACGCCAAAGCCGATGGGCAAAATGGATTTAAATTGTCCGTCTTCTCGTATGATCCCCGCGCAGACTACGCCGAAGTCGTCAAGGACGCCCATGGACGTCGCGTCTTCCCATCCGCTCCAGACGAGAGTCTGCTGCTGAAGAAACCTTTAGGCACGACGCCTCACGAGGGGGGACAGCGTCTGAATCCTGGCTCACCCACACACCGCCTGATCGCACGCTGGATGCGCGAAGGACTTCCCTACGCCTTCACCAACGAACCCGCCCTCCAACACATCACCGTTTTTCCCAAAGAACGTCGATATCGCAAAAATGTTCATCAACAACTCCTGGTTCAGGCTCACTACGCCGACGGCTCCAGTCGCGATGTCACTGGTCTCGCCGCATTCGAGTCGAACGACAAGGAACTTGCCAAAGTGGACGATGACGGACGCGTTACGGTTGCGGCTCTAACCGGTCAAGGCGTCATTGTCACCCGTTACATGGGGTTTGTCGCTCCATCTCTCATTCTGGTGCCCTCCGACCGTGTGCTGCCCGAATCACAATACTCGGCGCTTCCGCGCAACAATTTCATCGACGAACATGCGTATGCTCAATTTCAACGGCTCGGCTTGTTCCCTTCGAATCTCGCCGCCGACCACGAACTCGTCCGCCGCATTTCCCTCGATACTATCGGTGTGTTACCGACACCGCAGGAAGCCAGACTTTGGGCGGACTCCCTAGCGAAGGCAGGCGGGACGGACCGTCAGCGAACCGTCCTCGCCTACATCAATGAATTGTTGGAACGACCCGAGTTCGGGGATTACTGGGCGAATCGCTGGGCTGATCTCCTCCGCCCAAACCCCGACCGCGTTGGCGTGAAGAGCATCCTCGTTCTGGATCAGTGGTTGAGGGAGAGCTTTCGCGAAAACATACCCTACGATCGGTTTGTCCGCCAAATCCTCACCGCCGAAGGCTCCAACCATCGCTACGGTCCCGCCGTCATTTATCGCGATCGTCGTGAACCGCCGGAACTGACCACCATGTTCAGTCAGTTGTTCCTAGGCACACGCCTGGAATGCGCCAAATGCCATCATCATCCCAATGAGAAATGGGGGCAGGAAGACTTCTATCAACTCGCTGCCTACTTCGGCCCCGTGAAACAAAAAGGCGCCGGGTTGTCACCCCCCATTTCCGCGGGGACTGAAACATTCTACTTTGCTGCCGGAGGCTCGGTGAAGCACCCGGTCTCGGGTGACGTCATGACTCCGCGCCCACCCGATGGTCCCGCACTTAGTTCGGAAGCCAAAGGCGATCCTCGCGCCGCGCTTGCGGATTGGCTGACCCAACCCAGCAATCCCTTCTTTGCCCGCGCAGCGGTCAATCGAGTGTGGGCCAATTATTTTGGCCGGGGCCTGGTCGATCCCGTCGACGATTTTCGCATCTCGAATCCCTGTGTGAATCCAGCCCTTCTCGATGCCCTCGCCGAGGACTTCGCCAAACATCAATACGATTGGAAACATCTCATTCGAACCATTGTCAGTTCCCATCTTTATCAACTGAGCTCCACTCCCAACGAGTCGAACTTGGCCGACACCAAAAATTTCTCGCGCAGCTATCGACGCCGACTTCCAGCCGAAGTGTTACTTGACGCCGTCAGCGATGCCACGGGTGTCCCGGAAAGCTTTGCCGCCATGCCTGCGGGTTTTCGGGCCATGCAAACCTGGAGTTACAAGATCGAATCCCATTTCCTGGACGCCTTTGGACGCCCCAATGCCAGCAGCGATTGCCCCTGTGAACGCGATCGTCAGATGAGCGTCGTGCAGTCCCTGCATCTAATGAATTCGAAAAACCTTCAGTCCAAGCTGAGTCATGCGGACGGTCGCGCCCGAAAATTTGCCACTAGCTCCAAACCGGAGGAAGAAATCGTCAGCGAACTTTATTATATCACCTTGGGTCGCGCCCCGGACGCCGAGGAACTCCGGTTGGGAACCGCCTTATTCAAGGCACCTAACAGCACTCGGCAGATCGCTACGGAAGATGTCTTATGGGCATTATTGAACTCTGCCGAGTTCGTTCTGAACCACTGAACCGACTCCGTGATTTCGAAACCATTCCTTTTATGTTGCGACGCCTGGATACAAGTTCCCAAACGGGCATTGCCACGCCACCCGGTTAGCCCCAAGTTGAGCTGGTCTTATGAGCAATCTTCTCAGCAGCCTCAAGCAACACAGCGTCGTCGTCGCCGATACTGGCGACTTCGCCGCTATGCGACAATATCAGCCACGTGACGCGACCACGAATCCCAGTTTGCTACTCAAAGCCGCGACCATGCCCGAGTATGCTGAGGTTGTGGCCCATGTCGTCCACGATGCGCGCCAACTTGCGTCAAACGCCACGGATCGACTCCCCGTGGCCATGGACCGCCTTGCCGTGGCTTTCGGGAAGGAAATCCTGAAGATCGTCCCGAACCGAGTCTCCACCGAAGTGGATGCAAGGCTTAGTTTCGATTCCAAGGCCAGCATCGATAAAGCCAAAGGACTCATCGCGCTTTACGAAGAAGTCGGGATTCCGCGAGAGCGGGTGCTGATCAAATTGGCGGCTACCTGGGAGGGCATTCGTGCCGCAGCCGAATTGAAGGAGTCCGGAATCCGATCCAACCTCACCTTGCTTTTCAGCTTTGCCCAGGCCGTCGCATGCGCCGAGGCCGGCGTTCAACTCATATCACCCTTTGTCGGGCGCATCTTCGATTGGCACAAGAAATCCACCGGCGTCGCCAACTATCCAGCTCCTCAGGATCCCGGCGTAGTATCGGTCACTCAGATCTATAACTATTACAAAAAGTACGGCTACAAAACAGAGGTCATGGGCGCCAGCTTTCGTAACAAGGACGAGATTCTGGAGTTGTCTGGATGTGACCTACTGACCATCAGTCCGGCATTGTTAGAGGAACTTCAAGCCACGCCAGGGGATGCACCGCGCAAACTCACGCCCGATGCCGCTCTCGCAAAATCCATCGAAAAAATCCAAATCGATGAATCCCGGTTTCGCTGGATGCACAATGAGGATGCCATGGCCACAGAGAAACTCGCCGAGGGGATTCGTGCGTTTGCCGTGGATGCAAAGAAACTGGAACAATTCCTCCTGCCAAAACTGGCCTGATGCGTCTTCACGAAAAAAGGCGCGTCTCGCGACGCGCCTTTTTCTTGCTCCGAAATGGGAATCTCAACGGTTGAGCATTCGTTCAATCTTCTGATTCCACGTCTCCGATAGGCTTCAACAATCGCCGGCCCACATAATTCCCGATGCGAGCACCGCATTTCAATCCTTCGAGGTTGCCAGACATGAAGTGGATGCCACCATAGATCCGGCTCATGCCGCTCTCTGCTGCGGCATCACTGATGCGTGTGTACTCCCGAATGATACCCGGCGCGTCATCCGAACTGGCAGCAAAGGCGATCTCATCTGTTCCAAAAAACTGGATCAACACAGCGGACGCTGCACCGCTAAACGTGCTGTGCCCAGAGGTGTACTCGGGAAACGGAGGGGTGCCCAGAAGGGGTGTCCACGCCGGATCCACACCAGTCGCGGCATTTCCATCGGTATCCGCCTCGCGGATTGCCGTGATTGGCCTCCAGTAATTATAAGTGTATTTGGCTTTCCAGCACAGGATACCGGCATCGGCCAAGGCGATGTTCATTTGGGCGAGAAGCCGCGCTTGTCCCTCAAAATCAACATTCTCCTGATCGATCAACTGGCGTGCAATCTGGTTCCAGTGACCTGGAGGTGTCGCGGTACCCGCGCCGTTGGCCCAAAATTGCGCCACCAAGCTTTGATCCGCCGTTCGCAGCGTGCTGGACGAAGAACCAATCGCCTTCACAAAATTAAGTTCAGCCGCGTATCGCGGGGTATTGAGCTTCGGTGGCGCCGATGGCAGGAACCGATGGAGCAACGGGACTCCGAAGGTTTCAACGGATCCCCAATGCGGTAACAGGGCTGGCTTAGACCCACCATCCACAGTAGGTCGCCATTGTCCCGGCAATGTGCCAGGTGTGTATATTACCGTCGCGGTGGATCCATCGGTCGCCCGGTCCGACAATACCGCGGCAGCAACCGATTCACCCCAAGCAATCCCGTCCTCTTTCGCATCGCTATCCGGAATCGAATCCAGATCCGAGGCCAAGGCCGCATCAAAATCGGGGGTGCGCGATGGAAACAACGCCACGAGCGCGGTGTGAGCCGCAGCAATTGCCGCCGCTTCCTGCGACGCACCGGCCAGGTTTGCTGGCGCCACCAAATAGGGTTGGTGTGTCGGGTTAATGCCATTTACGGAGTCATAGATTGCGGCGTGGAGAATGGCCAAGCCCCTGGACGCAAGAGGTGGCGGCGTCTTGGTCGCTCGAATCGCATCGAGGGCGCGCTCGTTCCAATCCGTAATCACTGACGCTTCCGCGCCGGCGGAACGGTGTTACCACCCCAATGGGTTTCAAGGAGTCCGCATTGGGGTGTAGTAAATCTTGAACAGTTCGTGGCGACCTTCGGCTGAAGAGCGGGACAGGGATCTGCGCGCATGTTTCGGACCTGTTGGTGAGGAGCC
>SXGU01102680.1_pt1 | contig 11421 bp, 8 predicted proteins | sample 3174531 | NCBI WGS metagenome assembly SXGU01 (sample SAMN11356863, study PRJNA531348) | freshwater metagenome | isolation source: freshwater sample F1-140 | place: China: Fuxian Lake, Yuxi | collected 2017-12-25
ATCAGCGCGGCGTGCGCTGCCAGTGGCGTGAGCAGCAGGGCTGCGCGGGTGATGAGGTTTTTCATGTAGTCGGGCCTTGTCTAGACATTTTTGCCCGTGAGGATTTGCACAGTTAATCCGGGATTCTTGTTTCAGCTTCGGTGACGGTAGGCCCAGATGGTCGTGCCGTCGAGCACGACGAGGACGCCCTGGGACGGATCGAAATAAGCCAGACGACGGTTGCCCGTAGGCATCGGGCCGCCTTCGGGTGTGAGCTTCGTCCAGCGTTTGCCGTCCGGATTGTAGGCCCAGAGCGTATTCGTTTGAAATTGGATGAGCAGACCGTCGCCGCTGATCGGATCATAGTACATCGGCGCGCGCGCGTCGTGGCCATACGGGACATCCTCGGCGTCCTTGGCGGCGTCGATCACCTTTTCCCAGCGATTCTTCGCGACATCGTAATGCGACGTCGCCTTGTGACGATGAGCAATGACCAGGTTCCGCTTGCTGTCGTAATAACCGACCTGTTCAGGCTCGGCAGCGTGTTTCGAAAAGTCGGCGGTCTTCTTGTTGGCGTCGAGGTTCCTCCAGGCATTAGTCTTCGGTTCATAAAGCCAGGTCGCCTGCATTTGCCAATTGTTCGTGTGCCAGATGCAGCCTGCGTGTTTGGGAATGAACTCGAGCATGCCGCCGAATGGGGCGGCCGGAAACGGCTTGGCCGTCCTGTGCATTTTCCACGTGCCGGTGCTGGGGGTGAACGACCAGAGCGGCGGACCCGTGTAAAGCTGGCTTGGATCGCCGCCGAGTTGTTCGACGCACTTCTTCTGGTTGGTGACCCAGGTGTTCATGAAATACATCGATCGTAGGGCCGGGTCATAGGCCAATCCCCACCAAGTGTGCGCGATCACGACCGGGCCGCCGCGTTTGGTAAGGAGGATGCCGTCCTTGAAGACGACGTCGCTGAAATCCTTGCCCATGCCGGTGTAATCGCGCGGCAAATCGGGAGCGTAGAGCATTGCCCATGACAGGGAGGCGAGATCAAACTCCCAGACGTCGTTGAGGCGATGCGGCACGCCATGGTTGGCGCCGCAGAAAAGTGCGCGTTTTCGCTCTGGCGCCCAGACCATCTTGAGCGTGAAATCGCGCGCCAGTGGACCGGTCTTGTGAAGGTTGTACTTCCGCGCCGTATCGTTGAAGTCACCCAACACCTTGGCCTGACCGAGCAGAACGGCGTGATTGCTCTGGAGATTCTTGATCTTTTCAAGAACCGCGGGTTGCGCCTCCAACACCGGCTTGACGGGCTCACCTGCCCGAACTAACGTCGGCAAGATGAAAAGCAATAATAATGACAGCAACAACAGTGTGCCTGAAAGGAAGCGCGTCATGGGATAACCTGGCGAGGTAAAGGTGAACGATCCATTTATCGTATTCAACGTGCACGGATTGTTCCGCAACATCTGGCCCGCGTCTGGGAAGGGCAGGCGGTCCACCCTATTATGAGCGTTCAAGCGAGGAGGGGCAGCAACATTCGCCAACGGATTTTCATGTGATATCTTCTTCCGCTAATTGAACGTGGAGGAATCACGCTTATTTTACAACTGAGAAGCCCTATGCCGAGCGCCTTTATTCGTGCCTAGCGACTGAAGCCGTCCGCATGAAACTCGCACCCTTGGTCGACGCGCATGTTGTCACGATGTTCTCTGAAACGCGGCACGATCGTCGTGGCGATGCGCGATCGCCAGGGCAATGTCACGCGCATCGAGCGCACGTTCAGCGTCAAATAGGCATTACTGCGGTCCCTTCGTGCTGGGACCATGAGCGTGGAAGGCTTCAATGCGGAATCGACGTTCAGCGGCGGCGCCATGGGTGCCGCCTGGTATCTGCACGGCAAGCTCGCCTGGGATCCCACCGCCGAGGGACTCCAGGAGGCCGTCCCCTGGCTGGTCGTCATCGGCTGCGTGTGCGTGCTCGGCTCAATCCTCGGCGGAGTGGTTGGGGCCGTGTTGCCTGGCAACCGGCGACCACCGGTCGAGTTGAGCCGCTATTCCCGGCGTCACGGGACGCTTGCCGTGCGGTTCCGGCGGCCCGACTACGCGGCGAAGTTCGCTGCCGCGGTGCAGTCGCCTGAGTAGGATCGAGGAGGTTCACCGTTGGGCCGATGCGAACGAACCGAAGTGGACCCCATTCTTTGGACAAAATGAGATCGTCGTTGGAGAGTGACTCTTGCGAGGGGTAGGATTGCTTACCAGCTCCGCACGGGAGTTATTTGCGGATGATCAGTCAGCCTTTGTGAGGCGTCGTTTTGACCGACACTTCTCTTCCCGCGAGCACCGCCTTCAAAGCATCTTCGGCAGAGCCGCCGCCTTTCTGTTTGAACTGGCCACAATAGCGCAGCACTCCGTCACCATCGATGACCACCGTTGTTGTCGTTTTCGTGATTCCGAATAAATCTGCCGCGTTGCAGTTTGCGTCGATGGCAACGGGGAGCGCGGTCCCCGTTTTCTTGAGAAATGCCTCAATGACAGGCGCGGTGTCGGCGGAGTTTGCATCAAGGGCAAGCACGATCGCTTGCTTGGAGTAATCCTGTACCAACTTGCCGAGTTGAGCATCGACGTGCCGACAGCTATGGCAGGTCGTACACCAAAACGACAGGATGATGATTCCCTTTTCGGTCCGCTTTTTGTCCTTCTGCAACTCACTGAGTTTGACGGTCTTGCCATCCAGCGTTGTGATCGAGAAATCGAAAACTTTGTCCCCAACCTTGACCACGCTTTTCCGCACGCCGCCTTCCATCGCGCAGCTCTGGGCCACGACAATGCCGCTGATAATTGCCGATCCAATGATCAACACGACGATAGCTGCGATCATCCGAAGTTTCATTCGTCATCCCCAAATGCAGACGAGGCATCGGCGAGGCATAGTTTATGCAATATGGCGGCTTGTGTAGGCAAGGTTGCACTCAGCGGCCGACCCCTCAATGGCAGAAGCACCCTGAGGTGGACCTCCATAACAGGACAGCCAATAGTAGCTTATTCGACTGTCCAATATTTGGGGTCCACTTCAGCCCCGTACATTCGTCGATCGGTACAATGGCCGAGATGCTTCCCGCCGCGCGGCACAATTGTCGCGAATCCGTGTTCTTTTTCACCATGAGGTGTGCTTATGGAATAGGACGGCTCAATGACAAGCGAGCCGCTTTTCCCTGAGACAAATAGCAATTATCGAGGAAATCCATCGATGAATCCGCAATTCTCCCATTACTTTCGCTTGCTGGTAGGCGTAGCTCTGACTCTCGCGATCGCTGCCACGTCGAGCCCGGCGCAGGACCGCGTGCTTAAAATGGGCAAACCCGACCAAGTGGGCATGTCGGCACGCCGCCTGGAAATGGTGAACCAGATCCTGACGGAAGAAACCAAGAGCGGACGCGTGACCGCCGCCTCGGTCCTCGTCGCGCGGCGCGGCTTCATCGTGCTGCGCGGCGGTTGGGGAACGCTGACTCCAGATCCAAACAGCGCCAAGGCCGGGCCGGACGCGGTGTACATCGTCGCTTCGATCTCCAAACCCATTACCTATCTCATGCTGATGCTGCTCGTGGAGCGAGGCCTGATTTCGCTCAACGATCCGGTGCAAAAGTACCTGCCGGAGTTCAAGGGTCCGGGGCGTGAAAAGGTACGCGTCCGGGAGCTGCTGACCCATACGTCGGGTCTGCCGGACATGCTGCCGGAGAACATCAAGCTGCGCGAAGCGAACGCTCCTTTGAGCGATTTCGTCAAGGGCGCCATGACCACGCTGCTCTTGTTTGAGCCGCGCAGCTCGTACAGTTATTCGAGCATGGGCACGCTTCTGTCAGCAGAAATCGTGGAACGCGTCACGAAGATGCCGCTGGCCCAGTTTGAAGAGCGCGAGCTCTTCGAGCCCTTGAAGATGAAGAACACCAGTCTGGGGCTTGGCAAACGCGCTCTGGCGGATACGGCTCGCGTGCAAGGCGACTCCTTTGCCCAAACCGAGAAGGACCTCGAACGCTACGGCGCGAACAGCCAATACCTGCGCAAGCTCGGTCATCCGTGGGGAGGCATGCACAGCAGCGCCGATGACCTCGGCATCGTCCTGCAAATGTTCCTCAACGGTGGCGTCTATGACGGCAAGCGCATTTTGGGCCGGGCCACAGTCGAAGCGATGACGACGGATCAGAACAAGCGTATCGGCCATCCGTTTGGGCTGGGTTGGGGATTGCAGGCGACCACCGGCTGGAATGCATTCGGCGATCTGTCAAGCGAGCGAACCTTTGGCCACAGCGGCGCCACCGGCACGGTTGCCTGGGCCGACCCGCAGCGCGAGTTATTGTGCGTGATTCTCACGACGCGCCCGTGGCGTCAGGACCGCGGCTTCTTACTCCGCCGCATTGGCAACATCGTTCAGGGGGCGATTGAGTGAACCACGAAGGCTCCTCGATCTGGAAAGGCGGCCCGCGCGGACTTGAAGGACATGGCGCCAATCGATTCATGCATCATTCGTTTCAGACCTCGACTCTTTGAGAAGGAACGCACATGAGGACTAACACTCTTCTCGGTCCACTTGTTCTGCTCGTGGTAGCCGCCATGCCAGTGGCTGCTCAGGACAAGAAAGTCGACGCCCCCAAGCCGATCCGCGTGCTCTTCGTGGGCAACAGCCAGTTCTATTTCAACAATCTCCACAAGATCGTCGAAGCGCTTGCCGAGTCGGCGCCGAAAAATCGCCCGCGAATCGTTGCCGACGCGAAGCCTTCCGACCGTGCAATCGCCGGCGGCGCGACTTTGGAGAGCCACTGGAAAAAAGGGACCGGCCAAGACACGGCCCGCGGCAAGATCGCCGGCGAGAAATGGGACTTCGTCATCCTGCAGGACTATTCAGGTGTCACCTCGAAGGAAAACTTCACGGAGTATGCTAAGCTGTTCGACGCCTTGATTCGCGAGAATGGCGCGAAGACCGTCCTGTTCAGCACGAGCCACCTCGCCAATCGCGTTCCGAAGGGATTCCTCGATGTGCATGAGCGACATGTGACAGTCGGCAATACGTTGCAAGCACCGGTCGCCGCCGGCGGTAAAGCGTGGCTGGCGTATTGGGGTGATAATCCCACCGAGAAACAGATCCTTGACCTGTACCACGCCGACAAGGGCCATCCCGGTCCGCGCGGCTCCTACCTTTACGCCTGCACGCTCTATTCGATTCTCACCGGTCATTCCCCGGTCGGTCTGACGCATCGCATTCCGGGGCAGCCCGAGACGACTATCACTTCGGCCGATGCCAAACGGTTCCAGGAGGCTGCCTGGCAGGTTCATCAGGAGGTGAATGGCAAGAAACCTGTGCAGGTCTTCATTCTCGCCGGCCAATCGAACATGGAAGGACAGGCTGTCGTGGACCTGGACGGCAAGAACTACAACGACGGCAAGGGCACTTTGAAAGCGCTGATGAACGATCCCGCCAAGGCGTCGCTCTTCAAGCATCTCAAAAACGCCAAAGGGAATTGGACCGTTCGCGACGATGTATGGGTGCGCTACCAGCGCGAGAAGCAGCCCCTACTGGCCGGTCCGTTGTCGATCGGCTTCAGCATTTATGCGAGTACGAGCGGCAAACACCACTTCGGCCCGGAACTGCAATTCGGCCACATCGTCGGCGATCACCTTCGCAGTCAAATTCTCCTCATCAAGACGGCCTGGGGCGGCAAGAGCCTTTACAAGGATTTCCGCCCGCCCAGCTCTGGCGGTGAGGTCGGCCCGTACTACAAGAAGATGCTTGCCGAAGTTCGTCTCGGGCTCGACAATCTCAAGACCGATTTTCCCGCCTATCAGGGACAAGGCTACGAGCTTGCCGGCTTCGTTTGGTATCACGGTTGGAACGACGGCGTCGATCCGAAGAATGCGGTCCCGCAATATGAGGAGAACCTGGTCAACCTGATCAAGGACGTGCGTAAGGACCTGAGCGCCCCGCAACTCCCCGTCGTCATCGGCGAGCTGACAGGCCCGTGGGTCGACGCCCCGGGCGCCTGGGCGACACTGCGCAAGGCGCAGGCTAGGGCCGCCAATCGGCCGGAGTTCAAAGGGAACGTGATCTTCGTGGAGACACGCCAATTCGTTCGGCCCGCGAAGGAGTCGCCCAACCCAGGCCACGGCCATCACGAGTTCGGCAACGCGGAGACCTATTTCCTGGTTGGTGATGCTCTGGGCAAGGGAATGGCCAAACTACTTACGCCGCGGGCGAAGTGATTTAGGTTCCCTCGGCTTGGGTTATCCTCCATGGGAACTGGATCTTCAATCTAGATTCGATGGGTCTGCGAGAACGTTCAAGACCTGGCGCCTTGCCGGCCCGTCAGATTGTGGTTGCCGGAGTATGAGCCCGGTTGTCACTAGGACGCTATGGATCAAGAGATGACCAAAGTACAGAATCGCGCCTTGCAGGACTCGTTTCCATGCTACACGGCGGCTGGAACACCTCACGAACTCGGCCAGCAACACGGCGTGCAAGCACGCACCCACATTCACGGATTCCTGGACTATCTGGGACACATGCTCAAGCTATCCCGCGAGCAGCTTCATTGCCGTGCCGTGCGATTCCTCCCGCTTTTCGGGCAATTTGCACCGCATTTGGTGGAGGAGATCTGCGGTCTCGCGGAGGGGGCCAGCATTCCCATGGCTGAAGCCTTGGCGGTGCAAATTCGAGGGGAGTTGGCTCAGATTCAGGACGAGGGTTGCACGGCATTCGTCGTCGCGCCGCGCGGGTGCGCGTCCGGGCAGATCCTGATTGGGCAGAATAGCGACGTCGAACCGGAGATGGACGAGTTCGCCTACGTGTTGCGTCTGGTTCCTGAAGACAGGCCCGCGATGCTGATGTGGACATTCGGCGGCATGATCGGCTACCATGGTCTCAACAGCGCTGGCATCGCCCATTTCGCCAACTCGCTGGGTGGCGGCCCGAAATGGAAGTTTGGTCTGCCTCATTATCCCGTAAAGCGGCTGATGCTCGAACAACGGTCCCTCGACGATGTTCTCGGCGTGTTGCAGCACGCGCCGGTTTGCTCCAGCGGCAATTATGTCCTGTGCGATGGAATCGGGCGAATCGCCGACGTTGAGCTGACTCCCGCTGGCTTCGCGCTGCTCGACGACGCTGGTGAAAACTTCATCGCCCACAGCAACCATTTCGTCTGCAGTCCTTTTGCCTGCCGCGAAAGCGACGCCGCAAGTGTTCCGGACTCCGTGGGCCGATTATCGCGTTTGCGTCAATTACTGACCAGCCGTGTTGGCAAGCTGACGGTAGAAGACTTGAAGACGTTCCTTGCCGATCACGAAGGCGCGCCGACATCGATCTGTCGCCACGCCCACGAGGGGCCGGATCATCCTTTGGTTTCGCGCCGTGGCCGGACGGTTGCGTCCTTGATTGCGGAGCCAGCAGCAGGACGCCTGCACATCTCGCGAGGCAACCCGTGCTGTGCCCGATACACAACGTATGAGCTCGCTTGATTTCGGCGGTCTTGGTACAATCAGTGCAGCTGCCCGACTCGCCCGCTCTGTACGCCTATTGCCAGGAGTTGGTACGGAGGGGCCAAGCCGGACGCCCACCCTTTTTTCCATAAACCCTTACGCTGCTTGATTACCGAAGGTGGGACTTGAACCCACACCCCCTTGCGGGGACCGGATTTTGAGTCCGGCGCGTCTGCCATTCCGCCACTTCGGCTCTTGCTTCTTGCCCTGTTATTCAGGACGAATACTTTGTGTCCCTGTGCATTGACAATCGCCTAACTCGGAAACCCTGGGAAAAAAGGCCGCATGTTGGTCGCATGCAGCCGGGTGTCAGCCGAAACGGATCCGCTTTTCAGGGAAATCTGGCATGGCTGACAAGTCACATCGTACACCAATACCGACAAAGAGCAAGTCCCTGGTCGTCAGTGCCTGTGAGGAATTGATTTCCCGTGATTCCTGCCATGCTTGCCGCGTGAGTCTTGGCGGAACGGTGCTGAGGCGACGAGGACGCACAGAGTACACGGACACGTGCGACACGGCTTCGCGAGGTGATGGATGCTGACGGTGTTTCGCCTCAGTCGAATCTGGAAAATCGCTCCGATCGGATTTCCTACTGCGGACCGTGGTCCTTCTTCCACGCTCGGCCCAACGCATCTGCCGCCATGATCGCATCGGCCACCATGTCCGGTAGCACTTCAAACGGCTCGTTATGAATGGTGTCGTTCGCGGCCGTCGCACGAATGGCAATTTTTTGTAGGTCTTCTTTGGTCAACTCCGTCAGGCCAATGTCGGCTAAGGTGATTGGCAGTCCAACCTCGGTTGCGAATCCCAGCACTCGATCCATCACCGACCGAGGCTTGCCCTCCAGGATAAGTTGGGTCAGCAATCCGTACGCGACTTTTTCGCCGTGCAAGTAATCATGCGTGGCCGCTACTGTTGTTAACCCGTTGTGAATAGCATGAGCCGCTGCGAGCCCGGAAGATTCAAAGCCCAGGCCCGACAACAACGTGTTCGCCTCCACAAGTCGTTCCAGTGCTGGGGTGACGACCTTCATTTGAACCGCACGCAGGGCATCGGCTCCATCAGCCAATAACGTACGGTAGCAGAGTTTTGCCAGAGCCAAGGCGCTCTGAGTCGATAAGCCACCGCGCAGGTTCTTGATGCCGCCATCCACGCACGTTTTGGCCTCAAACCATGTCGCCAACGCATCGCCCATACCTGCAACCAGAAGTCGGGGAGGGCTTTGCGCGATGACCTGCGTATCGACCAGCACCAAGTCAGCGTTTTTGCGATGGAAGCGACTACCCTGCACGATGCCGTCATCCGAATAAATCACTGACAAGGCACTGCACGGTGAATCACTGGACGCCACGGTTGGGCAGTTGACGATGGGCAAATTCAGGTCAGCCGCGACAGCACGGGCGGCATCGAGGACTTTACCCCCCCCGACTCCGACGATAACTTGAGACTTGTGCTGCTTGGCGGCTTGCTTGATCCGCTCGATTTCGGCCAGAGAGCATTCGCCACCGAACTCAAGCACGGCATAAGCAATCCCGGCCTCGGCCAATGTGCGATTCCAGATTTCGGACAGCAATCGAATCGGTGATCGGCTACCGACAATCAGTGCCGGGCCGCTCAAACCCAATCCAGTCATCTCGGCTCCCAGGACGGCGGTGGCGTTCTTGCCTTGCGTGTAACGGCTGGGCGAACAGAAAACGGAGAGCATGGTGCGGCCTTTCCAGCAGATTCAGAAAATCGGGTTGGCAATTCACTGCCGGTTGCGTTGGTGGTGTATCATCTTATCCTACGGCGTTCTCGCCGCCGCCTGGCAGCAGCGCCGTCATCGCTTGCAAGAACTCGCCGGGCCGCCGGTCGAGTGATGATCGCCACCCGAAAAATCACGACACGGAGTTTGCTCGATAATCTCGTCTGCGTAAGGAGCTTCCGCGCGCAGGAGTGGGCGGACGGAACTGATTTTTTTTTTGCGCGAAAGTTCCTTGCATGCCTTCATGATTTCAGAGATAAACAGTCAATACTTCGCACGACCTTTCCGGCAGGAGTACGCCCTATGCCGCAATCATTGGCCTGTCCGAACGGCCACTTCTGGGAGCCTGCCGACACCGTTGATGTGTCAGCATTCGTATGCCCCGTTTGTGGGAGCGTGCTCGGCGCCACCCAAAGCATCCCAATACAAGTAACGACGGTCGGGGCACAACCGAACACGGTGCATGGCCTGTCGTGTCCAGATGGTTCAATTCGCTCGGCCGCGGCGGAACTGCCGGCGATTCCAAGCTACGAGATCCTCACTATCCTTGGGCGTGGCGGCATGGGCGTCGTCTATCGGGCCCGGCACATCAAGCTCAAACGCCAGGTGGCGCTCAAGATGCTTCGGGCAGGCGCCCAGGCTGGCCCAGAGCACCACGCGCGTTTCCGCCGTGAAGCGGAAACGATCGCGCGATTGCAGCATCCCAACGTCGTGCAGATCCACGAAGTTGGCGAACACGACGGTATGCCATACTTGTCGATGGAGTATGTGGCCGGCGGCAGCCTGCGTGACAAGTTAGCAGGAATGCCGCTGCCGCCGCGCGAGGCGGCCACGCTCACGGAAACCCTGGCGCGGGCCATGGACGCGGTCCACCAGCTTGGCGTCATTCACCGCGACCTGAAGCCGGGCAACGTGCTCTTGACGAATACGGGGATCGCGAAGATCAGCGACTTCGGCCTCGCCAAGCAACTGGGCGAAGACTCCGGGCAGACCCATACGGGCCAAATCCTGGGGACGCCAAGCTACATGGCCCCCGAACAGGCGGCGGGCAACGTCCAGACGGTGGGAGCGCCGGCCGACATCTACGCTCTGGGCGGGATGCTTTACGAGATGCTGACGGGGGGACCGCCGTTCAAGGCCGCGTCGGTGTTGGACACGTTGGAGCAGGTGCGCACGCAGGAAGCGGTGCCGCCCGGCCTGTTGCAGCCGAAGACGCCGCGTGACCTGGACACGATTTGCTTGAAATGTCTGCAAAAAGATCCCGCCAAGCGTTATGCGAGTGCTGCGGAGTTGGCGGATGATTTGCGGCGCTGGCTGGCGGGGGAGCCGATATTGGCGCGGCCGGTGTCGCTGCTCGACCGAACCTGGCGCTCGTGCAAGCGCAATCCGGCGCTGGCGACGGCCCACGCGGCCGTCTTGGTGGCGCTCGCCACGTTCGTGGTGGCGTTCTTCGTTGTCAAGGGATCGCTGGATCAGGAACAGCTCGAACGCGGCAAGGCGGAAGCTTTTGCGAAGGAGAAAGTCCAACTCGCCAGCGACGAACAGGAGCAACGCGTCAAAGCGGAGAAGCTTGCCGCGGACAACAAAGAGCTGGCTAAAAAAGAGTCCAGGGCACGAATGGAAGCGGACCTTGACCGCGAGCAGGCAAATACCTTCGGGATACGTGCTCAATTCGACCAGTATTTTGCGAAGGCGGGAGAGAACCCACATGAGACCCTGGTTGGCATGGCCAGCCTGCTGCCGAAAGCGGCGCGCCTGAAGGATCAAGCACTGTCGAATTTGCTACGCGTGCAAGTCGGCGTCTGGAGCGGGCGCATGCCCCAGTTGCAGGCGGTCTTGGAACGAGAACTCTCGATCTATGCCGTCGCCCTTAGCGCCGACGGCGCCATAGCGCTGACACCGAGCGAAAACAATACGGCGCAGCTGTGGGATACGGCGACCGGCCAGCCGATCGGGCGGCCGCTGCAACATCAAGCCCGCGTCAACAGCGTGGCCCTGAGCGCCGACGGCGCCATAGCGCTGACGGGGAGCGGAGTCAAGACGGCGCGGCTGTGGGATACGGCGACCGGCCAGCCGATCGGGCCGCCGCTGCAACATCAAGCCCGCGTCGGCCGGGTGGCCCTGAGCGCCGACGGCGCCATAGCGCTGACGGGGAGCGAAGACAAGACGGCGCGGCTGTGGAAA
>SXGU01380283.1_pt1 | contig 11421 bp, 5 predicted proteins | sample 3174531 | NCBI WGS metagenome assembly SXGU01 (sample SAMN11356863, study PRJNA531348) | freshwater metagenome | isolation source: freshwater sample F1-140 | place: China: Fuxian Lake, Yuxi | collected 2017-12-25
CTCGACCCGCAGGTGCAGGCACCGATCCGCGAGATGGCCGAGCTGATCGAGAACGTACCGGCCGCGCGTCTCTTTGACGAAATGCTCAAGCTGCTGTTCTCCGGCCATGCTGTCGAGTGCGTCAAGCGCCTGCGCGAGGATGGCCTGCACCACGGCCTGCTGCCTCTGCTCGACGTCATCCTCGAACAGCCGCTGGGCGAAAAGTTCGTCATGCTGGCGCTGGCCGATACCGACCGGCGCATCCGCGAAGGCAAACGCACCTCGCCCGGCTTCCTGTTCGCCACGCTGCTGTGGCATGAAGTGCTGTCCAACTGGGAAACGCGCAAGAAGAATGGCCAACTGCCGGTGCCCGCGCTCCACGAAGCCATGGACGAGGTGCTCGATACGCAGGGCGAAAAGCTCGCGATTACCCGCCGCATCGCTGGCGACATCAAGGATGTCTGGCTACTGCAACCCCGCTTCGAAAAGCGCAGCGGGCGCATGCCCTTCCGCCTGATCGAACAACCACGCTTCCGCGCCGCGTGGGACTTCCTGCGCCTGCGCGCCGAAAGCGGCGAGGCGCCACAGGAACTGTCCGACTGGTGGGCTGCCTTCGAGCAGGCCGACAATGCCGAGCGCGAAGCGCTGCTCAAGCCGGAAACCGCCGGTCCGAAGAAGCGCCGCCGCCGCCGTGTCAAGCCCCCCTCTGAAGGCAGTGACGCTGCCGTCTCGCCAGCGCCGACTTTTGAGTAAAGCTCCCCGTCCTAATTTGCAGTGGGGAATATCTTAGCGATTCGTGGTTCGTCCTTGAATCCTTTCAGAGGTTCGTTGCGCCATGAACCGGATATTTGTAGCGATTGCCAGTTACCGTGATCCGGAGTGCCAGTGGACGCTCAAGGACCTTTTCGAGTCTGCAACTCACCCGCAACGCATTTTGGTTGGTATCTGCTGGCAGTTCGATCCAGAAAGCGATCAGTCATGCTTTACATTACCCAACCCGAGACCGGAGCAGACAAGAGTCATTAAAGTTGGCCTGAATGAGACCCGTGGCGCCTGCTGGGCGAAATCGCAGGCGCTTTCCTTAAGAAACGGGGAAGAATATGTGTTGCTGATCGATTCCCACATGCGCTTCGCGCCCGGCTGGGATGTCGAAATGATCGATATGCTGACCAGCATCGACAATCCCCAAGCATTCCTATCGACTTATCCGGCCGGCTATGAGCCACCGAATCAACGCAGATTCAGCACGCCGCGCCTTGCCCCGGTCAAGTTTTTCGAACGCATCATGTCCCAGAACTCAGTTTTGCTGGAAATGCCGCGTCCAATGGAGTCCAGTCTGGTCGCCGGCGGTTACCTGTTCGGGTTTGCGGAAATGTTCGATCAGGTGCCCTACGATCCGCATATCTATTTCATCGGCGAGGAAATTACCCACGCCGCTCGTTATTACACTCATGGCTGGGATGGTTATACCCCACACAAGTGCTTGATTCATCATTATTACAGTCGAAAGACCGCCACCAAGCATTGGCAGGATGAAAAGGAGTCCTGGTCCAGGCTCAATCGCATCTCATATCAGCGTGTCCGCCATATTCTGCAAATTGAACGTAGCGCAGACCCTGAGGTGCTTGCAGAGATCAAACGGTACGATCTGGGCAGCAAGCGCACTCTGGCATCTTTTCAGGCGGCGATCGGGGTCAATTTCAGTGCCTTGCTGATTGACCGCACGCGCCATGAGAGCGTCTCCTGCATTGAAGCGGCGTTTGCCGCACCATCACCCCCCCCTTGCGCGCCACGAGATGGCCAGTCTTTGCGTGTTGGCCTGTCGCCCCGGACAGTTGCTCTTTCCAAAGCAGGACGCCTACATCGGGAAATCACTGCAGACATATGGCGAGTGGACAGAGGGTATCACCCATCTGTGCGGGCAGATGTTCTCGCCTGGACAAACTATCCTGGAAGTCGGTGCTGGCTGGGGTACGCGTACTGTTGGCCTGGCGCGCTTGCTCGGCGCTGGAGGAAGGGTGTTTGCCATCGAGCAATCGCGGCGCCTCGCCGACCTGTTGCACGCCAACTGCGCACTCAACGCGCTGGACAACGTGAGCAGCGATTATCACCAACGCAGACAATCCTGCTGATGCCGAAAAAACCCGAGAATTTCTGCGTGGTGCCGGCTACCGGCTGTGGTCGTATTCCTGCCCATTTTTTACGTCGGAGAACTTTTTCCGCCAACAGGAAAATGTGTTTGGCAATCTGGCCAGTCAATGCATCGTAGCCGTGACTGACGACCGCGACCTGTCAACCTTTTCAGCCGATCTTACCGTCTGCGGGCCAGATGGACCGATGCCGGCGTATATTTCGTCACCCGCATGAAAGACAACCGGAACAGGAGCCCATGAGAAGTGCCCGTATTTATCGCGCCGTGTTGAGGCGCCCCGCGAGGACCACAGTGATCGCAATTAAGCTTTCTTTAGTAGAGCTTTTCAGCCCCGCCCCCCACCCTTGAAACGCTAGCATTGCATGTCCGCTGGCATCTTCTCACCTTGACTATCCGTGCCCATCTTTGCATCTGATTACCTTCCGAACGCAACGCGCTTATCCGCGTGGGTCGCCTTGGCCTTGCTTTGCGTGGGTTGTACCACGGCACTGCGACGTCCGGCCATCGCCCCGGTGCCGATTCCCGCCGAGTTCAAACAGGCAGCCGCCATGCGCGCCCAACTTGAGCCAGCGTCGGGGAAGGCGACGGTAGAAACGCCTGCCGTTACCGAGTCGCTCGTTGGCAAGAACTTATCGGAATGGTGGCGCCTAATGTCCAATCCGGAACTCGATGCCCTGATTGATCGTGCCATCGCGAACAATACGGATCTGCGCATCGCCACTTTGCGCATCGTACAGGCCCTGACCCGTGCCGATCAGGCCGGCGCCAACCGCTGGCCGACCTTGAGCATCCCCTACCAGGCCAAAGGCGAATCGCCAAAAGATGGAATCGGTTCGGTGCAAGCCGGCCAGACGCGGGAAACCTTGCACACCTACCAGATCAGCCTGCGGGCGGATTGGCGCGTCGATCTGTGGGGTGAGCGCAGCGCTCTGGCTGAGTCTGCCCAAATGCAGTTGTACCGTTCTACCTACGAGCGTGACGATACCCGCCGGCAGATGATCGCCAACGTTGCTGCGCAATACGTCGAATATCTCTCCCTGAATGATCGCATCCGCGTCGCTCGGGAAACTGAAACCGTATTGCGCGGCATGCTGGAATCCGTCAGTCGCCGGCTGGAAATCGGCGATGCCACCGCTACCGATCTGGAACAACAGCGCGCTGCCGTCTATGCCGTGCAAGCCACTATTCCGGCGCTTGAACTGCAGCGGGAAACCATCACCAATGCGCTCGCCCAGTTGCTGGGCGTAACGCCGATTTCGCTGGTGCTGTCCGACCGGGGACTCGATTCCCTCACGTTTGCTGGACTGCTGCCGGGCATCCCGGCCAGTCTCGTGCTGCGTCGTCCTGATATCAGGGTCGTCGAGGCACGCATGCTGTCTGCCCATGCCGATATCGAGGTGGCGCGAGCACGCCTGCTGCCGCCGCTCGATCTCACCGCCCAAGTGGGCTACGGCAGTCTTATTCTTTCGCAGCTTTTCAGCTCGCACAACCTGTTCTGGAATGCCATCGCCAATATGTCAGCAACCATCTTCGATCATGGCAAGCGCGCCAGCGAGGTGGAGTTCTCCCATGCCCTGCACGAAGAGTTGACGGAAACCTACATCAAGGTGATCTATAACGCCGTCCGCGAAACCGAAGATGCTGTTGCCACCGTGCAAATGACGGGCAAGCGTATCGAAGCACAGGCTGCATCGGTCGACGCAGCGCGGCAGGCATGGAAATTGAGCACAGAGGCCTATGAGGCTGGCGCGGTGGATTACCTGACGCTGATCGATACCGAACGCACTTACCATCGGGCGCTCGATGAGTTGTATCGTATCCGCATGGAACGCATGAAAGGCGTGGTTTCGCTATTTGCCGCACTCGGCGGCGGCATCAGCAGTCCTGAGGAAACCGGCGCTGCCGACCTGGCCTTGACCGTAGCAGCAGCAGGAACGGCTTCAGCAAACGATGCACCTTACCGAAAATACGCACTATCAAAAGACGACGATGACCATCAGCGCTGGTTTGTCGAGCTTGCCGGCCTGCATGACCGCAGCGGTATCCCTCATGTCTGGCGTGATCTGAATGCGCGTTTTGCCGAATCCATGTCGGGCCACAGCCTGCTGCCCCGACTGCAGGGGCACGTCGAAGCACGACGCGCCCACTGGTATCGTCTCTACATTGCCGCTTTCGACACCGAAGAGACCGCGCAGGATTTTTGTGACCAATTGACGCTCAAGTTGCAGCGTTGCCGCATCGTTTCCTTCGGTGACATCGCACCGCTGTTCGAAGCGGAAGATACGCAGGACGAATCACTCGTTGCCGTGCCAGACGCGGGCAAGATCGGTTCCCAACTACCAGTGGCTATGCTGGGCGACCTCATGGTCCCCATCGTTCTCCAACCGGTGGCGGAAAAGTCAGCACGCAAACCCGGCAAAATCGAAGTCCGACCCAAAGGAGTTCTGCCCGCAACCGATAATTTCTTGCCTGCACTCGTCGTACCCGCAGTCGCAAATGAGTTGGGCGCAGTCCCGGAACGTCGATGACACCACCTCGCGTCCGCAATGCACCTGCATCGCAGGAAGAAGATGCGGTTGCTGAAGCCCCCCTGATCCCCGATCTCTCTGCGCGCCAGCAGCAGATACTGGGGCTCTTGCGGGTCGGCAAAGTCAACAAGGAAATCGCCAGCGAACTGGGCATCGGTCTCGGTACGGTCAAGCAGCATGTCGTCGCCCTGTTCAAAAAGCTCAATGTCAGCAACCGAACGATGGCGGTTGGGCGTACGACGCAGCAGGACAGGACAGGCAGCGCGAGAGCGAATGAGGGAGAGCTCGAACGGCGTCCTTGTGCCGTCCTCAGCTATGTCCTGGCGGGTGCGACGGAAAAGTTTTCCCGAAAACTGCACCAAACACTTGCCAACCAGGCCTATGACCAGGATGCCATCTATCTGTCCCGGCGGGATAGCGGAGGGGATCTGATATTCGGCATCTCGCACTGTAGCGAACTACTGCTCCCCCAGGCGTTGTTGGCACACCAGACGATTATCGACGTGCTGCAGCCATCGCCAGCCGAAGCGAGCGGTTTTCGATGCGGTCTGACTGCCGGCATCGCGGTCGCCAGCATGCTTCGTGAGGGCGGTTGGTCGGGGGAAGCGATTGCCAGTGCGACAATTGCCGAGGCCCGTGCGCTGGCCGAGACGGTGACAGCCGGCCATCTGGCGATCAGCGATCAGGCGCGTCATCTGCTGGCAACACTGGGACCTGTCGATCAGTGCAGTCTGCAGGGAATATTCGCTTTGGACCAGACCGATCTTCTGCCTTGGCGCCTCGATCCATCCGAATTGAGCAAGCCGATCCTGTTCGGTCGCGACGAGGAGTCTGTCCGCCTGATCGAGGCGATCGAGAATGTAACGGCGGGAAAAGGCCGCACGATTTTTATCGAGGGTGAGAGCGGGACCGGAAAATCCAGTTTATGTCGGCTGGCGGCGGCAGAAACGCGGGCTCGCCAGGGAACAGTGGGTTACGGCCTATGCCAGCCATCGACCGATGGTTATCAGGTATATGACCTAAAGTCCGGCAAGATCATGTCTCCCGGCATGCTGGCGATGGCACTGCACAGGAGCCCGCGTCGCCGGCCGCAACTGTGGATCATCGACAACAGCCATCTACTGCCTACGCAAGATCTGAGCAAGCTGATCCATGGTATGCCGAACGGCCAGATGCGCCTATTTGCCGGGCGCCGCCACCCCCTCCTTGTCAGCAGCGAGATCGATCACAAAATTAAGCTGGGGCGCCTGCCGCAAGCTGCCATCGCCCAGATCGTGCGCCATCATCTGGCGGATGTATCTGCTGGCCAACTCGACACGATTGCACAACAGGCTGCCGGTATCCCGCTGTTTGCCGTTCAGTTGTCGCTGGCAGCCGCCGGCGATTTGCCGCTGTCGTTACGAATTGTGGTCGGCAGCCGTCTTGATCGGCTCGGCCTCGATCGCAGTTTGTTGCGGCAGGTGGCGAACGAACCCGGTAAATGGACGCTGCTACAGCTCGCGCGCTGCATGAGGGAGCCCCGGGCGACGGTTGAAGCGAGCCTTGACAAGGCTGCCGCTGCTGGCGTTTTGCTGCAGGACGACCAAGGACAGTGGCGATTCTCCCATCCGCTGATTCGCCGGGTCATTATGGAATCAGGAGTCGAGCAGGTATGACAGCAAGTTTCGTACGTAACGAACGAGTATCGAGTAAGAGCATGTCGGTACGCGATATGCTTAGTCAAGTGCTGTCGCGTCCGGAACTTCGGCGCAGGTTGCCGAGTTTGGCACTTGGCAGTCTGTTGGCCAACATTCTCGCTCTTGCCCTGCCCTTGGCTATCCTGCAATTCATGGATCGTGTGCTGGTTAACCAAAGTACCGGTACCTTGTGGTTGCTGGCGCTAGGGGTAGTGCTCGCCTTGGTGCTCGAAGAAACGGTACGTTTGGCGGTCAATCATCTCACCGGCTGGATTGGTTCGCGCTACGAGCATTCGCTGGGGATGCAGGCGGTACGTCACCTGAACGAGGTCCCCTTGCGGATTCTGGAACGAGAGGAACCCCTACGGCATGCCGAACGAGTCGGTGCCTCGGCCATGGTTGCCGACTTCTATTCCGGTCGAACCTTGCTCCTCATCTTCGATTTTCCCTTTGCATTGGTGTTTATCTGGGTTATTTATCTGATTGGCGACTGGGTGGTCGTCGTGCCCATCACCATGCTGATTCTCTTTGCCTACATCTCTGCCCGCTTTGGCTCATGGCTGCGTACGCTCATCGTGAGCCGGCATGAAAAGGATGATCGACGCTACAACTTTCTGGTCGAAGTCTTCCGCAACCTGCATACGATCAAGACACACGCCATGGAGGCGCAACTGGAGCGTCGCTACGAACTGTTACAGGCGAGCAACTCGGACATGACCGACAAGCTCACCTATGGCAACGCGGTGGCAAGCGCCACCGGGATGATATTTAGCCAGACGATGATTGTCGTCGTGGTTTTTGTGGGTGCATGGGCCGTTCTCGATGGCACTATGACACCTGGCGGACTGGCAGCCTGCATGTTGCTCTCGGTACGCGCACTTGGCCCCCTGAGGCGGAGTATCAGCCTCTGGATGCGCTTGCAGCACTTTCAGAGTGCCTACGACCGGCTACAGGAGATCGAAGCAATGCCAGTGGTGTCTGGGCAATCCGACATACCGATGCCGCCGGTACGGAAGGCGTTCGAACTACAGGGGGTTACCGTTATCGGCGATCACGGACGCCCGATACTTGATGGCCTGACACTAAGTCTTCCCGCTGGCGCCTGTATTGGCATTCGTGGCGAGAGCGGGAGCGGCAAGTCATGTCTGATGAACATTCTGAATGGACTCGATCAGGCCAGCAAAGGACAGGTGCTGGTCGATGGCCGCCCATTAGCTGACTTCAATGCGGACAGCGTACAACGGCAAATCGCCTTGTTGCCCCAAGTCAGCAACATATTCAGCGGCACCATCTTGCAGAACATCACCATGTTCGACGAAAGCCGGAACGAAGCGGCGCTAGAAATTGCGCACAAACTCGGCCTGGATCAGATTGTCGCCGGTATGAAGCTGGGTTACGAAACCCAATTGGGCGAAGGGGCGAACGAAACCTTGCCGCAGGGAGTACGCCAGATCATTGCGATTGCGCGCATCCTGGCTCCAGGACCGAGTGTGATTTTGCTTGATGAAAGCAATATTACGCTGGATATTCAGGCAGACCAGAGGTTACGCGAATTGCTGGCCGAACTCAGGGGGCACTGCATCCTGATTCTCGTTACGCATCGACCTTCTTATCTGGAGATGGCTGATCGTCTGTACTCACTGAGTGGAGGGAAACTGCAGGCTGATAATGAAACGAATGCGGGTCACTCGGCACAGATGGCGGTGACCGGTTCGGTTGTCGACATTCCAGAGCGACCAGCCCATGTCGAAAGCATCGAAAAGCTGGTGGGTCTCCTTTACACCGATCCCTCGGACTTTTCCAACTGCCTTGGCCCGCTGCTGAAAGCCGTCAAGTGGCAAGGCCGGCCGCAGGAATTTTTCGAAGCCGCACCGCATCTCGTTCGCCACATGGACCTCTCGGGACTCTGCGATACGCTGGCCAATCTTGGATTTCTGCCTCGTCACTATAAGGGCAACCTGGCCAGTTTGGATGCGCGCCTGATGCCCTGTTTGGCGGTACCCGAAAACCGCGCCGCCTTGGTCGTCCATGAGCGTTTGCAGGATGGGCGACTGCGCTGCCACGATGGCGGGACAAATTGCGAGATCCTGATGGGGCCGCTTAGCGAAGAAATGACCATCTACGTCTTCCGCCGCGAAGAATCGACCGCGACCGCGGCTCGCGCCAATACCAGTTGGTTTGGTCGTCTGCTGTTCAGGTTCCATCAGCAGTTATTGCTTGCTTTGGCCCTGTCCGTCTTCAGCGCCCTGATGGTTTTAGCTGCGCCTTTGTTTGTGCGTACCGTATTCGACCACGTCTTGCCGACGGGCGACATAGTAATGCAAACCTATATGTTGGCAGGCGTGGGAATCGCGCTGCTGCTGGATTTTTCCATGCGGCGTTTGCGCGGTCGGGTGATTGCACATATCGGGGGGCGTACGGAATATCTGATGGGTGTCAGCGTCCTGCAGCGAGTGATCGGGCTGCCGACGACCATGACTGCAGGCGCGTCGGTCATTCGCCAGGTGGGCAGAATGCGTAACTTCGAATCGTTGCGGGATTTCTTCACCGGACAGCTCGCGACAATTGTGCTTGACCTGCCAGCGACCTTGGTCATTGTCATCGCTCTCGCGGTATTTAATCCGCAGTCCCTGCTCATCATTCTTTTAGCTATTGTGGCCTATGGGGTGCTGGGCTGGGCTACTCACTCAGTTTCGCAGCAAGCAGTCGCACGGGCCGGGCAGGCAACTTCAGAATATCAAGAATTATTGGCTGAAATGGTGACGCAAATGCGCACGATCCGTAGCGTCGGCCACCGCCAAGACTGGATCGAACGAATTCGTCATCTCAGCGCCCGAGCAGCCTTGTTGCGCTACCGGGATTTTCAGGTACATGCAGCTATCGGTAGTGCCGCTCAGGTGATTAGCACCCTGACCGGGTTGGCGGTGCTGGTCGTGTCAGCGCTTGCCACGATCAACGGGCAATTGACGGCCGGCGGCATGATTGCAACCATGATGCTGATCTGGCGGCTGACCGGTCCGATGCAGAACTTTTTCCTCGCTTACAGTTCGCTTTGGAAAGTCCGTGCCAATGCGCAGCAGATTGAGAATCTGATGAAGCTGGGTTCGGAGCGTGAAAGCGGGGTGCGCCAGACATTGCGTCCGCCAACTAGCGGTGCGCTAGTTTTCTCTCGCGTGTCGTTTCGCTATGCCAGTGATGCTGACCCGGCGCTGATTGGCGTCAGTTTCGAGGTCAAACCACGCGAATTGGTCGTCATTACCGGCGCCAGTGGCGCTGGCAAGAGCACTTTGCTCAAACTGATCGAACGAACCTACTCGCCACAGGCTGGGGTTGTCCGGCTCGATAACATCGATATTCGACAGTTGCCGATTGCCGACTTGCGAGCGCGGCTTTCCTACATGCCGCAACAATGCGAATTGTTCTACGGTACGATTAATCAGAATTTGCGCTTGGCCTACCCCAACGCCACCGAGGAAGAACTGCAATGGGTCATCGAAATGGCCGGGCTGCAGACGCATATTGACTCAATGTCTGAGGGTGCACAGACACGCATCTCGAATAGCATCGCGAGACAGATGCCCAATGGCTTCAAGCAACAGCTCATGTTGGCGCGCACCCTGCTCAAGCCGGCACCCGTCGTACTGCTGGATGAGCCGGCTACCGGCCTCGATAGTGCCGGAGAGGAAGCACTATTGCGCTGCGTGACATGGCTACGTCAGCATGCAACCGTTCTCATGACCTCTCATCGGCCAGGTCACATGCGTTTGGCCGATCGGGTCATCTATATGGATCGAGGCGTCATAGTTGCCAATGGCCCTTATGACGAGGTTAAACAGAAAATCATGGCAGGAATAAAAGCATGAAACTTTGGCCCAAGAAAGAAACATCGGTAGCCCAGCCCGATACGGGCGGCAAGCCTCGCCTCGGTTCGCGCGAGCGCAGGCTGCTGACCGAAACAGCCCTGATCGAGGAAGAAACATTGCCCATGTTTGTGCGGCCGATGCTGCTGATTACCCTGGCGACCACGCTGGCGTTCCTGGTTTGGGCGGGAACGACGCGGATCAAGGAAGTCGCGGTGGCCCCCGGCGAGATTATTCCTTTGAGCAAGGTCAAGGTGGTCCAGCACGTTGATGGCGGCATTGTGGCAAAAATTCATGTCGATGAACGCATGAAGGTATCAGAAGGCCAGGTACTGCTGGAACTGGACGGCAGCCAAGCAATTGCGGAGTTGCGTCAAAGGGAGTCGCGCAAGGTGGCGCTGCAGTTGCGTGCGGAGCGTTTGGCTGCCTTTGCAGAAAGACGTAAGCCAGAATGGCCGGTAGTCGATGAAGTCCATAAAGATCTTCTGGCAGATCAGATGGGCGTTCATCGCATGCAAGTGGCGGCAATGAACTCAACACTCTCGGTGCTCGGTCGCCAGATCGAGCAGCGCAAAAACCGGATTGGTCAATTGGAACAATCCCTTGTGACGGCAGAAAAGCATCAGCGACTTACCGAGGAAATGACCGGTATGCGCGAAGATCTCGCTGCCAAACGCCTAGTGAATCGCACGATCCTTTTAGAAACCCGGCGCGCCCACGTAACCGCGGCTGGCGAAGTCGATCGCATCACGGAAGATGTTGCGCGAAGTCGCCAGGAGCTTGCCGAGACCCAAAGCAGACAAGTCGACACGCTCAATCAGTTGCAGCGCGATGCGCTGAACGAAATGGGCACCGTAAGGGCGGAAATGGCGGAGGTCGAAGAAAGTCTGCAGCGACTCAAGACGCGAGTGGAACGACTCATCGTTCGGGCACCGCATGCCGGCCTGATTCAGGACCTTAAAGTGCAGACTGTTGGCCAGGTTGTACAACCTGGGGCGCTGTTGATGCAGGTGGTGCCTGACGATGCTCTGCTCGAGGCGGAGGTGCGTATCGGTCCGCGCGATGCCGGGCATGTCAGAACGGGGCAAAGTGTCAATTTGCGCATAACAAGCTATGAATACACCCGTTACGGCTATGTGCCCGGTGTTCTGAAACGCGTGTCGGCAACCAGTCTTGTCGACCCACAAACCAACAATGTGTATTACCGGGGATGGGTAACCCTGTCC
>SXGU01446009.1_pt1 | contig 11420 bp, 10 predicted proteins | sample 3174531 | NCBI WGS metagenome assembly SXGU01 (sample SAMN11356863, study PRJNA531348) | freshwater metagenome | isolation source: freshwater sample F1-140 | place: China: Fuxian Lake, Yuxi | collected 2017-12-25
ATGTTCACCCCGCGGCCACGCTCCTCCAGCCATGTCATCACCCCGTCGGCGGCGGCCAGGCCGAAAGCACTACCGCCACTGAGCACGACCGCGTCGACATGACGGACGCTATTGGACACGTAAAGCAATTCGGTCTCCCGACTGCCCGGTGCTCCACCGCGGACGTCCACCGCTCCTACAGTTCCGGGTGGCGCGAGAACGACGGTGGTTCCGCATGCCCATCCACGGCCAGGCGATGACTTATCGCCCACCGTCGCATCAGGATCACAGCGGTGGTGATGGCCGACCTTGATCCCGGAGACATCGGTGATCGATCCGAGTCCGGTGGCCAGACTCATCGGATGGGTTTACCCATCAGTCCGAGCACCAGGTACTCCTGAAGCACCGTCAGCCACCCGTAGACCTCGAGATGGATTGCCATCGGGTGTCCTGCCGGCAGCCGGTCGGGCATCTCCGGGCCGATTCCGAGCATGGTGCCAAGCGCCAGCCGGATGTCGTTGATCGCCGCGATCCACGCCTGGGCATCAGCCTCGGAGAGCTCTAATTGACCTCCGCCTTCGGGCAGCGTGTCCAGGAGTCTCTGCGCCGCAACAATTTTAGCGTCGATGATGCCAGGCTCATGCAGGCTGCGCAGGACGCTGTTGGACTCCTCCGGGGTCTGCTGGCCGGCCTGAGCATCTTTGACAAAGCCCGGAAGCAATCGGCTTAGGGTGGCGTCTTCAGGAGGCTTCGGGTTGCCGGTACGGATGCCGGTGATCTGTTCCAGCGGATCCGACGGCGACCCCGCCTGCCGGTCGTCGAGCATCTCCTGAATCGACGTGGCCATGTTTTTCAGCAACGTCACCTCGTGCGGTTCCAGAGCGGAGACGAACCGGGCGCCGTCGGCGGTCTGAACCCGCCTCCACCTACGCACGACCGCCGCCCACCACCGGACTCAGCGGTCCTGCTGCATGGTGGCCCACAGGCCCGCGGCGTGCAGTTTGGACACGTCGACCTCCATGGACTCGCGGCTGCCGGCGCTCACCACCGCCTTGCCCTCAGTGTGAACCTGCAGCATGAGCTTGGTGGCGTGCGGTTCGCTGTAGCCGAAGAGCTTCTGCAGAACATAGGTCACGTAGTTCATCAGGTTGACCGGGTCATCCCAGACCAGGGTGATCCACGGAGCATCGGTGGCCTCGACCTCATCGGTCTCCCGGACCGCCGTGGTACCCGGATGGGTCGGTGCAGATGGGGCGCCCATGGCAATCAGGATAGCGAGCCGCCGGCAATCTCCGCTCCCCCTCGCCGCAGCCGCTACCGTTGCCGTGTGACCGGGCCCATGACGCAGGCACTGCTGACCGACAAATACGAACTGACCATGGTGGCGGCGGCACTGGGGGACGGCACCGCGCACCGGCGCACCACCTTCGAGGTGTTCGCCCGGCGCCTGCCCGACGGCCGGCGCTACGGCGTGGTCGCCGGTACCGGCCGATTCCTGGAGGCGTTGACCGATTTCGTCTTCGACGAGTCCGCGCTGGCGTCGCTGGCGGGCTTCCTCGACGCCGCGACACTGGATTACCTCCGCGACTTCCGGTTCCGCGGGGACGTCGACGGCTACGCCGAAGGAGAGTTGTATTTCCCGGGCTCGCCGGTGCTGTCGGTCACCGGGACATTCGCCGAATGCGTCGTATTGGAGACGCTGGCGCTGTCGATCCTCAACCACGACTGTGCGGTGGCCTCGGCGGCCGCCCGGATGGTGAGCGTGGCCGATGACCGGCCGCTGATCGAGATGGGATCCCGGCGCACCCACGAGCAGGCCGCCGTCGCGGCCGCCCGGGCCGCCTACGTCGCCGGCTTTGCCGCAACCTCCAACCTCGCGGCGGCACAGCGCTACGACCTCCCCGCACTGGGCACCTCCGCGCACGCCTTCACCATGGTGCACACCACCACCAGCGGAGGAACCGATGATTGGGAGCAGGCCGCGTTTCGCGCCCAGGTCGCCGCTCTCGGGGTCACCACGACCCTGCTCGTCGACACCTATGACGTCCACCGTGGAGTGGCCAACGCGATCGCTGCCGCCGGAACCGGACTGGGTGCGGTGCGGATCGACTCCGGCGATTTGGGCGTGCTGGCCCGCCAGGTACGGCGACAACTCGACGAGCTCGGCGCCACCGGCACGAAGATTGTGGTGTCGGGAGACCTCGATGAGTACTCGATCGCCTCCCTGCGCGCCGATCCGGTGGACAGCTTCGGAGTCGGTACCTCGGTGGTCACCGGGTCGGGCGCACCGACCGCCGGCATGGTCTACAAGCTCGTCGAGGTCGACGGGCTGCCGGTGGAAAAACGCAGTAGCCACAAGGCATCTCGCGGCGGACGCAAAGCCGCCACCCGACTGTCGCGGCCGTCGGGGACCGTAACCGAGGAGGTGGTGCACCCGATCGGCGTATCGCCTGACGGCGCGCCGTCGCGGCTGCTGACGGCTCCACTGGTCCGGTCCGGCGAGGTAGTGGCGCGGGCGGATCTGAACGACGCGCGCGACCTTGCGGCCCGCGGTCTGCGCAGCCTGCCGTGGGAGGGCCTGGCCCTGTCCCGCGGCGATCCCGCGATCCCCACCCGGCAGGCCGTGGCGCGTTGAGTTCCGCGGACGTTCCGCCGGTAGCCGACCTGCTGGCCACCGCCGTCGACGCACTCGGCGGCACCCAGCGTCCGGGTCAGGTCGAGATGGCCGAGGCGGTGGCGCACGCGTTCGCCACCGCAGAGCACCTTGCCGTCCAGGCCGGTACCGGCACGGGCAAGTCGCTGGCCTACCTCGTCCCGGCGATATCACGAGCCCTGACTGAGGAAACGCCGGTGGTGGTGTCCACCGCGACGATCGCACTGCAGCGCCAACTCGTCGACCGCGACCTGCCCCGGTTGGTCGAAGCGATTGCCGATGAACTGCCCCGGCGACCGCGATTTGCCCTGCTGAAGGGACGCCGTAACTACCTGTGCCTGAACAAGGTTCACAACGGCGCTACCGATGAGGCAGCCGATGTTCCGCAGGAAGAATTGTTCTCACCGGTTGCGGCCAGTGCGCTGGGCCGCGACGTCGCGCGGCTGACGACATGGGCGTCGGAAACCGAGACCGGTGACCGCGATGAGGTGAGCCCCGGTGTGCCGGAACGGTCGTGGTCTCAGGTCAGCGTCTCGGCTCGGGAATGCCTCGGCGTGGCCCGCTGCCAGTTCGGCACCGACTGCTTCGCCGAGAAGGCCCGCGCCGAAGCCGGCCGCGCGGACGTCGTCGTGACCAACCACGCACTGCTGGCCATCGACGCGATCGCCGAGGCATCGGTGCTACCCGAGCATCACCTGCTGGTCATCGACGAAGCCCACGAACTCGTCGACCGGGTGACCTCGGCAGCCACCGCCGAACTGACACCCGCAGCCCTGGGCGTGGCGACCCGCCGTGTTGCCCGGCTGGTCGAACCCGAACTCAGCTCGCGCCTCGAGGCGGCGGTGGCGACGTTCTCCGCGGCGATCCACGACACCGCACCGGGCCGGATGGACTACCTCGACGATGAACTCAAGACCTACCTCACCGCGTTGCGCGATGCCGCCACTGCGGCACGCTCCGGAATCGACCCGGCCCCGGCTGATCCCAAGGCGGCCGCCGCACGCACCGAGGCGATCGCCGCACTGATCGACGTCGCCGACACGGCTGCCCGCGCGCTGGACTCCTTCGGACCGGCGATCCCCGACCGCACGGATGTCGTCTGGCTCGACCACGAGGAACTGCGCGGTTCGGGACCCAGGCCGATCCTGCGAGTCGCCCCGCTGTCGGTCGCCGCGTTGTTGCGCAGTCGAGTCTTCGACGCCGCGACGACGGTGCTGACCTCAGCGACCCTCACCGTCGGCGGGACGTTCGACGCGATGGCAGGCGCCTGGGGGTTAGTCGACGGGCCGAGCTGGAAGGGTCTGGACGTCGGCTCGCCCTTCGATCACGCCAAGGCCGGCATCCTTTACGTCGCAGCACATCTGCCGCCACCAGGCCGCGACGGCGCCGGCTCTGAACCGCACCTCAACGAGATCACTGAACTGATCGAGGCCTGCGGCGGGCGCACGCTGGGCCTGTTCTCGTCGATGCGGGCGGCTAAGGCAGCCGCCGAAACGATGCGGGAGCGACTCAGTACGCCGGTGCTGTGCCAGGGTGACGACAGCACCTCGGCATTGGTGGAGCAGTTCGCCGCCGACCCGCAGACCTCGCTGTTCGGCACCCTGTCGCTATGGCAGGGTGTCGACGTTCCGGGCCCGTCGTGCTCCCTGGTGATCATCGACCGCATCCCGTTTCCCCGGCCCGATGATCCACTGCTGACCGCGCGACAACGCGCCGTCGCAGCCAGTGGCGGCAATGGATTCATGACGGTCGCCGCCGGGCATGCGGCGCTGCTGTTGGCTCAGGGCGCCGGGCGGTTGCTGCGCCGCGTCGACGACCGCGGCGTCGTCGCAATTTTGGACTCTCGGATGGCGACTGCGCGCTACGGCGGCTACCTGCGGGCGTCGCTGCCGCCGTTCTGGACCACCACCGACCCTGCGGTGGTGCGTGAAGCGCTTCAGCGGTTGGACGTGCCCTCGGATGACTGAGCGATCGCGCGGCGATCTCGCGACCGGAAGACAACCAGGCTGCCGGCCACGACGCAGCCGGCCAGCGCGATCACCGGCGCCACGGCGAACCGCGTCAGGGTCGCCCCCACCACGGCCCCGGCGAGCATCGTCAAAACCGTTCCGTAGCGCAGCCTTTCACGCTTACCACTACCGCCGGCCAGTCGACTGTCGGCGCCTAGGCCGACGATCGTCGACGTCAATACCGTGGTGCTGAGTTCCTGAATGCCGAATTGACGCGCAGTGGCGGCCTGACTTCCGAAGGTCAACGCCAACCCTGCGATCAGGACCAGTCGGCCCCGGTCGTGATAGCCCAGGACACCGGTGCCGGCAAGTAGCGACAGCGCCACCAGAACCACAACCTCGGCGCTCATCGCCGCGGTGAGCCACTGCCGGACGTCGCGCTCCAGGTGGCGCGCGATCCGGCCACCGATGATCGTACCGACCAGGAAACTGGCGAAGGCGACAACCGCGGCGGCCATGTCAATGCCGGAATGCGGCACGAACCAGAACCCGAGGAAGATCACGTTGCCGGTCATGTTGGCAACGAAGACGTGGCCGAGAAAGAGCACGCTGACCGCATCCACCAGTCCGGTGGCGAACGTCAGCATTAGTAGGGCGACGACGGTGCGCCGGTCCGACACCGGGGAGACGACGGCCATACACCGATTATGACCCTTATGATTCGGCTCGTGACCGAGCCATTCGGATGGGACTTCCCCTATGCGTGGCCCAGAAAGCCGATATTGGCGGGCAATGTCGTCTGCACCTCCCAACCGCTGGCCGCACAGGCGGGTCTGGAGATGCTGGCCGCCGGGGGTAACGCCGTCGATGCGATTGTGGCGACGGCGATCACGATCTCTCTGGTGGAACCGGTCTCCAACGGCATTGGAGCCGATGCATTCGCCATGGTCTGGGACGGCAGCCGGTTACACGGCCTCAATGCCTCCGGGCGCTCGCCGCAGGCCTGGACGCCTGAGTACTTCCACGGCGAAGCCGTGCCGTTGCGGGGCTGGAATTCGGTAACGGTACCCGGTGCGGTCTCGGCATGGGTCACGCTGCACACCAGGTTTGGCCGGCTTCCGTTCCCCCGGCTTTTCGAGCGCGCCATTCGCTACGGCCGCAACGGCTTCCTGGTTTCTCCGACTGTTGCCCGGCAATGGGCAGCGCAGGTGACGGAGCTCAAATCCCAGCCCGGATTCGCCGATGCGTTCCTGCCCGGTGGGCGGGCTCCGATGCCCGGTGAACTGTTTCGCTTCCCGGCGCATGCCGACACTCTCGAATTGATTGCGGACTCAGGCGGTGAGTCCTTCTACCGCGGGGAACTCGCGGAACGCATGGCGGCAGACGCGGTGGCGCACGGCGGCGCAATGACGATGGCTGATCTCGACGCACACCGCGCCGACTGGGTCGGTGTCATCAGCGGCGACTACCGGGGCTACACGGTGCACGAGATCCCGCCCAACGGCCAGGGAATCATCACGTTGATCGCCCTGGGTATCCTCGCCAATTTCGACATGGGTTCTTTGGCTGTCGATTCCGCCGAGAGTGTGCATTTACAGATCGAAGCCTGCAAGTTGGCCTTCGCCGACGCACTCGACTATGTCGCAGACATCGACGCGATGCCGTTCGACCCGGATCGACTACTGGACGCGGATTACCTGGCCGAACGCGCGGCGTTGATCGATCCCAGTCGCGCCCAGACGTTCGGCGCCGGCGTCCCGCCCGCCGGCGGCACCGTTTACCTCACGGCCGCCGATGCCGACGGGATGATGGTGTCGATGATCCAGTCGAACTACCAGAGTTTCGGCTCTGGAGTGGTAGCAGCCGGTACCGGAATCGCGTTACAGAACCGAGGTGCCGGTTTTATTTCAACACCCGGGCACCCCAACCAGGTTGGTCCGCGAAAACGTCCGCGCCACAGCATCCTTCCTGCTTTCGTCACCAGGGGCGACCAGCCGGTGATGAGCTTCGGCGTGATGGGCACAACCATGCAACCGCAGGGCCATGTGCAAGTGTTGGCGAGGATCGCCGACCACGGCCAGAACCCGCAGGCCGCCTGCGACGGACCACGTTTTCGTTGGATGCAGGGAATGCAGGTCGCCGTCGAAGATGGCTTCCCGCCTGTCACCGTTGACGAGTTACGCGGGCGAGGCCATCAGATCGTCAGCGTCAGCGACTACTCGGCGTTCGGTGCCTGCCAGGCGATCTGGCGTCTTGACGACGGTTATCTCGCGGTCAGTGATCCGCGAAAGGACGGCCAAGCGGTCGGCTTCTAGACCGCTATGAAGGTGCCTGGAACGTATAGGTGGTTCCCACCGCCGACACACTCACCGCGTCGCCATAGGCATCGGCGAGTGCATGCACTGCACGCCAGCCCGTGCAGTGTCCGGCAATGATGTACCGGATACCGAAGGGCGCAAGACCCGCCACCGTCTCGGGAATGATCTGCTCCATGACGCCACCGAGATGAAGACCACCCACCACCGCGTGAATCGGAACCTCCGGAAACAGGCGCGCTACCTCGGTGCAGACGTTGACAATCCCAGCGTGCGAACAAGCACTGAAGACGATCAATCCCAGCCCGCGCACATGGGCGACCAGCATTCGCTCGTCCAGCAGGAGTGGGTCGGGTTTCCACGGGTCACCGTCGTGATCCCGGCAAAGGTGATCGGCTCGGCCGGTCTCGAAGGACGTCACTCGCGGTATCGGGCCGCTGTAGTAGAAGTGCCGATCCAGCAGTAGCCGTTCGTCGGGATCGTTGATCACCGCGGCGCCGTGGGCGACCAACGTCTCGGGGGTGGGAACTTTTTCGGTGGGGATTACCTGGTCCGGGCTCAACTGCAGTCCGCGCTCGCGGAACATCAGCGGATTGACATCAACGGTGACCGATCCGCGACCGGCGACGACGGCATCGACCGCGTCGATCAGTGCGCCCATGTGATCCCAGTGCCCGTGAGTGATGGCGATCTCCTCCACCTCGCCGAGGTCGATCCCAAGGTTGCGGCAGTTACGGATGAAAGCAGCACCTTCGGTACCGGTGTCGAACAGCAGGACATGCTTGGTCGAGGCCGTCATCGACCGGAGCCGAAGTCCGTAGCCGAGGTTGGCCACCAACAGGGTCTTACCGGATACCACCGGGGCGCCGGCATTGACAATGTTGGCCAGTTCGGAACGGGCGAACGGTGTTTTGCTGACGTAGGTGTCACTGACATTGTCACTGATCACGTCGATCGTCAGGGAATTGATCGGAACCAGCGACGCTGCTGCACCGGACATGACGGCATCCTTCCGGGGACTCGTGACGCTCTACGTCGACCGAAGAATCACAATCGAGTTGTCGATTTTCTTGAAGGATTCGAACGCCTGAGCCGGAACACCGAAGATGGCCGACAGCACTCGCGGTGGAATCCTGCTCAGCGATTCACCGATGCCGATGTTGTCTTTGTCTTCCGGGGCGCTGGTGTTCTGGATGATCACGATTTTCATATCATCCGGACCACGGTTCTCGAAGTAGTGGAAGGAACCCTGCGGGGCGAACACTACGTCGCCGACCCGTTGATCGAAGGTTTCGTGGTTGCCGTTCCCATCAATCACCACCCAGGCGGCGACTCCGCTGGTGACGATGTTGAGTTCCCAGGCGCTGGGGTGCCAGTGCGGTTCACGGATACCGCCGGGCTGCAACGTGAGCAGCACGATGCTGGCTTCCTGGCCTTTGAGGATCGGGAAATTGTCGCCCGAGGCCTGTGTGAAGGACCCGCCGTCGTGAATGGTGGGGTTCTGCGCGCCGAGGTGGAACAGGTGGGACTGTGTGGTGATCGTCTGGGCCGGGATGCGCGGATTACCGAAGCGCGCCGCATCATCGACCAGCGTCCCCTCGGCACTGGTGGGATAGGTGGCGGGGTTGCCGCCGAGAAGCCGGTCGGCACCCGCACCGGCCGCGGCGGCGGCGCCGACGACACCGGCTCCACCCAGAACCTTGCGTCGGTTGATCGACATTCGTGGACTTCACTCTCTCGCTCAGGTTGATCGCAGGATGACGACCGCGTCGTCGATTTTTTTCATCGAGGTGAACGTCTCGGCGGGTACACCGAAAACCGCAGACAAGACCCGCGGCGGGATCTTGCTGAGTGACTGGCCTATCCCGATGTTGTCATTGCCCTCGGGCGCACTGGTGTTCTGAATGATCAGAACGTTGAGGTCGTCGGTGCCGCGATTCTCGAAGTAGTGGAATGAACCCTGGGGCGCGAACACCACATCATCGACGCCTGCTTCAAAACTTTCACTGTTGCCGTTGCCGTCAATGAGCACCCAGCTGGCGACGCCACCGAGAACCAGGTTGATCTCCCATGCGCTGGGATGCCAGTGCGGCTCTCGGATCCCACCGGGTTCCAGCGTGATCATTTGGATGCTGGCCTCCTGGCCCTTGAGGATCGGGAAATTGTCCTCGTGCGCCTGCTGGAGGAAACCCCCGTCGTAGACGGTGGGGGCCACAGCGCTGAGACGGAACAGGTGGGACTTGTCGGTGATCGTCTCGGCCGGAATCCGCGGATCGCCGAACCGCACCGCATCATCAGTCACGGGCGGGTCCTTTCCTGGCGGTCCGAATTTACCGCACGTGGCCGGAATCCGCCCGGAGCGTCAGCGTTCTATTGTGATCGCATGCGCCGACTACGCACCCGCGTCCGTCCCGTCGCTGCCATAGCCGGTGTCGCGTTCCTCGTGGCCAGCTGCGGCACGGCCATCTCGGGCAACCCCGTTTCGGTGCACTCCGATCCGTTCAAAGTGGCCGGACTGGAGGCCGTCGACGGCCCCACCGGTCTGCGCCCGAACGCCAAGGCGCCGACCCGTGAGGTGACCGACACCGACGGCGGGCAGATCGACGAACTCGCCGGCCAGTCCATCAGCGATCTCGAGGAGTTTTGGCGGTTCGCCTACCCGGACACCTTCGACGCCGAACTCGAACCGGTCCAAGCGGTGATCTCCTGGGATTCCGACTCCCCCGACGGGACGTTCTGCGGCGAGACCACCGAGGGTTTGGTCAACGCCGCATTCTGCGAAACCGACGACACCATCGGCTGGGATCGCACGGTGCTGATGCCCGCCCTGAGACGGGCCAACGGCGACATGGCGATCACCATGGTGCTGGCCCACGAGTACGGCCATGCCATCCAGAAGATGGCAACCCTCAACCCCCCGGGCGTGCCTTCGCTGGTAGCCGAGCAACAGGCCGACTGCCTCGCCGGGGTCTACTTGCGCTGGGTGGCCGAGGGCAAATCGCCGCGGTTCACCCTCAACACCGGCGACGGGCTGAACAACATTCTGGCGGCGATGATCTCGTTCCGTGACCCGGTGCCCAGCGGCAACGAGTACATCGGAGGTGATGAGCACGGCTCGGCGTTCGAACGCGTCTCGGCGTTCCAGTTCGGCTTCACCGACGGGGCCTCGGCGTGCGCGGCGATCAACCTTCCGGAGATCAAGCAGCGCCGCGGGGATCTCCCGGTGGAACTCCCGTCGGACCAGAACGGCGAGTTGCCGGTCACCGAGGCCTCGGTCGCCTCGCTCATCGACGCGATGAACATCCTCTTCACCCCGACGAACCCGCCCAGCGTGACCTTCGACGCGGCAACGGCCGGGACCTGCCCAGACGCACGCCCCAGCCCGCCGGTCTCCTTCTGCCCGGCCAGCAACACCATCATCGTCGACCTCCCCGGCCTGCAGGCGATCGGCGAACCGGTGGAAGACTTCAACGGACCCGGACTGCAGGGCGACAACACCGCCTACTCGGCACTGATGTCGCGCTACATGATGGCCTGGCAGCACGACCGCGGCGGCCTCGTGCTCAACGACGCCGAAGCCGGACTACGGACCGCCTGCCTGACCGGGGTGGCGACCACCAAACTCTCCAGCAGCATCACCACGCCCGACGGCAACACGGTGGCACTGACCGCCGGGGATATCGACGAGGCGATCTCCGGTCTGCTGACCAACGGATTGGCGGCCGGCGACGTCAACGGCGAATCGGTGCCGGCCGGCTTCTCTCGTATCGACGCCTTCCGCGTCGGGGTGCTCGGCGATGAGGGCCGCTGCATCAAACGGTTCCCCTAGCCGCGGCCGTCGCGCTGGCGTCACACTCGGCGCCGGGCGTTGCACTGGCGTCACGCTCGGCGCCGGGTTGAGGGGATCTACACCGCCTTGGTCGCGCCGTACCAGGACAGGATCGTCTCGCGCTCATCGGTGGATCTGGCCAGGATGGCGTACGAGCGGATGAAGGACTCGCCCACACAACCGTCGATCCTGACCCGGTAATTGCGGATCGACACCCGCGGTGCCTCGCCCTGGTATTGCTTCTTGGTCACCGGCACGGTGAGGACGATGCCCGGTTTAAGGGCAACGGTGACACTGCCGCCGCCTTGGACCCCGGCGTTCGGGATCAGAACTGGAATGCCACCAAGTACCGCGACCCCCAGGGACGCATTGCCGCCGGCGTTGCCGGCCAGCAGGACTCCGGGACCAGTGCCCATGTCGATACCGCAGCCGATCTGGTAGCCCACCTCGAGGATGCCCTTGGGTGCCACTGCCGAATCGGTGACCGATCCGCGAAACACGCCGCCGACGAGGTACTCGCGGGTGGAGATCGCGGTCGTCAGGGGCGCGACCACCAGCTGGGTCTCCTCGCTGGCCGAGATCGCCAGCGTGGCGCCGTCAGTTGCGGTCAGGGTAGCGGCGGGGTTGGAGACCACTCTCCCCTCATCGATGACCGGCGCACCATCCACGCCGTCCGCGCCGACGGCTTCGGGATC
>SXGU01221024.1_pt1 | contig 11419 bp, 9 predicted proteins | sample 3174531 | NCBI WGS metagenome assembly SXGU01 (sample SAMN11356863, study PRJNA531348) | freshwater metagenome | isolation source: freshwater sample F1-140 | place: China: Fuxian Lake, Yuxi | collected 2017-12-25
CCGTGAGTGGCAGTGAAATCAAGACTCGGGAGAAGTCTCGCCGTAGCGGATCTTTCTTCAAGTACCGAGATCGAGAGTTCACGGCGAAGGGAATCGATCGCGGGTGAATTTTCAAGCGCGACTTCGATGGCTTTCTTCAGATCCAACGCTTGTACAGCGGCATTAGCTGCAGCCGAAATAAAGATCAAGCTCGCCAAAAAACCCGCCAAAAAAACCGATTGCCTAAACCAACGATGTGAACTCACAAGTCGCCATATTTTCTCTTAAGATTTCTCTTATGAGAAATGAGCGTCTCGCGAATTCATACACTTGGCACTGAGTAACGCAGAGCTTCTCCAAATTGCAGTGAAACCTAATGGCAACGAATCGGATTGTCACCGTAGGTACATAACTCTCGGCTATAGCGTTCCACGTCGATCAGCTGACCGTGATCAATGTGAAAGAGTTCATATACCTTTCCTTCACCACCACGAATGCCATAGGTCTTAACGAGTTGTGCTCCTTTATAGACCTCAACTTTGACTTTGGACGTCCCGAGCCCTGTCAACGGCCACGTTCCTGAAAAATTATGAACGTAGAAGATATACTTTCCGGCCTGCGGATCAAAGATGGTCGTGGTTTCGGCTCCCCCATAGGTGGTATCATCCAAATCCAATTTCGCACCGGTCCCTACATAACGTGAGAAACTAATGGGTTTCATCTCATCATCTGAAGGTACGCGAAGATAGGAATCAATATCCCTTTCGATCGGTAGGGGTGGAATTGGCGGATTCCTATAGCGATCCCCTCTTGCCTCAGCTTCAGTTCCCCAGGTCAGAACGATTCGATACTGCCCTTCGAGCATCACCGGCGACATCGATTGATCGAGGGTGGTCGTGCGTCCCGGACTAATCGTAGTCGGAACGTTGGAAATCGGAATATAGAGATTAAGGCGAAATTCCACCAAGTAATTTCCAGGCGCCAGATCACGAACGTTGTATTCACCATAGCCATCGGTCGTGGCTGTAGTGACGATCGTATTCGGACGAAGAGCACTACGAATAGACACGGCGACCCCTCTCAAAGGGCTCGCATCAATGGCGCTCTTCACCCTACCAGTCAGATAGCCATCGGAAATAGGTGTTGGCGGAGGTGTTGGCGTGGGCGTCGGAGTCGGAGTTGGTGGCGGAGTCGGTGTCGGAAGTGGCATGTCCTGGGGGCGCGCAAAGGGTGTGGGCTCAGCTTTGGGATGCAAAACCGGCTCAAGCTTTTGCGATGACTGCGTGCACGCCACTACTAGAAACAAGTAAATCAAAATGAGTAAGGAAAAGTGTTTTGGCGTCTTCATTGTTTCTTCCCGACTTGGCAGCCTTTTTTGAGATCCACCTGGTAATTGCTGACCTCATCAAACCAAGTTTCACCATCATCAGGAAAAACCACCCGGTCGCGATCACGACTGCCGGTGGTTCCTTTTTTCTCGCTGACGGCTGTACCTTCGGTTGATTTCACCACGCGATCTGACATGGCGACCTGCTGGAGCAACTCAGCTTCGACGATGTGCATTTTAGTCAGAACCTGCGAAATTTCATCGAGTTCTTCTCGCGCCAAGGCTTTGATCCGCAAATAAACCGCTGACCTTGCGGCGCGGGCCCGGGTATCAAGTTCACGGCGTACTTGCTCAAGGCGCCCCTGAAAACCGACTTTCGCTGTGCCGCCGGTTACCGACCGACCGTATAGATCTTTAAACTTGCTCGACTCAGCTTCAAACTCGCGATCAAGCTGAATGGCACGAGTCAAAACCTCATCGCGCGCAACAAAACGCGGCAGCTTCGCTGCTTCAGCACCGAGATCCGTCATCTGTAAACGCCGATTGGCTTTCATACGCCCAATAAACGCATCGACCGACGGAGTATTACCGGAGTCAGACAAAGCCATCAAAACCCTGGAGCGTTCCTTAAAGGTGTCACGGAAGAGGTGCAGTGCCTTAGCAACTTCCGGATAATCACAAACCTTCAAATGCGCTAAAGACTTGGCAAAAACCGCCTCAGGACTGATCAAGGGAAGAAACGCCGGGATCACCAGCGAGCGCGTAATGGCTAGGGCATTCTGCGCCTCACCTTTACGCAGTTCGGTCCACGCCAATTCTTCTTGCGCATCAAACCAATCATCCGAAGTTTTTGACACGCGCTCGTAATACTTTTTCGCCGCCTCAAGATAACCGGCTTGATAAAGCAAGCGAGCCGCGGTCAAGTTCATAAGATCCATCGACACCGGTGGTGGCTTCATGGCCTGCGAAGTACTCATCAGTGCAGCCAGCTTTTTCGCCGCCGCACTATTGTCGGAATTTGCAGCTACGGCCGAGATCAAGACACTCTGCCACTCAAGCCAGACCCGCTCCGGAGTACCTTCGGGAGCCTTTTTAAGAAGTTCCTGAAGCTCCCTCTCCTGCCCGGCCTGAAAAACTTCATGGGAACGAACTCGCGACTCCACTCCTTGCCCAAACACCGTCTTCCACTGCGAACGCCACAGTTTGGCGTTAATGAGCGACCACTCATAGGCATTCTCGGGAACAGTCCTTTTCCACACTGAGCGCAGCTCGGCGTGGATTTTCTCAGGCTGCTCAATTGTCAGGAGCGACTCAAGTGCGTAAACACGCAGTCCATTATGATAATTGAGGAGGGCTCCTAGCGCTTCCCCAGAAGGCGTTGCGCCAACCGCACTCTCTTCAAATGCCGAGGGCCATTGGAACAGGGCCTTTTCTAGTTGCTCGGAATTAAGGATCTCAATGAAAATTGTTTGCTCAGCACTCGGACGAGGCGCGAGAACTCGTGCCAAACGCGCCAGTTCTTGCGCTGGCGCCTTAAGCGCTTCTTTTGGCGAGTCTTTAGCGGACGCAGCTTGGCTCAAAGTACCGAGAACCGTGAAAGCCACGAGAATTAATGAATGCCCCAAGCATTTCAGGCTGATTGCTCTCGATATTTTTATACTCGTTTTCATCGCAACTGCTCCCATTAACTTAGAACAAATAGCCAGCTTGAATATTTAAAACCGTCGTTTGCAGCGCACGTTTACCGCTGTATATCTGCTGATCGTAGGTTTGATAACGAAGCTCAGTGCGCAAAGTGTAGTGCGGAACAAACCAAAAGCCGACCCCAGCCCCACCGGTATAGGTGTTACTTCGACCTTTCGCGAGATCAACATAGCCACCACCCACGACGGCGTAGATATCAAAATGCGCCACACCAAGATCATAAAGATTGACCTTGCCATAAAGCGGATACCAGTTGAGTACCGCCAGAGTCTCGCTCTTGAGGTAATCCATCACATCCGGCACCAGGCCGTCCTTTGTGAGTTGGCGGTCATAGATCAGCGCCTCGCCTTCAGGACGAAGTTCGTTCATGGCATAAACGTATTTCAATCCCACGCTCCAGTGAGGTGTGATGTGAAAATGAAGATTCATGCCGAGTGACTGCGTTTTCACATAGGGGTCACCGCCGACGACGTTGGCATACTCAGGCGCGAGTTCGAAACGTCTACGTCGACTCACTTGCCGATTTTGCACCACAAGAACCGTTGTTTCAGGGCTCAGCGCCTGTGCCTTCTCCAAAAGAACACGGTTGCCACCGAGAGCATCAAAGTCATTGAGCATCTGAGCTTTTTGTTTAGTCGTACGCACGCCAGAAAAACCAGAAGAAGGACCAGAAGACGGACCAGATTCCTGACCAGATTCCTGTTCAGGTGCCTGCAAGGTTGCCGCGCCCGACGACGATCCAGATGTTGGAGCTGATTTAGGCTGAGCCTCAGTGGCGGTGACTGCGAGAAGGACCAAGACCAGAAGCGGGTATTTAAACTTTTGTAAAACTGCTTTCATGATCATCACTCCTTCGCGCCTTTAGATATCCACTTCTCGATCGCCTTCAGCTCTGTCTCGGTGAGCGCGGGCTTACCCTTCGGCGGCATACGATCATCGCCTGTAGAACTCACCCGTTTATAGAACGGGCTCTTAGCCGGTTTCTCTGCCACCACAAGTTTGAGTGCCAAGAGGTTGGCATGCTTGACGTAGTCGGCATGGCAGGTCGCACACTTCGGTTTAATCACATGTTCTCTGATGGACTTAAACGTCGGCTCAATCGTGCCGGGAACCGGTGTCGGCGTCGGCGTTGGTTTCGGTGTAGGCCAGGGCGTAGGCTCCGGCCATGGCGTCGGTTGCGGCCACGGAGTGGGACAACCCAACGGAGGAGTTGGCGATGGCCACGGCGTTGGCTGCGGCCAAGGAGTTGGCGATGGCCACGGCGTTGGCTGTGGCCAAGGAGTTGGCTGTGGCCACGGCGTCGGGAAGAACCCAGGAATAACTTCAATCACATGGTTAACGGTTTTTACCTGCGCCGGCTCGCCAGCAACAGGACTCTCGTTACGAAGTTCGACCTCAAAGGTAAAATCACCACTGGCCGTCCGCGCAGGCTTCCAGTTGATCGTGCATGAAACCAGGTAAGGCCGACTCGCATCTGGCGTTACGCAGGTGCAAGAAGCTCCGCTTTCACAACGCTTAAAGACCACTGAAACTCGACCTTCGCCGTTGGGGTCGGAAACATTAAACGAGGTCGAATTATCGTAACCAGAGGTAAACTGAATTCGTTGACCATCTACCCAGCTATCCACGGGCATGGCCATGCTCGAGCGTACCGTGACCGTAACAGCTCGCGGCGGTGAGCTACGACCAAACTGCGTGAGCGCTAAAAGACCAAAACTCATCTGCGCTTCCGAAGGAGTCAAATCGACGTTGCGAAGGTCGGCTTGCAGCTCATAACTCCAAAGGCTGGTATCCGAAGTCTCACGAATCGGTCCCTTGGTCACTGTCATCAGCGAACCAAGATTCGCGCCGGCGCGCGCGTTGATAATCATCAAACGTGGTGCCCCAGCCGAAGTGTCGTCGGCATCCGGATCGCGAACCGTGACTTTCACCGTTTTTAGATCGCCCTCACGCCAAGGTTCAGAGCCTGCACCGGTAACAGCTACGACTTCGGGAATATTCTCTTGGCGACTCACGAAAATATTAAAGGTCTTGCGCAAACCCAAATATTTCCCTGTCAGTGTTTTCATGAACAGCGTCAATGTGGTCTGGCGCATATAATTGACTGAGCGATTACTGCCGGCGGCCACAAAGCCGACAGCTGGCTGCCAATGGAAAGTCGCAGTCGTACGATCAAAGGTCGCACCAGGAAATTGCTCTAAGTTTTCAGGATAGATCTCAAAGTCACGACCAAGGCGCGGGTTCGCTACACCCTGGATCGGTTGCAGCACCAGGCCCTTGAACTGCACCGCGGTCGCACGGCCCTCTTTAAAGGTATAGAAATCCTGCCCCTGCAAAACCAAAGTTTCACGCGGCTCGGACATCTGCGGCGTTGGCTTCGCCGAAGGCGGACTCGCCCGGCGAATGTCCTCGTCTTTCCCTGCGAGCGGATCCTGCTGGAAGCGATTGCCGCAACCACCCTGCATAGCCAAGGTCGCCACTACAGCGAGCGCCCATACTACTTGAAGCGAATTTCGAAGATTCAATTTACCCATGGTCGCTTTACTCCTTTAAGCCTGGCCAGAACGTCTGAGAACAAAGGGATAAGATACTTTCACATCAACGCCACCGTTCGGAAGCGGGAATCTCCAGCTCCTCAGGCGAAGAACAATACACTCCTCGACCTGTTTTGAATTCACCGTGGAGTTCTCGACTGAAGCCGCCTTCACTTGACCATTGGCTCCGATCACAAACGCGATAGCCACTCGCCCCGCAAGCCCCGGATCGGCCTGTAGCGCTTGTTCATAGCAAAAGCGAATCTGTCCCATGTTGCGGTCAATCACGCCTGAGATCAGATCGCGATCAAGACCGCCTTCGATGATCGCTTCACGACCGAGTGGTACCGGCGCCGCTCCCGCTGAACCGACAAGGCTCATGGTCCCGTAACCGGCCTGACCGCCGCCTTTACCTTTGGTGCCGTAGCCGCCTGCGCCTTGCATATTCGCACCGGCTCCGACAGGGGCCGCAACTAAACCTTTTCCATAGAGTGTCTTTTGCACGCCACCAGAGCCTGCCGTACCGCCAAGACCTGGACCAGCAGTGGTGTTCGCGGCATTGAGATTGAGACCACCCTTTTGTGATGACTTAGCGAGCGAGCCAAGTACTGAGAGCGCGCCAAGGCGTTTCACATTGACTGTTTTCTTTGGGGTTTCCACCTTTGGCTTTTGCGCTACTGGCTGCGGCGCCAAGTCCGCCTTGGCTTCAGGCAATGCCTCAGCCAGCTTTTCTGGTGGTTTTTCTGGTGGTTTTTGGGGCATTTGCTTAACGATTTTTACGACCTGTTGCTTGAGATTCTGCTCAACCACTGCGGTTTCAGATTTACGTAGAAGCGCAAGAGCAATAAACGCCGAAGACAAAACTGTGACCACTAGGAAACAAACACGCCAAACTCCCTTAGCATCTGTGGGCATAGTTTGATCACGTAAGAGCGGTGACGCCACCTCAGGAACTAAGCGCAGGCGCACGCCATCAAACTTGGTGCTTGCCGACGTTTGAGCTGAATAGACGAAATCCCTAGCCAGTAGGGACTCACGATCTACAGAACCTAAAAGGTCAAATGCGATATGCTGGGTCTGTAAATGTTCGAGCGATAAATGCACCTCAACCCGGCCCGAATCGCGTCGATGCACGACCAACGCTCGTTCACTATCGACCGCAAACATCCGGAGAGTTTGGCCCTGGCTATTTGTAAGTTCAAGTTTCATCGCCCTATCCTTCGCAATAGACTCGGTCTTAGTTCAATGCCGTGAGTTCGATTTTTTAATTCGGTCTTTAAAGTCGGTGCGCACATTCAAAAGCGCATCGACGACTTTATCGCCCTCGACCGTGGTTACGGCCTCATCAGCGAAATGGTACTTTCCTTCGACCAGAACTTCGTCAAAACTAACATCCGTGGATTTCTTCTTGGTCGCTTTACTGGCGGTCTTTTCCTGTGCTTGCGCCACCAAACCACCCGTTGTAGTCACGACCAATAAAAACGCGGCGATTGTTTTCTTCACCGTCTGCCTCACTGCGCGCCTCCGTTTAACTGTTCGATTCGACCTTCGAGATAGGAGACCATCGCGGTCTTGTCGGTTTTGCGTTCAAGCTCGAGAAGCTTCGTGAGACGCTCTCGGCTAAACGGCTCATCACGAACCAACTGCCGGCTTTTCTCAAGAGCGGAAAAATTCGGAGTTTCACGTTTCACTTCACTGATCGAGGCGATGGTCTGCAGGCGTTCTTTACGTTCCACTGGAGCCACTATTCGTAGAGCCTCTAACTCGCGCTCAACAAGCTTTCTACGGGCACCCGTTTCGCTCTTCATCGAACTCTCAAGAGCTCCGAGAGCGTCTTGATTCGCCCAGAAGTCTACGAGCTTTTTCTCAATATCTTTAGCCCTTGTTTGATGGGGTGCTGCCTGCTGGGAAAGCAGCTGCAAATACTGCTGTTCTTCCTCAGCACTCAAACCTTCTGGAACCGGCAGCGCCAAAATTTCCTGGTAAAAACGATCACTCTGCTTACCTAGTAAATCCAAAGACAATATCTGTGCAGTCCAATCACCGACGGAAACAGCACGCGCCGCGAGCTTCTCCGATTCACTGAGTACATCGACGCGTTCTTTGAGAGTACGCGCGAGAGTTTTCTGCGTTTTGCTGTTGATCTGATGTTTTTCGATACGCGCTCTGAGGCGAACGACCTCCTCCATGATCTGCAATCTTGCCACTGCGCGAGCAGGAGCCGTAGAAGCGAGTTCTTTTTTCGCCAAGATGCGTTTTGCCAGGTCGGCATTCGGGGTCTTTGCGTAAAGATCCAAATAAAGCCCCGCCATGATTTCAGGCTTCTTCGCGAACACAACACTTTGCCGCTCGATCTCTTTTGCAGGATCAGGCGACATGCGCACAATGACCAAGGCAATCTGCTGATTCTTTTCCTGATCCTTACTGATTTTAAGGAACTCTTGATAGTACTCAAGCGGACTTGCTCCCGCGAGTTCCGCCAGCATCGCAAGCTTTAGCCATCGAGATTCACCGGTAAGGCTCGTCAGTTTCAGCGATGCCTGCAGCGCTTGTTTGAAATCAAGATTGAGTTCGGCTAGCCACGCTTGACGCGAGAGCGCGAACTCCCGATCCGTAGCCGTGAGCTCGGGAAGACGCAAGAGCTGTTCGGCAGCATCACGAGCTTCAGGAAGCTTGCGAAGTTTTTCTGCTAAGATCAGACGATTCTTGTAGTAAGTGATTTTCTCTTCATTGCTGGCATTTGCGGCATCAAATCGCGTGAGCGTCGCCCAAGACTTTTCAAGGCCCTCACCCGTGCTTTGCTCCGTCACTGGCGCCTGGTTCCCCGTTACTTGGGATCCGGCAGTAGTCGAAGGCTTCACTCCAGTTTTTGCCACATTGACGGATTGGTTCAGCACGGCTTTACGGGCAATTTTTAAGAAGCCCGCGGCCTCGGCCGGAAAGATCTTGGCATACTCTTTAGCCCAGACTTCCAGACGGGCATCGTCTTTGAGCAAAACCAAGGCATCAAGAGACAAATCAGCAGCCTGCTTGCGAACAGCGGAAGCACCACCCGCCTCTTTCGCAAAAGCTACCTCACGCAAGTTCAGCGCCGCTTGCTCGTGATTTCCTTTTTCGTAAAGCATGTGTGCTAGCTGGTAACGAACATCGAGGGCTTTTTTCTGAGTTTTGCTCTGCGCAAGATATTGCTCATAAACCTTCAAACGCAGGTCAGCTGCCTTTGACAACTCCGCGGCCTCAATTGCCGACAAGAGAGCATTCTCAAGACGGCTCCCCGCCTCCTTGTCAGTATCATTCACCGCAATGCTCGCAGCTTTCAGGTTGAGCTCAACGCTGCGTTCAAATTGTTTACGATCTCGAGCCACCTTGGCAGCCCAAATCGCCATATCACTCTCTTGCGTAAAGACCTTGAGGTAGTTTTGATAAGCGGTGAGCAGAAGCTCCGAAGGCGTGGCCTTCTCGGCATGGTTCCAATCGAGAACGAATTTTCGCAGTCGCGACTTAAGCTCCTTGCACTCGGCACCACTATTGGCGGTGCAAACAGGAGCGGCTTGCGGATAGAGGCTCAGGGCACTTTCAAACTCTCTGCCTGCGGCATTGAGATCACGAGCCTCCATTTGCAACTGTGCCAGATGAACATGCGTTGTTAAACGTGCCGTCGGGTTCTTCTCGCGATTCTGCGCGAACTTCCAAGCAAGAATCGCCGCCTTGAACTGCCCAAGACGCTCAGCTTCGCCAGCGAAATAGGCGATATTCGCAAGTCGCTCGCGATCCGGACTCAATTCAAATATCAATTCAATATCGCGCTCGGTGATCGGACGCCGACTCAGGAACATCGCCAAATCACGCGCGACCTCACCCTGAAACTGCGTATCGGCTTGCGCCACTTCGATACTTGCACTGCGCGTGAGCAACTCTGGAGTGCGCAGGATTTTAACCAGACCACCGATCGCCTCTTCAAGGCGACTGGAATTGAACTCGCACCAGGCCAGGCGGTACGCGGCCAAACCACGACTGGCCGCTGACGGAATATCGACCACTTTCTTAAACTCATCACGAGCGCGCGTGAAATTACGGCGTTTAAAATAGATCTCGCCGAGCGAAAGATGCGCTTCCGCCCTTTGCACCGGCTGATTCACTTCCTTGAGAATGCGCTCATAGGCATTCATCGCCTCGGCTTCATTACCATTCATCTCATTAAGATGACCGACCTGCGTCAGCACCTTGCCGACATTGGTGCGAGGCGTTTGCGGCAGAGCTTCGCGGTAAAGTTCAAGGGCCTTCATGCGATCATCGCGGCCGGCAACACACTTGGTGCACCCGCCTTTGAGTTCATCAAAAGCACTCATCCGTGCACGCTCGGCATGCAGGTCGGCAAGACGAAGGGTGATCGCCGCCCGCGAGGGATCGGCGGGCGCGAGACTGCGATGAACCCGGGTGAGTTTCTCGATCAATGCCTCGCGAGTCCGGACATCTATGCCTTCTTCAGCCCGCGTGTTCGAGACAAAAAGAGTGATGAGAATCAAACTTCCGAGCAGGAACAATGCTGATTTCGTTTTCTTCAGTAAAACTAAACCCATGAAAACCCCTTTAAGGTCTTACTTCATCACCACAGCAAATTTAATGTCGCTATATCCCGCTTGGCTGCTTGCCAAAACGATCCCATTCAGGAACTCATATTTCAGACGGCGATCACCCTGAATCGTCAGCGCCACCGGCGCCTCTTTTCCAGGATGAATCTCCTTATACTTCGTCTTGAGATCAATCAGTGCTGCTGTCAGCTCATCAACATTCACTTCTTTGTTTTCGAGAAAAATCTTACCCTGATCAATTTTGATCACCGGATTCAGATCAAGCACATCGGACTTGGCCGCCTTTGGCAGCTCCATGCCCTTTTCCAGATAAATAATGTCGCCGGTCGAAGAGAAGTTCATAAGCAGGAAGATCACTAAGATCGAAAAAGCATCGATCAATGCGGTCAGCAGCAGCTCTTCGGTGATTTTTCGCTTATGCCTCTCCGCTTCCGGGCGCAGAATCGAATATTCCGCGATCACGCTGTGAAAAGTCGTATCTTTAAGAATTCCCTGATTTACCATAATTCTTCCTTCCGCAGAGTTACAGCGGAGCGACTCCCAAATCCACAAAGCCGACGCGTTTCACTTCGTCCATAATCGCGATGATATCCTCGTAAAAAGATGCCGCCGCTGGCTGTACCAGAGCCGTGACCACCCGTGCGTCGAGTGAGCGAATTTGCGTGAGCGCCTCACCGAGTTTGGCGAGATTCGGCTTACCGTTTTCCGCCGGAATGGTCAGATGCTGAAGGTTGGCGGCGATACTGGCGTCTTTGGTGTCGATAGCAAGATCACCAGTTTCACGCATCAAAACCCACATGGTCGGTTTCTTTTCCGTACTCTCTTCGACTGCTTGACCGCCCACGGCCTGTTTAACGTTCATCGCGCCGATATTGATCCAAACTGCCGTTAAAAGCAGAAAGCAAATACAGGTCGACAACAAGTCGATGAAAGGAATCAAATTCACTTCAAAATCGAGATGCCTATGACGTTTGCGCATGGCAAACTCCGATCAAAAACGATTATGTTTCAGTGATTTCCTGAAACGATTAAATTATTTTAATTTATGCGTTAAGGCCAAGATCGGTAGCATTCAAGTCAGATGGCTTACTGCTAACCGCGCCACGACGCTTACCGATCGGCTCATACGAATAGCTCAGCCAGTTGAACGCTTTCAGCGCCGCTTGATTGAGATCCTCAGCCAAGGTGCTCGCTCGTCCCTGCAGAACCGCATACATCACCAGGGCCGGAATAGCGACGATAAGGCCGTAGGCCGTACAGTTCATCGCCTCCGAAATACCCTC
>SXGU01012789.1_pt1 | contig 11415 bp, 9 predicted proteins | sample 3174531 | NCBI WGS metagenome assembly SXGU01 (sample SAMN11356863, study PRJNA531348) | freshwater metagenome | isolation source: freshwater sample F1-140 | place: China: Fuxian Lake, Yuxi | collected 2017-12-25
AACCTTCCTCGAACAGGTCGATCGGGTAGGCAATGAAGGCATAAAACTGTTCGTCGCTACCAGGAACATCCTCAATGGAGTAAGCACGTCCCTTGTAATAGTCGAGATCGGTCAGAAGATCGGTCCAGACGGTGGTCCAGGTACCGGTAGACGACTCGGCGGCTACGGCAGCAGCGGCTTCTTCGCGGGGTACACCGGGTTGCGGGGTGATCTTGAACACTGCCAGAATGTCGGTGTCCTTCGGGGTGTAGTGAGGATCCCAGTAGGTTTCGCGGTATTCCTTGACACCAGCGTTATAGGTTTTAACTGCCATGCGTTTCTCCTCCCACGTATTGTGGATCGTTGAATTGTTTGATTGTCAGGCCTGGACCTACACCGTTCATGACACAGAACTGAACAGCGCGTCACTCCCGTGCCCGGGGCGAAGGGGTCTTAGCCCTTGTTGTACGTGATACCGATCCGGTGTGAACCGTTTCGGTTAACAAATATAATTCGTTTGGTTTATAAACGAAACTAAATTGTCATGATATGTACAATAAGCGCGGTTTATTTGACTTGAATCCAGGGCGGCCAACCGCTTGCACCAACAAGCCTGGCCGAAACGCGACAGCCCCGCCGATGCAGATGATCAGGCCGATTTATATTTGGACTGTAACGCGGATTGAAGGCTGTTGTGCAAGGCGGCGTCATCGGGCGAGAGCTTCAGTGCCCTCTCATAGACCTCAACCGCCTGCGACCAGTTTTTGATCAGACCATAGCTCTTGCCCAGTTCGGTCAGACATTCGATGTCATCCGGCTTTTCCCTCAACCCTGTTTTGAGGGCCGCAATGGCATCATAGTGATGGCCTTCGGCATTGTACACCTGAGCGGCCAGCCAATGAAAATGACTGACCAGGGGGTATTTTTTAAGCCCGGATTCCACCTGTTGCCGGGCCAGTGTGTACGCTTTTTCATCGAGCAGGGCCACGCAAACCTGTACATGCCCTTCCTGGCCGATCGTCAAATTGGCAAATAATCGCTCCAGCAATTGTTCGGCTGAGTCCAGTTCCCTCATGGCCAGATGACAGCGCAGCAGCTTGAGCCAGATCGACAGATCAAAAGGATCCAGCAAGAGTGCGTTTTTATACAGTGCGTGGGCTTGTTTCAGCCAATATTCGGGTGGATGCTCTTGCAGGTAGTTCCTGTCAACGGGTGATTTGGTTTTATTTTTTTCGTATCCTGATTTTTGGCTGGTGTCATTTCTGTATAAATCGGCCAGACAGACCATCAGATCCGAGTCCTTGATTCGCGCAAGAACGCTCTCCAGCAGGTTTTTTACTGCGGTATGACGGCCATTTTCCAGCCAGTAATTCACCGTGATGAGATGCAGGTTGGCATCGCTGTGTTTGAGGCTTGCAAGATACGCGTGCAGTTTTGCAATATTATCATCCATATTAAGAATGGCGTAGGTCGATAATAGCTCGCTCAGTGCCGCTGAGAGTTGTTCCCTGAAGACACTATAGTCTGGATAATTGACTACCAGTCCATCGATATAGGCCAGAATATCATCCAGCGAACCGGTTTTGGCCATCATCGGAATTAATTTGGGCAATACATCGCTGCAAAACGGATTTAATTTAAGTGCGGCCTTATAATGCTTTACTGCCTGCTCAAGCGAACCCAGTGTGGCAAAATGCCCCCCCAGGGTGGCGTATATCATTGCCAGTAACCGGGTTTGCTCCACGACATCTGAAATTTGCTTGGCGGATTTCATGGCTTCCTTGAGGTATTCGACAGCCCGGGTATTCTGCTTTCTGCGCAGCAGCACGGCGGCTACCCCCATCAGGGCTTCCACCTGGGCCGGATTACGTTTGAGGATGTCAAGGTATTCGACTTCGGCCTGATCCCATTCTCCCGCCTGACAATACCGGCTTGCATCCTGCAGGCTTGAAGTGGTCGTGTCAGCAGGATCAGCCCAGAGAAAATTCCTGAGGGCGTCCCTCATCACTTTTCTGCTCAGGGGCATGATGAGTACGCGATCCACTTCCCTCGACATGATCCGCAGAATATTTTTCGAGGAACCATCAGGGGTTATGGCCAACAACGGAATACCGGCGATGGTATCGAGACTTCTGAGTTCACTGATGAATTGCTCTATGGTATCGAGGTGTCCCATGTAACAGACCAGGATCACATCATAGTGTTTGGTCATCAAAAGATTGACCGCATCCTGTGGTTTGTCGGCCAGGGTATGATTTTTTACCCCACAGGCCCTGAGATTATCCAGAAAGGTTCCACGATTCTCCTTTTCCGGGTGGAACAGTAATACGGAGGCCGCTTCCAGTGCTGTCTCGGCATCCTCATATAAAGGAGCAATATTTGTATTCGATGTCATTGTTCAGCTATTGGAAGATAAATTTTCAGGCTATCCATTCAGGCCGGTACACGGCTTGATGAATTCACGCTGCCCCGGCTTGTACGGATAGCTCCTGCAGCAATATTCAGGCAATACATTAATGCGAGTGCAGGATTTTTTCATATACATCGGCAGCGTCCCTTTTAATATGTATTTCAATGCGCCGGTTGCGATATCCATCTTCTGAATTGACATTATAGCGGGGCTTGTAAGAAGCAACGCCTGCGGCAATCATCCGGGCCGGATTAAGTAGACCTTGCTCGTCAGTATAGTATTTCACTACATTGATGGCACGCTGCATGGATAACTCCCAGTTGGATGGATATTTTGGCGTAGCAATCGGTTTGCTATCGGTATGCCCTTCGATCACGATCTGATTGGGCAGGGGAGCCAGCAGCAAGCCTATCTCATGGAGTGTCGTTTTGAATTCAGCGCGAATTTCAGCACTGCCCTCGTCAAACAGGATGGCGGATTGCAGGATCACAGCCAACCCGTCGCTGTCCATGTGCACGGCAACATCATTACTTAACCCCCTTGCCGCCATGATGGTTTCAAGCGTATTACGCAAATGATCCATACCGCCCTGTTCCGATCTGAGTCTCCCCTGTATCGAACTCAACCAGTCCGGGGGCAGGTCATTATTGTCGGGCGTTTTTTTGCCCGTAGCGGTTATTTTGGCCGTGCCCCCTCCACCAAGAGCCTGACCGATAGCCTGCATGGCCTGATCGAATTTATGTCGGTCGATGGTGGAAATCGCCGTCAACAGGATGAAAAATGCCAGCAGTTGGGTCATGACATCGCTGAAAGACATCAGCCACCCGCTTTCATCTTCATTGTCCTCCGTTTCCTGCAAACCCGGGCTATACGCTGTAGCGTGTTCCATGAATTCCGTCTGCCCGTCAGTCGAATCCTTTGCCGAAACCGGAACGGGTGACGGGGACGATCGTGCGTCACTGATTCGGTCCAGCAGGGGAATGGCTACTCCGCATTGCGGGCAGGTGATCTCCAGGAGATGGACAGGCAGTTTGTCCATCCTGACGTACGACACTGTACCACAGGCGTGGCAAAGCAGTTTTTTCTTGTTGTTTTTTATATCCTCTGCCATGACGGATACGCTACAGGAGGTGGGTAGTGGCTGACACCTGATCTTGCGCCGAACCGGCAAACCAGGTCAGTTGATGATGCAGGTTGACGACGTCACCGACAATGATCAGGGCCGGTGAGCGAATGGCGTGGCAACTGGCCTGCATCGGCAAATCACTCAGGGTACCCACCACCTTTCTCTGCTGAGGGGTGGTGGCCTGCTCGATCAAGGCTGCCGGCCTGTCTGCAGGACAACCAGCCTGTATCAGGGATTGGCATATCTTTGTCAGTCCCTGCAGGCCCATGTAAATCACCAGTGTCTGATCCGGGCGAGCCAGGTGTTTCCAGTCGTATGATCCGGTTTCTCCCTCCTTCAGGTGGCCGGTCATGAAGGTCACCGATTGAGCCCGGTCACGATGGGTCAGCGGAATACCGGCATAAGCCGCACAACCTGAAGCCGCCGTGACCCCCGGTATTACCTTGAAAGGAATACCCTCCTCCCTCAGCGTTTCAATTTCCTCCCCTCCCCGGCCAAAAATGAAGGGATCGCCTCCCTTGAGCCGCACCACCCGTTTCCCCTCCCGGGCCAGACGGATCAGTAAGCAGTTCACTTCATCCTGTGGCAAGGTATGATGACCACTTTCCTTGCCGACATAGACGCGCTCGGCATCATTTCTGACCCGCTGCATCACTGCCGCCGAAACCAGGCGGTCATAAACCACCACATCGGCTTCTTGCAGGGCACGTACTGCCGCCAGGGTCAGCAGCTCAGGATCCCCCGGTCCTGCCCCGACCAACGAGACAAATCCTGCAGGAGTGCCCTGCCCGGTGTGGCTCACCGCCTCCAGCACGGCCTCCATACCTTGCACGGCTTCAGGCCGACGACCGGCCAGCACCAGTTCGGCGAGGGGCCCTTGTAGTACCTGCTCCCAGAATAATCGCCGCCGGGCCGGTTCGATCACCTGTTTAACCCGCTCACGAAAGTGTTCAGCCAGACTGGCCAGCTCACCGTAGCGTTCCGGTAACCACGCTTCCAGGCGACTGCGCACCAGTCGGGCCAGTACGGGAGAGGCTCCCCCGGTAGACACGGCGATCAGCAAGGGAGACCGATCGACTACCGCAGGAAAGATGAAGCTACACAGCTCAGGACAATCCACCACATTGACAGGAATCCCCTGCGTCAGAGCGGCCCGATGCACGGCCTGGTTGACAGACGGATCATCAGTCGCCGAAATAACCAGCCTAAAGCCAATGACATCCTCATCACTGAACGATTTGCACCGGTAGGTCATATTTTCCTTATCGAGCAACCTGGCAAGATTATCGATTCGCTCAGGTGCCACCACCGTAATCCGTGCGCCTGAGCGCAAGAGACTGGAAACCTTGCGGCAGGCTACCTCACCGCCTCCCACCACCAGACAGGCCTGATCGCGGATATCGAGAAAGACGGGAAAAAACTTCATGAGACAGACCCTCTCGAGGGTTGGATACGGCAAAGCAGGATGATGACTTGCATGAAAGCGCGAATAATGATGCTATTAGGGGGCAGCAATTCTCAAGTTATGGCGAAATTTAGCCCTTTTGACCCACCGAGACAGGATGTGAGAATTGCTGATTAGGGGGAATCTTATTTGACAGGCTCAAGCCGTTCTGCCTTACTTCAAACACTCACTTGACTCCATGACGACCAACCGACGGATTCAGACCGGATTAATACCGGGCCTGCTTGGCCTGCTACTGCTGGGTTGCAAGGCCGGACCGGATTATCACCCACCCGCCATTGATCATGCAGCCCATTTTACCCATGAACTGACGGATACGCAGCGTATCCATGATGTCGAGATGAAATGGTGGGGACGATTCAATGACCCCCTGCTGTCACAACTGGTGGAAAAAACCATTGCCGGTAACTTCGACGTTCACATGGCCACTGCCCATCTGGCCAAAGCCCGCAGCCTGTACACCCAGTCGATCATGGACTTGCTGCCCGGCGTGACCGCCCGCGGAATCTACAATGCACAGAAACGTAGTCTGGACGCGCTCAACCGGCGAAATTTCGTGCCCCGCGATCTGGAACTGTTCAATGCGGGCTTTGATGCGACCTGGGAACTGGATTTGTTTGGCCGTTTGCGCAGACGCATGGAAGTCAGCCAGGCCGATATGGAAGCCACCCGTGCCGAGCGGCGGGATGTCATGGTGAGTGTCATTGCGGAAACCGTCAGAAATTATCTGGTCTTACGGGGTGTACAGGCCGAGCGAACCCTGGCGCAGGCCAATCTGGGCCAACAGCAAGTGATGCTGGATCTGACCGAAACCCTGCTCGATGCCGGTAAGGGCACGGCACTTGATACGGCGAGAACCCGTGAGTTGTTGAATGTGACCCGGGCCGCATTGCCCGAACTCGACACGGCGGAAGCACAAGCCATTCACAGACTGAGTGTCCTGACCGGAGAAAATCCAGGTGGCTTGTATCCCCTGCTGTCAGAAACACAGCCCCTTCCTGCGCTTCCCAATGGCCTGGAACCCCTGAAACCACAGGACATGCTGCGTCGGCGACCAGACATCCGCGGTGCCGAGGAAAAACTCAAGGCAGCGACAGCCGGCATTGGGGTAGTCACTGCCGAACTTTTTCCCCGCCTGACCTTCAACGGCAGTTTTTCCGTGGAAGCAAGAACCCTGATGGGATTGGGCGGAGCCGGCTCGGAAAGTTTCCTGGCTGGCCCCCGTTTGACCTGGGCCGCATTCGACCTGGGACGAATCAGGGCCAGGATTGCAGCGGCGCGTGCCGAGACAGATGCCGTTCTGGCGGATTACCAACAAACCATCCTGTTGGCACTGGAAGATACCGAAAACGCTTTGGTCAACTTCAGTCAACAACGCAACCGTCTGGTTTCCCTGAATGAAGCCAGTGCAGCCAGCCGGCAGGCCAGACAGTTGTCAAAACTCCGGTTTGAGGCAGGGGTCAGTGATCTGATGACCGTACTGGATGCCGAACGGCGGGTACTGGAAGACGAGCGTCAGCAGGTACGCGGGCAAACCGCCACCCTGCTGGCCTTGTTGAGTATCTACAAGGCCATGGGTGGCGGCTGGGAGCCGTTTGAGGCGGACAGGAAAGGATCCTGAAGCCACTTCCGCCGGAAACAACGTTTACGGGTTACAGGGTGATCCGAAACGCGCCCAGCAAGACACCGGGTACCTGGCTGCCGCCCAGGCTACGCTGCCCGTAAGTGTCGGTGGATAAACAGCGTTCGGTTTGCGTGGTCAAGGCTTCCAGTGCCGGGCCGAACAGGCGATACAGGCTCTCGTCGAAACGCACATCCCCTATTGGAGCGGTTATCTCGCCGTTTTCCACCCGAAAACAGGCATAGCGAGTCATTCCGGTAATCCGGGCTTCCTGTACATCACTCCAGTTGAGGTAATGCAGATTGCCAAGATACAGGCCTGTATCCAGGGTTTTCAGTATCGCATCGTTGTCCAGATCACCAGGCAGCAACTCCGGAGAACGCAAACCCTCCCCGCCGGGTTCGGCCGCATTACCACAGAGACCGTATTCAGTCGCCGAGCGGGAGCTGATCAGCAAGGTACCGGGCTGTCCCTGATCGACCACAGTCAGACTGTCAGGTGGCCATTCGCCCAGGCTGTTGAAGCGGGGAGCCAATCCCAGGTCAAAATTCTCCCGCAAGGTAAACCGGGGCGAAAGAGTGGCTTTGCCGTCGAACAATTTGCCCAGGGCGCAGCGTCCTTCCCTGTAAGCCTGATAACTGGATCCCCCCCAGGCTAACATCCCGACCAGATCATCAACCGCAGCCGGTGCGAGATACACCCGGTAATCGCCCGGCTTGACCGTGTAATCGGGCTGTTGCAGGCGTTTCAGTGCCATGACCTGAGTGGCCCACTGCGCGGCATAGCGTTCCCTGTCCCAGCTTGAACCGGCGTAAAAGCCCTTGACCGCCTTGTTCTGTCCATCCGGGTTGACGGTATACAACGAATAGTCGATGAACAGGCCTTCAGCCGAAAACCAGTGAGCCTGTCCCAGCGAATTGCGGTTGGCCCGTACCACCGTCCCCTGAGCCAGCAAGCCGGTAAAATCGTACTCCCGCCCCAGGCTGACCCATTCCTCGACCAAGTCGGCTACCGCTGGCAGTACACCGGCATGATGTACCCGACTCTGACCATGATTTTGCAAGGCCGTGATCCAGGGATCCGGTGGCAAGACCTGACATTCCTGACGCAGCAGGTTCAGACTGGTCTCGATCATCACACGATCCGGTGCAACCTGTCCGGTCAGGGTAACGGTCTGGCTACACCGCCTTTGATTGGCCTGATAATCGAGTTTCAGGCGAATCTGGCGAACCGCAGTAGCCTGACGTACCCGTCCGCCATTGAAGCGGATGTAATCCTGATCTTCGGCATCCAGTTTGAGGGTAAGGGCTTCATCCCCATTCAACCGGGGCCAAAGGGTTGCCGTAACCTGATCAAACCAGGCTTCGAGCTGAGTCATCCAGCGATTCATGATTAGGGTTAACTCCAAAGTCAAGACCAAAGGCATTTGTTCAGTCATTCTCATTATGACCGTTCAACGGGCCGGAAAGAACGACCGACCCTGTCAGTCGGGCCCGACCATCGCAGCGTCTGTCGATCCCCGCCAGAGCGAGCCGCTCCGGGTATAGGCGCGACTTCCGGGTGTCCTGACGGATTGATGCCACCCGCTGCATCCAGAAACCGCTGCGAACTCCTGCGGAAATGTGCGGAATCGGATCGGCCGCCCTTTTATCGCTGCGCCGCTTGCGGTTATCACAATACGACGCATATACAAATCAAAACAGGATCATGGACAGATTTTAGGGCAGACCATATACTTTCCGCAATAACCTATACAAGCATTCGCTAACCCGAACGAGGCAGCCAGGATGTCGAACGAACAGCTTGCAGATCTAACCCAGCCACAACGCGACCGGCTCGCGTTCGTGGAGTTGCGCCTGCGTTTCATCGGGGAGATACGCCGTCAGGACTTGGTCACGCGGTTTGGCATCCAGTCCGCCGCCGCATCCAGGGATCTGGCACTGTACAAGGCGTTGGCCCCGGGCAACATCGACTACGACCCCAAGGGCAAGTTCTACGTCCTGGGGCCAGACTTCCGGCCCGTACTCGACTTTCCCCCGGAGCGGGTGCTGTCGTGGCTGACCCAGGGCTTTGGCGATGGTGAGCCGATGCGGCTCAAGGCGTGGATGGCCAGCGAGAGCCCGTCACGGCTCACGCATCCTGATCTGGATGTGCTGGCGAGCGTGACCCGGGCGATTCACCAGAAGTATCCACTCGGCATCGAGTACCACGCCATCTCCAGTGGCCGCACCGGGCGGGAGATCGTCCCGTTCGCGCTGATCGACAACGGCCTCCGTTGGCACGTCCGCGCCTTCGACCGGAACTCGCAGGAGTTTCGGGATTTCGTCATCACCCGGATCAAGCACCCGGTGGCACTCAAGGGGCAGCCAGTGGCACCCCACGAGATGAGCGATCAGGACATTCAGTGGACCCGGATCGTCGAGCTGGAGTTGGTGCCACACCCGGATCAACCCCGACCGGAGATCACCGAAATGGATTACGGCATGCGCGACGGCGTGCTGCGGATGAAGCTGCGTGCCGCCACGGCCGGCTACATCCTGCGCCAATGGAGTGTGGACTGCTCCCCGGATCACAGCCTGCGCGGCCATGAGTACCGGCTTTGGTTGAAAGACCACCTTGCTATTTACGGTGTTCGTAGTGCCGTACTGGCGCCGGGGTATGCGATGCCAGAAGCCACTGGAGCTGGAGCGGGATATGACTGAAATGCGGATGCCTCTGCCTTACGCCGATTGCGTCGGTAGAACCCATGAAAAAAGAGAGATGAGATGAAGGAATCCTACCTACCGACATTGCTGCAGATGAGGATGCTCGTCGGCTTCCTTGGCGAGCGTGCTCAGTGCGCCTGGTGGCCCACGGCGTTCCATGAGCCATCGAGCAAGCTCTTCCTGGAGCCGGTCTTCTCGAAAACGTTACGCCTTGCTCAATACCACGGTGTGCTGCAAGCAGCCAGACGGTTGCACGACGAACATTTGAGCGTGGGTAGCTACCACCTGTTCCGGTTGCCCGAAGAGATCGAGCAAGACCTGCACGCGACCGTGCAAAGCAGCGTGGGAGAAGAACTCGCCAGCCAGGCACCACAAAGCAAAGAGGCTGCGCTGGATGCGTTGAAGCGATTGGCCGCCACGGGCGGCGCGTCCAGCGTCGGTCCAACAGCGGTCGGTGGTATCAAGAGTCTCGATTCCACCGACACACTGAAGGCTATTGCTGCGGCCTATCTATCGGCGTTCACGCAGAACGCCAAAACTTATCCGTATCTGGTGGGGTGATCGTGGCCGACAACACGCCCTACACGACTCAGTTGCAAGCAGGCCTTGGACTCGTCAACGAGACCAAGACACTGCTCGAACTGTGGTCGCCCGGCATGTCGGCGAACCAGTTACATCAGGTCGCACTGGAGTCGGGTCAATTCCCGACCGTTACGGCACGCCGGCTCCGCAACATCGTTGTTGAGTGCTTCGCTCCACGTTACCTGGTGTCTGGCGGCGCGCCGGCCGCACATCTGAAGCGTCTTTCCGCAACAATTTCCACGGCTGACCTGACACAGCTCATGCTCGTATTTACGAGCAGAGCCAATCCGATCCTTGGCGACTTCGTGCGCCACTTTTATTGGGCCCGGTATGCCGGTGGATACACCCAGATCACCAATGACGATGCTCGCACCTTTGTCGAGCGCGGCATTGATGACGGCAAGACCATCAAGCGCTGGTCTGAAACTACTGTGCGGCGTGTCTCCGCCTATCTGACCGGATGCTGCGCCGACTACGGAATGCTTGAGCGCGGTTTGCGTTCGAGCCGTCGCATCCTGCCGTTCCGTATTTCACCATCCGTGGCCGCTTACTTGGCCTACGAACTGCACCTTTCCGGCGTCGGTGACAACGCTCTACTGACCCACGAAGACTGGCAGCTGTTTGGCCTGGCGCGCGAAGACGTGCTGGAGGAAATCAAACGACTCTCGCTGAAGGGGCTGCTCATCGTCCAGGCTGCTGGCGATGTGATCCGCATCAGCTGGAAACAACAAAATATGGAGGCGCTCTGCGATGTCCTCACTCAAAGCTGACTTCGACGAATTGCGCGAGCGCATTCGGCACGGGCGAGAGCTCGGTCATGCGAGTTTCGAGCCGATCTACTACCTGGTGTTCATGCCTGAGCAGATCCTCGAGGTCAAACGGCAAACGCCTGCCTGGGTGGCCAAACTGCACAAAGAGGGCTGGGACGTCCACACCTTCTCCATCGTCGAGCACGTTTGGACATTGCTCAAGGAAGACCCGTTCTGGTCCCTCTGCGTGATGGAGGACCAGGCCGCGCCCCTGGATTGGTCACGCACCAACAAAGCGCTGGCGGACATCCTGACCGCTGACAACGCGCTGCTGAAACGGCTCGAAGCCGCGCTGCAGCCGCTCGAAGGCCAACAAAACGCGCTGCTGCTCGTCACCGACCTGGAGGCACTACACCCGTTCTTGCGCATCGGCACCATCGAAAGCCAGCTTCAGGGCAAGTTTCAGGTGCCGACGATTTTTCTGTACCCCGGCGTGCGAACCGGCAACACACGTTTGAAGTTTCTCGGCTTTTACCCGGAAGATGGCAATTACCGCTCCGTCCACGTCGGCGGCTGAACAGATAAAAGAACCCTGGAACAAACCTATGACCATTCGCTCACTCTTCGACCCCAGCAAGGACATCTACCGCACCATCGAGAAGGTCATCACCTACGGTGCCTCGCAAGAAGGCCGCCTCAAGGCTGAGATCTCCGAGTACGTGGTCACCGAGAGCATCGAGGAGCAGTTCCGCAAGCTCCTCGACCGCATGCAACTGGC